>Ga0157371_10002436_pt1 | contig 17738 bp, 15 predicted proteins | sample C45metaG_FD_113462 | JGI IMG/M metagenome (GOLD analysis project Ga0157371, IMG submission 113462) | Corn rhizosphere microbial communities from Kellogg Biological Station, Michigan, USA - C4-5 metaG | ecosystem: Host-associated > Plants > Roots > Rhizosphere > Soil | place: USA: Michigan...
CGCTATGCCATGGCCGAACGCGCGGTGGACAACCTCATCGCCGCGCTCGGCGATGAGCGCCCGACCGATCTGGTCAATCCGGCGGCCCTGGACCGCCGCTAGGCGCTGATCGCCCACCGTCGACCCAGGTGGTGTGCCGTCCGGCCGCTTAAAGGCTATACTGCCGCGCCGCTCTCGGGTCGGCCGCCCTGGCCGGGTGGGCCTTTCTCAGTGTGTCAGGCCACCCCTCCGATCGGGCTCCTTCGCGGCCCGGTCCGTGCGACCCGAATTGCGCGCCCGTCTCGCCACCGCCCGTGGCCGAGACGCAAGAAACCGCCAAGAGGAGCGCGTACATGACCGTGATCAAGCAGGATGACCTGATCCAGAGCGTTGCCGACGCCCTGCAGTTCATCTCCTATTACCACCCCGTCGACTTCATCCAGGCCATGCACGAGGCCTATCTGCGCGAAGAATCCGCCGCCGCGCGCGACTCCATCGCCCAGATCCTGATCAACTCGCGGATGTGCGCCACCGGCCACCGCCCGATCTGCCAGGACACCGGCATCGTCACCGTCTTCGCCAAGGTCGGCATGGACGTGCGTTGGGACGGCGCCACCCTGAGCCTGGACGAGATGATCAACGAAGGCGTCCGCCGCGCCTACAACCTGCCGGAAAACGTCCTGCGCGCTTCGATCCTGGCCGACCCGGCCGGCGCCCGCAAGAACACCAAGGACAACACCCCGGCGGTGATCCACTACCAGATCGTCCCCGGCAACACCGTGGAGATCGACGTCGCGGCCAAGGGCGGCGGCTCCGAGAACAAATCGAAGATGGCCATGCTCAACCCGTCCGACTCCATCGTCGACTGGGTGCTCAAGACCGTGCCGACCATGGGCGCCGGCTGGTGCCCGCCGGGCATGCTGGGCATCGGCATCGGCGGTACCGCCGAGAAGGCCGCGGTGCTGGCCAAGGAGTCGCTGATGGAGGCGATCGACATCCATGAGCTCAAGGCCCGGGGTCCGCAGAATCGCCTGGAAGAGCTGCGCCTGGAAATCTTCGACAAGGTCAACCAGCTGGGCATCGGTGCCCAGGGCCTGGGCGGCCTGACCACGGTGCTGGACATCAAGATCAAGGATTATCCGACCCACGCCGCCTCCCTGCCGGTGTGCATGATCCCCAACTGCGCCGCCACCCGCCATGCGCACTTCGTGCTGGACGGCTCCGGCCCCGCGGCCCTGGAAGCACCGCCGCTGGACGCCTATCCGGAAATCGTCTGGGAAGCCGGTCCGAGCGCCCGCCGCGTCGACCTCGACACCCTGACTCCGGAAGAGGTGCAGAGCTGGCAGCCAGGCGAGACCGTGCTGCTCAACGGCAAGATGCTCACCGGTCGCGACGCCGCCCACAAGCGCATGGTCGACATGCTCAACAAGGGCGAGCCGCTGCCGGTGGACCTCAAGGGCCGCTTCATCTACTACGTCGGCCCGGTCGATCCGGTGGGCGACGAAGTGGTGGGCCCGGCCGGTCCCACCACGGCGACCCGCATGGACAAGTTCACCCGCCAGATCCTCGACCAGACCGGCCTGCTGGGCATGATCGGCAAGTCCGAGCGTGGCCCCATCGCCATCGAGGCGATCAAGGACCACAAGGCGGTCTACCTGATGGCCGTCGGCGGTGCCGCCTACCTGGTGGCCCAGGCCATCAAGGGCGCCAAGGTACTGGCCTTCCCGGAACTGGGGATGGAAGCCATCTACGAGTTCGAGGTGAAGGACATGCCGGTGACCGTGGCCGTGGACACCCGTGGCGAATCGGTGCACATCACCGGTCCGCAGGTCTGGCAGAAGAAGATCGCCGACAGCCTGGCGGTCGAGATCTAAGCGCCGCGCCACCGAAAAGCCCAGCCCTGTGCTGGGCTTTTTTCATTCAGGGCTTGGCTGCAGTACCCGCGACTGCTCCGGCCAGTCGCGGCGGATGAACACCTGGCCGTTCGTTCGTACCCGCCGCACCTCGTCCAGATCGAGGTCGGCATACAGCCACTGGCTGAATTCGGGACAGAGCTCGCGGCTCTGGGCGACGATCCCATCGGCCGGCATGCCGCGATCCGGGGGGACGAAGAGTCCGGCGCGGCCGACGTTCTCGTCCAGTGCGGGCGACCAGGGGGCCAGCCCCACCGTCGGCGACTGCAACACCGCGAGCTGGTTTTCCAAGGCCCGCGCTTGGGCGCCGACCCGGACCCGATGGAAACCGGCGACGGTATCGGTGCAGCTCGGCACGAGGATCAGGTCCGCCCCCGCCTCGGCCAGATGACGGGCCAGCAGCGGGAATTCGCTGTCGTAGCAGATCAGGAGGCCAAGTCGACCCAGGGCCGTGTCGAATACCCGCAGGCCTTCGCGCCCCCCGGTGATGTTCCACTCCTCCCGCTCGAAGCGGGTCATCATCAGTTTGTCCTGATAGCCCAGGCAGCCCTCGGGACCGAACAGCCAGGCCCGGTTGCGATAGTGACCCTCGTCATCGAGGACGGGGAGCGAACCGGGCTGCAGGTAGAGCTGCAGCCGCCGCGCCAGGCCTTCGCAGAGCTCGCGCCAGGCCGGGAGCAACGGCTGGATGCCGGCGATGGAGCCCTGGAGGTCGCTGCGCTCGGCGGGCGGCAACTGGCCGCTGAGCACCAGGCCGGCGTACTCGGGCAGCAGCAACAGCTGGCTGCCCTCGGCGGCGGCCGCTTCGCAAAGTCCGGTCAGGTGCGCGGCGTAGGCGTCCCAGGTCTCCAGCAGGTCGATGGCGTATTGGCAGGCGGCCAGGCGGATCATGGCAACTCCTTGAGCCAGAAGGTCATGGGCTTGGGCGATTCGGCGGTCTCGTCGAGATCCTGCCAGTGGTAGTGGGTGATCAGCTCCGGATGCTCGACGAAGCCCTCGCTGAGCCAGAGGCCGTGCAATGGTCGGTAGTCTGGCGGTCGACGCGGATGGTCGTCGGGACGCTGCACGGCGCAGAAGGCGCACCAGGCGAAGCGGCCCAATCGCCGCGCCTGCGCCTCGCGCTCGGCGAAGAAGCGCCTGCCGAGTCCCTGGCCCCGGTAGGCCGGCAGCAGCAGGGATTCACCGAAGTAGTAGATTCGCTCCACCGGCCAGTCCTGGGCGAGGAAGGGCCGCTGGAATTCCGCGGTCTCGTCCGCCAACGGCAGGGCGGTGGCGGCGCCCACCACCCGACCGGCGTCGCGGACCAGCACGCAGAGACTGTCCGGCGCCTCGGCATAGGTCTGCAGATAGTGGGATTCGTACTCCAGGGTGCCGGCGTAGAGATAGGGATACTCGCGAAAGACCGCGATGCGCAGCTCGGCGAGTTGGGGAATCAGCGCGGAAATGGCCGTGCCGTGAAGGAGTTGGATGTCCATGGACTCTTCTGGTTAAGCAGGAGACGTGAATGGCTATGTCGGAGCCTTGACGGCACCCTACCATGCACGGGCAACGCCATTTTTTCGCCTACGACAGGAATCGCCATGACTACGACCGACCTCATCGACGCCTACTATGCCGCCTTCAACGCCGGTGACATGGACATCTTCCTGGAGCTGCTCACCGATGATGTGGTCCATGACATCAACCAGGGCGAACGCCAGGTGGGCAAGGCCGCCTTCGCCGCCTTCATGGCGCACATGAATCGCTGCTATCGCGAACGCCTGACCGATCTGGTCGTGCTGGCCGAACCCAGCGGCCGTCGTGCCGCCGCCGAATTCATCATCCATGGCGAGTACCTGGTCACCGACGAGGGTCTGCCCGAAGCCCAAGGCCAGACCTACGAGCTGCCGGTAGGGGCCTTTTTCGAGATTCGCGAAGGCAAGGTGGCGCGGGTGACCAACTACTACAACCTCAACGACTGGATCGCCCAGGTCGGCGGCTGACGTCCGTCAGTTGGCGGGAGCGTCGTCCACCCGCAGGAGTCGCATGGAGACCACCCCTGCCCCTGGAGCTCCCATGTCCACTCTTCCCAGCGATTCCGTCTGCAGCCTGGCCCCTGTCTTCGCCATCCAGCCCGATCAGGTCGAGGCCTTCAAGCGCCTGGGCGAGGCCATGCTGCAACGCACCCAGAACGAACCCGGCTGCCTCTACTACGGCTTCTGCTACGACGGCGCCACGGCGCGTTGCCGCGAAGGTTATCGTGATGCCCAGGCGCTGCTGGCCCACCTGGACAATGTCGGCGACTTGCTGAAGCAGGCCCAGACCATGGCCACCCTGGAACGCTTCGAGGTGTTCGGTACGGCCGATCAGTTGGAGCAGCTGCGCGAACCACTGGCAGCGCTGAACGCTCGCTTCTTCGTCATGGCGGAAGGCTTCCGCCGCTAGCCTGGGGTGGCTTCTGCTGCGGCGCCAGCCGCGGCAGAAGCACCTTGAGGATGCGCTTGCGGGTCGGCACCACCAGCCGTTCCTGGAACAGTACGCAGAGCACCACCACCGCCAGCAGGAACAGCCAATACCATTCGATGGAGTTGGTGTAGGCCCCTGCCGCGGCGATGCAGACCTCGCGATGGCCACCCAGGCAGGCCTTGAGATCGCCACCGATCAACTGCTCCAGGGTCATGTAGATTCCCGACAGGGGCACGTGCAGGGCGAACATCGACAGCGACGCCGCGCCCAGCCGCGGCGACCAGTGGCGGATGCGTTCACTGGCCGGCTCCCGGGCCAGCCCGGCCAGGTAGACCAGGATCAGTTGCGACGGCAGGAACAGGCCGTTGTGAAAGAGGAAATACCAGAACTTGGGTCCATGGGTGAACAGCGCCGTCCCCAGGGCAAAGCTCAGGACCAGGTAGCTCGCCAGCAGTACGCGCTGCCGCTCCGACGGCGCCCAGCCCCGCTCGTGCTGGCGGCGGAAGATGGCGTAGAGCAGGATGCCGGCGAGAAACTCCGGCAGGCGGAACAACGGCACCCGTTGCAGGAGCCCGGTGAAGGGCATGCCGTAGTTCTGGTTGGCGATCACCAGCAGTGGCGGGACCAGATAGAGCGCCCAGACCAGCAGCAACAGCTGCCAGGGACGCTCGCTGTTCATCAGCCGTGGGGCCAGCGTGGGAAAGGTCAGGTAGAAGAAGAACAGCGCCGAGATCGACCAGAGGGGCGCATTGAAGGTCAGGTAATAGGGATTCCAGGCCTGCAGCATGAACAGCTGCAACACGGCGTTGAAGGCCAGCTCCGCGTTGGTCATGAAGTGCTGGAACAGTTCGGGATTGGTCCGCGCCAAGGGTTCGTTGGTGTCGAACACCACGAAGCGGATGCTGGCCGTGGCCGCACCCGGTGGGATGCCCAGGCTGCCGATCCAGGTCACCACCGCCATCGCCAGCAGCAGCGCGAAGATGTGGATCGGATAGAGGTTGGCGAAGCGCTTGACCCAGAAGCTGCGCGCCGGCTCGCGCAGGCTGCCGCGACCGCAATAGACATGGGCGAGCAGGAAGCCGGAGAGCACGAAGAAGGTGCTGGTGGCAAAGAAGCCCATGCTGGTGATCTCGTCCAGCAGGGGGATGGTCTTGCGCTCGGGATAGAAATGGATGGTGTGGTAGATGACCACATAGAAACCCATCAGGAACCTGAGCCACTCCAGACCGATGAAGCGGTGTTTATCTAAAGTCTGCACCAAGGCGTTACTCGTCTGACCTCGTCCGCTGGACGATGGATCCGGCCAACGGCGCCGGACCGGTTATGTTACCCGCACATGACCATCCAGGGCTGCTAACCGCGCCCCAGTACCCCGATCACCAACCGATCCAGCGAACCCCAGAGCCACTCGCGGGCGCGTCGCCACCAAGGGCGGCTGCGCCAGAAGTCGAGGGTGATCTCCCGGCTCTGGGCGAAATCCTTGACGAAGCTGGCCGCCACCGCCTGGCTGAGATCGCGATCCACCGCCTCGACATTGGCTTCCAGATTGAATCTCAGATTCCAGTGATCGAAGTTGCAGGAACCGACGCTCACCCAGTTATCCACGAGCACCATCTTGGCGTGGATGAAGCGCGGCTGATACTCGTAGATGCGCACCCCGGCGCGCAGCAGGCTGCGGTAATAGCGCTGGCCGGCGAAACGCACCGGTGGATTGTCGGTGTGCCGGCCGGTGAGCAGCAGGCGCACGTCGACGCCACGGCGTGCCGCGCGCCTGAGCGCCCAGCGCACGCGCCAGGTCGGCAAGAAATAGGGCGTGGCGAACCAGATACGCTCCCGGCCACCCACCAGGGCGCGGATCAGCGCCTGGAGGATGTCGCGGTGCTGCCGGGCATCGGCATAGGCGACCCGGCCCTGTCCTTGCTGGGCAACCGGCGGTGGCGGTGGACGCTCGCGCCCCCGCCGCGGTCGCGGCTTCCAGGCGCGGCGGCGACCGACCGCCTCCCATTGCCGCTCGAACAGCGCCAGCCAGTCTGCCACCAGCGGCCCCTGGATGCGCACCATCACCTCGTGCCAATTGCAGTCGCTCTTGGCCGGATCCCAGAAGTCATCGGTCGCGCCGCTGCCACCGACGAAGGCTTCTTCGCCGTCGACGATGAAGATCTTGCGATGATCGCGGTGCAGGTTGTGCAGGCCGTGGCCGAAACGCACGGGATTGAAGATGCGCAGCGTGGCGCCCGCCTCTTCCAGCTGGCGCCGCAAGCCGGCGTCCATCCGCAGGGTGCCGAAGCCATCGAACAGGCAGCGCACCGCAACACCGCGCCGGGCCGCCTCGGTCAGGGCCACGAGCAACTGCTCGGAGCAGCTGCCGGCTTCCACCAGATAGAGTTCGACCTCGATCTGGCGACTGGCGCCGGCGATGGAGTCGAGCATGGCCGGAAAGAACCGACCGCCGTCCACCAGTAATTCGAATCTGTTGTTTTCCCGCCATGGAAAGACGGCGCCCCGCATGCTTCCTACTCCGTGCCTGTGGCCATTGCATAAGAAGGCGCGGACGAGTGTTCGTTCAGTGGCGTGCGCGGTTTGCCTGGCCGGCGAACCCCCGCCGGCCCTGGGTCGCCGCTCGGCCAGCGGCCTGGTCCGATGGATGGACGCCCGCCGCGGGAGCAGGCCATCAGCAGGCCTAGAGCGTCGGCTCGGGGCGCCGTGCGGCCCAGTCCACCTGCTGGGGGAAGTTACCGGTCAACTCGGCGCTCAGCGGCCGGGAGACCAGAAAGCCCTGCATGATTTCGCAGCCATGCTCGAGCAGCCAGTCACGCTGCTCCAGCGTCTCCACCCCTTCGGCGATCACCTCCAGATCCAGGTTGCGACCCAGTTCGAGGATGGTGCTGACGATGGCCGCATCACGCGAGGAGTCCAGCATGTTGGCGATGAACAGCTGGTCGATCTTGAGGGTGTCCAGTTCGAAGTGGCGCAGATAGGCGAGCGAGGAATAGCCGGTGCCGAAATCGTCCACCGCGATGCGTACGCCCAGGGCCCGCAATTGCGACAGCTGGGCGCGGGTGTAGTCGATGTCGTGCATCAGCGCCGACTCGGTCACCTCGATTTCCATCTGCTCGGGCCGCAGATGATGGGTCTCGATGATCTGGCGCAGGCTCTCGGCCAGTTGTGGCATGCCGAACTGCACCGGGCTGAGATTGATGCTCAGCAGCAGTTCGTCGCCATAGATCTCCTGCAGGGACTGCAGCTTGGTCGCGCCTTCACGGAAGATCCAGTCACCGATACGGTTGATCAGCCGGGTTTCCTCCAGCAGCGGAATGAAGACGCTGGGCGAGACCTTGCCGGCTACCGTGTGCTCCCAGCGCAGCAGGGCCTCGAAGCCACGCAGGCGACCGTCGCGCAGATAGACCTGCGGCTGGTAGGCGAGCACGAAATCCTTGTTGTCGATGGCATTGCGCACGCTTTCTTCGAGCATCAGCCGGGAACGGGCGCGGCCGTTCATTTCCGGCGAGAAGAAGCGGTACTGCTGGCGCCCGCCGCGCTTGGCCTCGTACATGGCGATGTCAGCCGAGCGCAGCAGGCCGTCCACGGTATGGCCGCAGTCGGGATAGCTGGCGATGCCGATGCTGGCGCCCAGGCTGACTTCCATGCCGTCGAGGCGATGCACCGTGGCCAGCAGCTCCAGGAGCTTCTCGGCGACCCGGGCGGCATCCTCGGGATGCTCCAGGGAATCGAGCAGCGCGGTGAATTCGTCGCCACCCATGCGCGCCAGGATGTCGTAGGGCCGCATGCAGCTCTTGAGCTGCTCGGCGACGATGCACAGCACCCGGTCCCCGGCCTCGTGGCCGAGGGAGTCGTTGATGCGCTTGAAGCCGTCGAGATCGATGTAGAGCACCGCCATGCGCTTGCCGTTGCGGCCACTGCGCGCCAACGCCGCTTCCAGGGTCTGGTTGAAGCCGCGGCGATTGAGCAGGCCGGTCAGGGCATCGGTGACGGCCTGGGACTCCAGCTGGTCCTGCAGCTCACGCATGCGCGACATGTCCAGCGCGATGATGACCATGGCCCGCTGCATGCGCGGCAGCGGTGCGCAGGACAGCGCCACCGGCAGGCTGTCGCCGCGATTGGTGCGCAGGCGCGCGTCGTGCAGGCGATAGGTCTCGCGGCGGTCGTAGTGTTCCATGAAGGGCGAGGTCTGCCAGTCGTCCAGACCGCTGCCGCCTTCCAGGAAGTCGAGGAAATTGGCGTGCACCAGGTCGCTGACGCTGCAGCGCAACATGCGTGCGATGGCCGCGTTGGCGAAGGTCACCCGACCCTGTTCGTTGACGGTGAGGATGCCCTCGGCGGCGTTGTCGAGCAGTGAATCGCTGAACGACTTGGCCAGTTCCAGTTGCTGGGTAGCCTGCAGCAATTCGCGGCGATTGCGCTCGTGATCGAGCAGCGAGCGTACCTTGTGCCTGAGAATGTTGGGATCGACCGGCTTGAGCAGGTAGTCCACCGCACCGGTGGCATAGCCGCGCAGCACCGATTCGTAGGAATGGGCTTCGGCAGAGACGAAGATGATCGGCGTGAAGCGGGTACGCAGGTTGCTGCGCATGATGCGCGCCACCTCGAAGCCGTCCATGATCGGCATCTGGACATCGAGCAGCACCAGGTCCACGGTTTCGTCCAGCAGGTATTGCAGGGCACGCTCACCCGAGGCGGCAGTGATCACCCGCCAGTTCCCGACCTCCAGCACCGCCTGCATGGCGAACAGGTTCTCCTGGCGGTCATCCACCACCAGCAATACCGGGCCTTGCTCTATCTGCGGCAACGGGCACTCCTTCAAGCCTTTTCTCCCCGCGGCCTCTGCCGCCGTGCAGCAGCCATGCGCGGCTGGCTACCTCTTCCCGTTGTGACCTTGAACGAAGCGTCGCTTAACCCTGCTAGCGTAGCAGTCGGACAGGCGACTGCCGCCTGCCAATCGGCAGTTAGGGTCTTTCGCGACGTCTATCAGAGCGCAAAATGAAAAAGCAGTTTCCGCTGCGCTTCACGAAGGCGCGGAAACTGCGGGTCGCGGGCGACGAGCGGTCGTTACTGCGCGGGGGTGCCGGTGGCGCCGGGCAGGGGGCGCAGATTGACCTCGACGCGGCGATTCTGCGCGCGGCCATCGGCGGTGGCGTTGCTGGCGATGGGCGCATCGGGACCGGCGCCGCGGGTGCTCAGCCGCGCCGCGGGCACACCCTGGGCAGTCAGGTAGTCGGCCACGTTCTGGGCGCGGCGCTGGGACAACTCGATGTTGTGGGCGCGGCTGCCGGTGCTGTCGGTATAGCCGACGATCTCGATGCTGTTCTGGTCGAATTGCTTGAAGGAATTGGCCAGGTCGTTCAGCGGCTTGTAGAAGCTGTTGGCGATATCGGCCGAGTCGGTGGCGAAGGTGATGTTGCCCGGCATGATCAGCTTGATGTCATCGCCCTGGCGCTGCACCTCGACGCCGGTGTTTTCCATCTGCCGGCGCAGTTCGGCTTCCTGGCGATCGGCGTAATAGCCATAGCCGGCCGCCGCGGCGCCCACGGCGGCGGCACCGATCAGCGCGCCCTTGCCTCTGTGGTTGTGATCGATGGCGGCACCGGCGACGGCGCCGGCGAGAGCGCCCAGGCCGCCGTACTTGGCGGTCTTGGAGGTACCACCGCTGGCCTGACCCTGGTTTTCGTAGGGATTGGGGGAAGCGCATCCGGCCAGAGTGGCCAGGGCCAGGCTGGCGAGAAGGATACGGGTGGGCAGCGCCATGTCTTTACTCCTTGGAAATCCATCGCGGCGGATGGAGCCGCTCCTGGCAATTCTAGCCGCGTGATCTGAATCGCAACTGAACGAAGCGGCACCCCGGGACACTTATCGCGATAGCGAGCCTCTAAGCCCACGATAGGCAGAATCGAAGATAGATAGCTTGCATATCGATTTTTCACGATCTAAGGTTCGCTACACCCCAAGATGACGATGCGATTGTGATGGATGAGATCCTCAAGGCCCTGGCCAACCCCCTACGCCGGCAGATCCTGGGCTGGCTGCGCGATCCCCGGCAGTATTTCCCGCACCAGGACCATGACCTGGGCACGGGCGTCTGTGCCAGGCAGATCGAGGCCCGCGCCGGGCTGTCGCAGTCCACCGTCTCGGCGCATCTAGCGGTGTTGACCCGGGCTGGACTGGTCACCACGCGTCGCATCGGCCAATGGGTGTTCTATCAACGCGACGAGGCCGCCATCCAAGCTTTTCTGCAACGTCTCGCCCGCGAACTCTAGCCTGCAAGGAATCCTGATGCCCGCTTCTCTCATCGTGCTGGCGCTGAGCGCTTTCGCCATCGGCACCACCGAATTCGTCATCATGGGGCTGCTGCCCAATGTCGCCGCCGACCTGGGCGTGTCCATCCCTAGCGCCGGCTGGCTGGTGACCGGCTATGCCCTCGGCGTGGCCGTCGGCGCCCCCTTCATGGCGCTGGCCACGGCGCACTGGCCGCGCAAGCGCGCCCTCCTTGCCCTGATGGGTATCTTCATCGTCGGCAACCTGCTTTGCGCGGTGGCCAGCGGCTACAACATGCTGATGCTGGCGCGGGTGGTCACCGCCCTCTGCCACGGCGCCTTCTTCGGTATCGGCGCCGTGGTGGCGGCGAGCCTGGTGCCGGAGAATCGCCGTGCCTCGGCGGTGGCCCTGATGTTCACTGGCCTGACCCTGGCCAATGTGCTGGGCGTGCCCCTGGGCACCGCCCTGGGCCAGGCGGCCGGCTGGCGCTCGACCTTCTGGGCAGTGGTGGCCATCGGCGTGGTCGCCCTGATCGGCCTCTGGCGGGTGCTGCCGACCGACCGCAACCAGCCCCGCGCCGACCTGCGCCGGGAGTTGCTCGCCCTGCGCGGCCTAGGCTTCTGGCTGGCGCTGTCGATGACGGTATTCTTCGCCGCCTCCATGTTCGCCCTCTTCACCTATGTCGCGCCGCTGCTGCAGGAGGTCACCGGTGTCTCGCCGCGTGGCGTGACCGGCACCCTGCTGCTGATCGGACTCGGCCTGACCCTGGGCAACTTCATCGGCGGCCGGCTGGCCGACTGGCGCCTGGCCACCAGCCTGGTGGGCATCTTCGTCGCCCTGGCGCTCACCTCCGCCGCCCTGCGCTGGACCGGCCATGCCTTCCTGCCGGCGGAAATCACCCTCTTCCTCTGGGCCACGGCCGCCTTCGCCGCCGTGCCGGCCCTGCAGATCAACGTGGTCACCTTCGGCAAGGACGCACCGAACCTGGTCTCGACCCTCAATATCGGCGCCTTCAACGTGGGCAATGCCCTCGGCGCCTGGGTCGGTGGCCTGGTGATCGACCACGGCCTGGGTCTTACCGCGGTACCCCTCGCGGCCAGCGGGCTCGCCCTGCTGGCCCTCATCGCCACCCTGCTGACCGCCAGCCAGGCCCGCAAGAGCGGCCTGGCGACCGCCAGCTAAGCAAGAGAGCTAGCCATGACTCTGCTGTTCGAGCCGATCAAGATCGGCGCCCTGGAACTGCCCAACCGCGTCATCATGGCGCCCCTCACCCGCTGCCGTGCCGAACCGGGCCGGATCCCGGGCGACCTGATGGTCGAGTACTACGTGCAACGCGCGTCCGCTGGCCTGATCATCACCGAGGCCACCTCGGTGGACCCCATGGGCGTGGGCTACCCCGACACTCCCGGCATCTGGTCCGACGCGCAGGTGGCCGGCTGGCAGCGCGTGACCACCGCCGTGCACAAGGCTGGCGGCCGCATCGTGCTGCAACTCTGGCACGTGGGCCGCATCTCCGACCCCCGCTACCTCGACGGCGAACTGCCGGTGGCGCCGAGCGCCATCGCCGCCCAGGGCCACGTCAGTCTGCTGCGCCCCAAGCGTGACTATGTCACCCCGCGGGCGTTGGAAACCGCCGAGATCCCCGGCATCGTCGCCGCCTATCGCCATGGCGCCGAGAACGCCAAGCGCGCGGGGTTCGATGGCGTCGAGGTCCATGGGGCCAACGGCTATCTGCTCGACCAGTTCCTGCAGAGCGACACCAACCAGCGTACCGACAACTACGGCGGCTCCCTCGAGAATCGCGCCCGGCTGCTGCTGGAAGTGACCGATGCCTGCATCGATGTCTGGGGCGCCGACCGCGTCGGCGTGCACCTGTCCACCCGTGGCGACATGCACACCATGGGCGACCAGGACCCCGCCGCCACCTTCGGCCATGTCGCCCGCGAGCTGGGCCAGCGCCAGGTCGCCTTCATCTGCATCCGCGAAGCGGCCGGCAGCGACAGCCTCGGCCCGAACCTCAAGGCGGTCTTCGGTGGCGTCTACATCGCCAACGAGAAGTTCGACAAGGCCAAGGCCAATGCCTGGCTGGCCGAAGGCAAGGCCGATGCCGTGGCCTTCGGCGTCCCCTTCATCGCCAACCCGGACCTGCCGCAACGCCTGGAACAGGATACCGCGCTCAATGAGCCGCACCCGGACACCTTCTACAGCAGGGGCCCGGTGGGCTACATCGACTATCCGCGACTGTAATTTGCCCCACCGCTAGGAAAAGCCCGCCGATTGGCGGGCTTTTTTATGGTATCGCGGCCATGGGCCGCTCCTACAGTGATACATGAACCTGTAGGAGCGGCCCAAGGCCGCGATTGGTGACCTGTCCTTCCCCGCAGCAGTGACCGTATCGGCGGACCGCCAAGGCTACAATTCAGGCCGTCCCAGGCCAGAACGCCCGGATCGCCGCCACGCCCTGGGCGCCGGCTTGCCAGGCACCGGCCAGGTCCTCTTCGCCCAGGCCACCCAGCAGATAGGCCGGCAGGTTGCAGTCGGCCAGCAGCTGCTGGGCCTTGACCCAGCCCAGGGTCGGCGCGCCGGGATGGCTGGTAGTGGGCATCACCGGCGACAGGGTGACGAAATCCACGCCCATCTGCTGGGCCAGGGCCAGCTCCTCGGCAGCGTGGCAGGAGGCCGCCAGCAGGCGCTGTTCGGGAAAGGGTCGGCCATTGGGGGCATAGCGGCGCAACTGCTCGGCGGTCAGGTGCCAACCGGCAGCGGGAAAGTCCCCCAGCCATTCCAGCGGCCCCTTGAGCATCAACTGGGCGCGCCCGGTGCAGAGCCCCTGGACATCGCCGGCCAGGTCACGGTACTGGGGATCGAAATTGTCCGGGGTGCGTAGCTGGACCAGGCGGATGCCGTTGTCCAGCGCCCGGTGCAAGCCGTTGAGCAATTCCGCGGTGGTCAGCTCGCCGGGGGTGATGAGATAGCGCTCCGGCAGCCGCGCCGCCTGGACGATGGGCCGGTTGGCCGCCGGGAAGTCGTAGTCGACCAGGTCACGCGGGGCGACCCAGGCCAGCGGCTGACCTTCGGCGCCATGGGCCGTGCCAGTAAAGGCGTCCACCTGCCAGACATCCAGCAGCACCGCCTGGTCGGGGTAGTCGTGGCGCACCTGCAACAGCGGTCGGGCCGCCGTCACCTGGATGCCCAGCTCCTCGGCCAGCTCGCGCTCGAGCGCCACGGCCGGCGCTTCACCGGCCTCGACCTTGCCCCCCGGAAATTCCCAGAGGCCGCCCTGGTGCTTATGCGCGGGACGTTGGGCGATCAGGATCTGCCCCTGGGGATCGCGGATCACCGCGGCGACGACATGCAGCCGAGTCATGCGCTCTGCTCCTCGGTTTCAGCCTCCGCCAGCCAGCGCTGGAAGGCCGGCCAGGCGTAGATGGTTTCGACATAGGCGGCCGCCTCGGCCGACAGTTCCACCCCGTAGCTGCGGAAGCGACTGGCCACCGGGGCATAGAAGGCATCGGCGATGGTCGGGGCGCCGAACAGATAGGGGCCCTGCTGGCCATAGCGCTCGCGGCACTCGCGCCACAGGCGCTGGATCCGCTGGATGTCTTCCACCGCCTCGGCGGTGGTGGACTTCAGCCGCTGGCGCCGGCGCAGGTCCATGGGCAGCTCGCGGCGCAGGGCCAGGAAACCGCTGTGCATCTCGGCGCACAGGGCCCGGGCATGGGCGCGGGCCAGGGTGTCCGTCGGCCACAGCCCGGCGTCGGGATAGGCCTCGGCGAGATACTCGACGATGGCCAGGGAATCCCAGATGGTGCCCTCGGCCAGCTTGAGCACCGGCACCTTGCCGGTGGGCGACTGGGCCTTGAGCAAGGATCGGCTGTTGGGGGTGTAGAGCGGGATCGACAGCTCTTCATAGGAGGCGCCGCTGAGCTCCATGGCCAGCCAGGCCCGCAACGACCAGGAGGAGAAATTCTTGTTGCCGATCACGAGTTGCAGCTGGGACATGCGGGGATTCCTCGAAACGATGCGGCCCGCGAGGACCGCCGCAGGCGCCCGCCGGAGCGGACGCCAAGGCGTCGAATAGCCGTCAGGTACGGTACTCGGCGTTGATCTTCACATAGTCGTGGGACAGGTCGGTGGTCCAGATGGTCTCGCTGTGGTGGCCGCGGCCCAGCTCGATGCGAATTTCGATCTCCGCCTGGGCCATGACCCGCGCGCCCTGCTCTTCGGTGTAGCTGGCCGCACGACCGCCCTGCTGGCAGATCTGCACGCCGCCGAGGAAGACGTCGATCAGGCTGACGTCCAGGTTGGGTACCCCGGCCCGGCCGACGGCGGCGAGGATGCGCCCCCAGTTGGGATCGGAAGCGAACAGCGCGGTCTTGATCAGCGGCGAATGAGCCACGGCGTAGCCGACGTCCAGGCATTCCTGGGCATTGCCGCCGCCATTGACCTGGACGGTGACGAACTTGGTGGCACCCTCGCCGTCACGCACGATGGCCTGGGCGAGTTCGGCGAATACCGAAAACACCGCGTCGCGCAGTTGCTCGAAGGCCGCGCCGCTGGGCTGGGTGATTTCCGCCATGGCCGCCTGGCCGGTGGCTACCAGCATGCAGCAGTCGTTGGTGGAGGTGTCGCCATCGATGGTGATGCGATTGAAGGAGCGATTGGCGGCGTCGGCCAGCAGGTCCTGCAGCAGGCCCCGCTCGACCTTGGCGTCGGTAGCCACGTAGCCGAGCATGGTGGCCATGTTCGGCTTGATCATGCCGGCGCCCTTGCTGATGCCGGTCACGGTGACGGTGATGCCGTCCACCTGGAACTGGCGACTGGCGCCCTTGGGCAGGGTGTCGGTGGTCATGATGCCGGTGGCGGCGGCGGCCCAGTTGTCCTCGGCCAGGTCGGCCAGGGCGGCTGGCAGCGCGGCTTCGATCTTCTCCACCGGCAGCGGCTCGCCGATCACGCCCGTGGAGAACGGCAGCACCGCTTCCTCGCCGACGCTGGCCAGGGTCGCCAGGGTCTTGGTGGTGCGCTCGGCGGCGGCCAGGCCCGGCTGGCCGGTACCGGCGTTGGCATTGCCGGTGTTGGTCAGCAGGTAGCGGACGGGGCCGGCGAAACGCTGGCGAGCGACGATCACCGGCGCCGCGCAAAAGGCGTTCAGGGTAAAGACCCCAGCCACACTGGAGCCTTCGGCACAGCGCATCACCACCACATCCTTGCGCCCGGGACGCTTGATGCCGGCGGAGGCGATACCGAGTTCGAAACCGGGAACCGGGTGCAGCGTGGAGAGCGGACCGAGACCGACAGCCATGGGAAAACTCCAGTGAAAGAAAAGGAAACGCCGCGAGCGGGAAGACCGGTCGCGGCGTGGAAACCTGGATTCACGCGCCCCTGTAGCGATGCGAGAACCTGAAGCGGACAGCCTAGCGGGCGAAGTTTACAGCCTGTCGGCGACGCTGCCGACGGGCTACCACCTGCTGCGGACCGCTGCCATCGCCTGCGACGACGACTGGCGGTCCGGGATGCTCAATCGAGCTTGCCATGACACTGCTTGTACTTCTTGCCGGAACCGCAGGGGCACGGCTCGTTGCGACCGATCTTCTGGTCATTGCGCTGGGGCTGCAAGGGCACCACGGTATCCTCGCCCTGCTCGTCCTCGAGCACCTCGGGGTCGACCAACGAAGGCGCCTCGGCGTGCTGGAACTGCATGCGCTCGGCCATGGCCTCGGCCTCGCGGCGCATGCGCTCCTCTTCCTCGGCCGGATCCTCGCGGCGCACCTGGACGTGGGACAGCACGCGGATGGTGTCGCGCTTGATGCTCTCCAGCAGGTCCTGGAACAGGGTGAAGGATTCGCGCTTGTATTCCTGCTTGGGATTCTTCTGGGCGTAGCCGCGCAGATGGATGCCGTGGCGCAGGTGGTCCATGGTGGTGAGGTGGTCCTTCCAGAGGTCGTCGACCACCCGCAGCAGCATCTGCTTCTCGAAGTTGCGCAGGGCCTCGCGACCGGCCATGTCTTCCTTTTCCATGTAGGCCGTTTCGAGTTGCTCGAGGATCTTCACCCGCAGGGTGTCCTCGTACAGCTTGTCATCCTCGTCCAGCCACTGGCCGATCGGCAGCTGCAGCCCGAAGACGCTGTTGATCTCGGCCTCCAGGCCGGGAATGTCCCACTGCTCGGGCAGCGACTGCGGCGGGATGTGCTCGTTGATCACCTGGGTCAGGGTTTCCTCGCGGAAGCCCTTGATGGTGTCGCCGACGTCTTCGTTGGCCAGCAGGGTATCGCGCATGTGATAGATCACCTTGCGCTGCTCGTTGGCCACGTCATCGTATTCCAGCAGCTGCTTGCGGATGTCGAAGTTGCGACCCTCGACCTTGCGCTGTGCCTTTTCGATGGCGTTGGTGACCATGCGGTGCTCGATGGCCTCGCCGCCCTGCATACCCAGGGCCTTCATGAAGTTCTTCACCCGATCCGACGCGAAGATGCGCATCAGGCTGTCTTCCAGCGACAGGTAGAAGCGGCTGGAACCCGGGTCGCCCTGGCGACCGGCACGGCCACGCAGCTGGTTGTCGATCCGGCGGGATTCGTGGCGCTCGGAGGCGATCACGTGCAGGCCACCGGCGTCGATGACCTGCTTGTGGCGGGCCTGCCAGGCCGCCTTGATCGCGGCGACCTGCTCCTCGGTGGGATTCTCCAGGGCCGCGACTTCCACTTCCCAGTTGCCGCCGAGCAGGATGTCGGTACCGCGACCGGCCATGTTGGTGGCGATGGTCACGGCGCCCGGCCGACCGGCCTGGGCGATGATCTCGGCTTCGCGCTCGTGGTACTTGGCGTTGAGCACTTTGTGCTCGATGCCGGCCTGGGTCAGCAACTGGTCGACGTACTCGGAGCTCTCGATGGAGGCGGTGCCCACCAGTACCGGACGGCCTTCGGCCTGGCACTGCTTCACGTCCTCGATGATGGCCTGGTACTTCTCGGCCTGGGTCAGGTAGACCAGGTCGTTGAAGTCCTTACGGGCGACCTCGCGGTGGGTCGGGATCACCAGCACGTCGAGGTTGTAGATCTGGCGGAATTCGAAGGCCTCGGTGTCGGCGGTGCCGGTCATGCCACCGAGCTTGTTGTAGAGGCGGAAGTAGTTCTGGAA
>Ga0157371_10002437_pt1 | contig 17737 bp, 16 predicted proteins | sample C45metaG_FD_113462 | JGI IMG/M metagenome (GOLD analysis project Ga0157371, IMG submission 113462) | Corn rhizosphere microbial communities from Kellogg Biological Station, Michigan, USA - C4-5 metaG | ecosystem: Host-associated > Plants > Roots > Rhizosphere > Soil | place: USA: Michigan...
CAGTTGTTCTTCGGTCGCACCGAGGTTGTCGAACAGGTCGAAGATCTGGTCCAGAACCCAGTCAGGACGCGCGCCCGGACGGTCGACCTTGTTGATGACCACGATCGGACGCAGGCCGGCTTCGAAGGCCTTCTTGGTCACGAAACGGGTTTGCGGCATCGGGCCGTCTTGAGCGTCGACCAGCAGCAGAACGGAGTCGACCATCGACATCACACGCTCTACTTCACCGCCGAAGTCGGCGTGGCCGGGGGTGTCGACGATGTTGATGTGGTAGCCGTTCCAGTTGATCGCGGTGTTCTTGGCAAGAATGGTAATGCCGCGCTCTTTTTCCTGGTCATTGGAGTCCATCACGCGCTCGTCGTTGAGCTCGCCGCGCTCCAGCGTGCCGGATTGGCGCAGAAGCTTGTCGACCAGTGTGGTTTTACCATGGTCAACGTGGGCGATGATGGCGATGTTGCGTAGATTTTCGATCACTTGTGTATCTCGATCAGAGGATTCGGTGTGCCGAACAGTGTATCCGGCGAATATTAACTAACTGCGAATTCTGCCAGGCGGTGCAGGTCAGTCCTGCACCGCCTTCAGGTCGGGAGGGCGATGGCGGATGCTGCCGCCATTGAGCCCCGGTACCCTATGTCGGACGATAAACGCGCACATTGGCGTAGCCCTCGCTGAGCAAGTGATGCGCATGCAAGCGGCTCATCACGCCCCGGTCGCAATACAGCAGGTACTGACGAGTCCCGTCGAGCTCCTTGAAGCGGCTGTTCAGGGCATAGAAAGGCAGCGCCTTGACCTCGATGCCGTCGAGCAGCAACGGCTCTTCTTCCTGGGCATCGGGGTGGCGGATATCGACGATCACCTGGCCGGCCAGCGCCGTGTCGACTTCCTCGACCTCGACGTCCTGGCCCAGTTGGTCGATGACTTCGTCGATGGACACCAGCTTGGCACGCTCCAGTGCTCGCTCGAGCACGGCCATGTCGAACTGTTTCTCTTCGTACTCGACCCGTGGGCGCTTGGCGTTGGTGGTCGGGTTGACGGAGATCACGCCGCAATATTCTGGCATGTGTTTGGCAAAATCGGCAGTCCCGATTGCATAGGCCTGGTCGATGATGTCCTGCTTGTGGCTGGCCAGCAACGGCCGCAGCACCAGTTTGTCGGTCGCCGAGTCGATCACCGACAGATTGGGCAGCGTCTGGCTGGACACCTGGGAGATCGCTTCGCCGGTCACCAGCGCGTCGATCTGCAGGCGGTCGGCCAGGCGCGTGGCGGCGCGCAGCATCATGCGCTTGAGCACCACGCCCATGTGGCTGTTGTCGACCTTGCCGAGGATTTCACCCAGCACTTCTTCGAACGGCACGCTGATGAACAGCACGCGCTGCGAGCTGCCGTATTTCTTCCACAGGAAATGAGCGACTTCCATCACGCCCAACTCGTGGGCACGGCCGCCGAGGTTGAAGAAGCAGAAATGCGACATCAAGCCGCGGCGCATCATCTGATAGGCCGCCACGGTGGAATCGAAACCGCCGGACATCAGCACCAGGGTCTGTTCCAGCGCGCCCAGCGGGTAGCCGCCCATGCCGTCGTGCTGACCATGAATGACGAACAGGCGCTGGTCGCGAATTTCCAGGCGTACGACGAGGTCGGGCTGCTTGAGGTCGATGCCGGCGGCGCCGCACTGCCGACGCAGTTGGCTGCCGACGTATTTTTCCACCTCCATCGACGTGAAGGCATGGCGGCCGGCACGCTTGCACCGCACGGAAAAGATCTTGCCCTGCAACAGGCCGCCGAAATGCGCCTTGCACCGGGCAACGATGTCATCGAAGTCGCCCAGCGGGTATTCGTCCACTTTCAGGAAATGGGTGATGCCTGGCATGCAGCTCAGGCGCTCGGTCATTTCGCGCAGGATCTTCGGGTCGTCGACCTGCGTCTGCACCTCGAGATTATCCCAGACACCACTGACCGCCAGCTTTGCGTCCAGATCGCGCAGAACCGTGCGGATGTTCCTGGCCAGCTGCTTGATGAAGCGCTTGCGCACAGGAGGGCTTTTGATGGTGATCTCTGGGAAGACTTTTACGATAAGTTTCATGAAAACAGCGCGCGAAATGCCAGCCGAAAAAGTGGGGGGCGGATTATAGCGGAAATTGCTCAAGGTTTAACCAGTTATCGTACGAACGGATTTTCGCGCACCGTTTTAGACCGTACGCCGATTTATTCGCACCTTATCGGTGCGCTCGTTCGTTGAAAATCCGGCCTAAGTGCCCAAAACGCTTGGGATTTGGCCTGAAAACCCAACTCGGGGCACTGGCATGTAAATTGCTCCCTTGTGAGGCAGGTTGCCTTGGTCGAGTATCCCGCCCGGCACTACCCAAATTGAGGGCGCATCGTTTAAGCCCTAATCCACCCCGGAGGACAGCATGTCGAAGTCGGTTCAACTCATCAAAGATCATGACGTAAAGTGGATTGATCTGCGCTTCACTGACACCAAAGGCAAGCAGCAGCACGTGACCATGCCTGCTCGCGACGCCCTGGATGACGACTTCTTCGAAGTCGGCAAGATGTTCGACGGTTCCTCCATTGAAGGCTGGAAAGGCATCGAAGCCTCCGACATGATCCTGCTGCCGGACGACAGCACGGCGGTCCTGGACCCGTTCACCGAAGAACCTACCCTGATCCTGGTCTGCGACATCATCGAACCTTCGACCATGCAGGGCTACGACCGCGACCCGCGCGCCATCGCCCACCGCGCCGAGGAATACCTGAAGTCGACCGGTATCGGCGACACCGTATTCGTGGGCCCGGAGCCAGAATTCTTCATCTTCGACGAAGTGAAGTTCAAGTCCGACATCTCGGGCTCGATGTTCAAGATCTTCTCGGAACAAGCTTCCTGGATGACCGATCAGGACGTCGAAGGCGGCAACAAAGGCCACCGTCCAGGCGTCAAGGGCGGCTACTTCCCCGTGCCACCGGTCGACCATGACCACGAAATCCGTACCGCCATGTGCAACGCACTGGAAGAGATGGGCCAAGTGGTCGAAGTTCACCACCACGAAGTGGCGACTGCCGGCCAGAACGAAATCGGCGTCAAGTTCAACACGCTGGTCGCCAAGGCGGACGAAGTGCAAACCCTGAAGTACGTCGTGCACAACGTTGCCGACGCCTACGGCCGCACCGCCACCTTCATGCCTAAGCCTCTGTACGGCGACAACGGCTCGGGCATGCACGTGCACATGTCGATCTCCAAGGACGGCAAGAACACCTTCGCTGGCGAAGGCTACGCCGGCCTGTCCGACACCGCACTGTACTTCATCGGCGGTATCATCAAGCACGGCAAGGCTCTGAACGGTTTCACCAACCCTTCGACCAACTCCTACAAGCGTCTGGTGCCTGGCTTCGAAGCGCCGGTGATGCTGGCCTACTCGGCTCGCAACCGTTCGGCATCGATCCGTATTCCTTACGTCTCCAGCCCTAAAGGCCGCCGTATCGAAGCGCGCTTCCCGGACCCGGCTGCCAACCCGTACTTGGCTTTCGCTGCCCTGCTGATGGCCGGCCTGGACGGTATCCAGAACAAGATTCACCCAGGCGATGCTGCCGACAAGAACCTGTATGACCTGCCGCCTGAAGAGGCTGCCGAAATCCCGCAAGTCTGTGGCAGCCTGAAAGAAGCCCTGGAAGAGCTGGACAAGGGTCGTGCGTTCCTGACCAAAGGCAACGTGTTCACCGACGACTTCATCGACGCCTTCATCGCCCTGAAAAGCGAAGAAGAAATCAAAGTCCGCACGTTCGTACACCCACTGGAATACGACCTGTACTACAGCGTCTGATGCCGTGACCGCGTACTGAAAAAGCCTCCTTCGGGAGGCTTTTTTATGCCAGGCATTTGCCCGGGCGCCGAGGACGGCGAGTTCGAGGTGGCCAGGCGCGGCGACAGTACCGGGCAACGGGTTGTATTCTATGCTGGTACGGCCGGGCAGCCACTTTTGCAGTCGCCCGGTTCATGCCATTGGAGTGCCCATGCGTCGAAGCCTGCTCATCGTGTTGCTGTCGATTGCCCTACCTGCGACGGCGCAGATCTACAAGTACACCGACGCCAATGGCAACACGGCGTACAGCAGCCAGCCACCCGAGGGTCGCAGCAGCCAGACGGTGGAGCTGCCGCCGCTCAATAGCGTCGAGAGCCAGCCGCGCGGCAGCACGCCGCCTTCGCCCTCGCCTGCCCCCGCGTCGACACCTGCCGCCCCCACGTCCAGCTACCGGACCCTGCAGCTCACCGACCTGCCCAGCGAAGAGGCACTGCGCGCCAACAATGGCACCTTCACCGTGGGCGTCACCGTGGAGCCTCGCCTGGCGCGTGGCCATGCCTTCCAGTTGGTGCTCGATGGCGCACCCTATGGCCAGCCCAGCAACGTGCCGAGGCTGCAACTGACCGAGGTGGATCGCGGGGAGCACAGCATGGCGGTGCAAGTGGTGGACGCCAACGGCACGGTATTGCAACAGAGTGAAACCGTCACCGTGGCCGTGCAACGGGTACACCTGTGAACAGAAGCCTGTTGCTACTGACCTTGCTTTGCCTGTCAGCCCCGGTCCAGGCAGCGGTGTACACCTACATCGACGCCGACGGTAACCGGGTGTTCACCGACCAACCCGGCAAAGGTGCCAAGCGTGTCGAGTTGAGCCCCGGCAGTCGAGTGGCCAACACCCCACCGGCGCCGGCCAGCAAGCCCAAGCCTCAGCCTCCTGCCGTCGTCCCTCGCACGCCCCCCGTGAGCTACCAGATGCTGCGCATCCTGGTGCCCTTGCCCGATGCCGCCGTGCGTGAAGAGAACGGTTCGCTGATCGTCACGGTGACCAGCGAACCGGCCCTGCAAGCCGGGCATCGGTATCGCCTGCTGCTCGATGGCCAGCCTGCCACCGAGCCCTCGCGCAGCCCGGTATTCACATTGACCGACCTTGATCGCGGTACCCACCGCCTTTCGGCAGAAATCATCGACCATGATGGCTATGTCATCGAGCGCACGGCGGCCCAGCCTTTCCACCTGCAGCGAATCTCGCTGATCCAGAAACGCCGCCAGCACCCCTGCAAAACCGCAGACTACGGCGTGCGCCCGGAATGCCCATTGCGCGACAAGCCCGAAGAAAAAAGCAGCATCCTGCCTTTCCTTTAACCTCGCACTTTGCCGCCAGCACCGTTATGGTGCATTTGACTGCACGGCGCGACGGCGCCTGAGCCCATTTTGGTTCGCCATCCGGGCGGAGAACGCCGTGACAGGCACTTAGCGGGCACTGAACGGGCCTTTTTTCACCAATCGCGCTTCTTTTCGGAGCCTTGGTTTGGTTTTTGCATTTTCCATACATCAGCGGAAACATTTCGCGTGAGATCCGGTTCGCGCCGGGTTCACCCTGTGCCAAAAGAGGTCAACGGCCACACATGACCATCAGTGATGCACTGCACCGGCTGTTACTGGACAACCTGACCACTGCCACCATTCTGCTCAATGCCGACCTGCGGCTCGAGTACATGAACCCGGCGGCAGAAATGCTCTTGGCCATCAGCGGCCAGCGCAGCCATGGCCAATTCATCAGCGAGCTCTTCACCGAATCGGCCGAAGCCCTGCACTCCCTGCGCCAGGCCGTCGAGCACGCTCACCCCTTCACCAAGCGCGAAGCCATGCTGACCGCCATGACCGGTCAGACCCTGACCGTCGACTACGCGGTGACGCCGATTCTCAGCAAGGGCGAAACCCTGTTGCTGCTGGAAGTGCACCCACGTGATCGCCTGCTGCGTATCACCAAGGAAGAAGCGCAACTGTCCAAGCAGGAAACCACCAAGATGCTGGTGCGTGGCCTGGCCCATGAAATAAAGAACCCACTGGGTGGCATTCGCGGGGCGGCTCAACTGCTGGCGCGTGAGCTGCCAGAGGAGAGCCTCAAGGACTACACCAACGTCATCATCGAAGAGGCCGACCGGCTGCGCAATCTGGTCGACCGCATGCTGGGCTCGAACAAGCTGCCGTCGCTGGCCATGACCAACATCCATGAAGTGCTGGAACGGGTCAGCAGCCTGGTCGAGGCGGAAAGCCAGGGCTGCATCACGCTGATGCGCGACTACGACCCGAGCATCCCGGACGTGCTGATCGATCGCGAACAGATGATCCAGGCGGTGTTGAACATCGTGCGCAACGCCATGCAGGCGATCAGCGGGCAAAACGAGCTGCGCCTGGGCCGCATCGGCCTGCGCACCCGCGCCATGCGCCAGTTCACCATTGGCCACACGCGCCATCGGCTGGTGAGCAAAATCGAAATTACCGACAACGGGCCGGGCATTCCTGCCGAGCTGCAAGAAACCATCTTTTACCCGATGGTCAGTGGACGTCCCGATGGCACCGGCCTTGGCCTGGCCATCACCCAGAACATCATCAGTCAGCACCAAGGGCTTATCGAATGTGAAAGCCGTCCTGGCCACACCACCTTTTCGATTTTCCTGCCGCTGGAACAAGGAGCCGCTTCGTCATGAGTCGTAGTGAAACTGTCTGGATCGTCGATGACGACCGTTCCATCCGCTGGGTCCTGGAAAAAGCCTTGCAGCAAGAAGGCATGACCACCCAAAGCTTTGACAGTGCCGATGGTGTCATGAGCCGCCTGGCTCGCCAGCAGCCGGACGTGATCATCTCTGACATCCGCATGCCGGGTGCCAGCGGCCTGGACTTGCTGGCACGCATCCGCGAGCAGCATCCGCGCCTGCCCGTGATCATCATGACCGCCCATTCGGACCTCGACAGTGCGGTGGCCTCTTATCAGGGCGGCGCCTTCGAATACCTGCCCAAGCCCTTCGACGTCGACGAAGCGGTGTCGCTGGTCAAGCGTGCCAATCAGCATGCCCAGGAACAGCAAGGCATGGATGTCGCCCCGACCCTGACCCGCACGCCGGAGATCATTGGCGAAGCGCCGGCCATGCAAGAGGTATTTCGCGCCATCGGGCGCCTGAGCCATTCCAACATCACGGTGTTGATCAACGGTGAGTCCGGGACCGGTAAAGAGCTGGTGGCCCATGCCCTGCACCGCCACAGCCCGCGGGCGGCCTCGCCGTTCATCGCGCTGAACATGGCGGCGATTCCCAAGGACCTGATGGAGTCGGAACTGTTCGGCCACGAGAAAGGCGCCTTCACCGGCGCTGCCAACCTGCGCCGCGGGCGCTTCGAACAGGCCGACGGCGGAACGCTGTTTCTCGACGAGATCGGCGACATGCCGGCCGACACCCAGACCCGCCTGCTGCGGGTACTGGCCGACGGCGAGTTCTACCGGGTGGGCGGGCACACGCCGGTCAAGGTCGACGTGCGAATCATCGCCGCCACCCACCAGAACCTGGAAACCCTGGTGCATGCCGGCAAGTTCCGCGAGGACTTGTTCCACCGCCTCAATGTCATCCGTATTCATATTCCACGCTTGTCCGACCGCCGCGAGGACATTCCGACCCTCGCCCGGCATTTCCTGGCGCGCGCCGCCCAGGAACTCGCCGTCGAGCCCAAGCTGCTCAAGAACGAGACCGAGGAATATCTGAAGAACCTGCCATGGCCCGGCAACGTGCGGCAGCTGGAAAACACCTGCCGCTGGATCACGGTCATGGCTTCGGGCCGCGAAGTGCATGTCAGCGACCTGCCGCCGGAGCTGCTCAACCTGCCGCAGGATTCGGCCCCGGTCACCAACTGGGAGCAGGCCTTGCGCCAATGGGCAGACCAGGCCCTGGCCCGTGGCCAGTCGAGCCTGCTGGACAGCGCGGTGCCCAGCTTCGAGCGCATCATGATCGAAACCGCCCTCAAGCACACCGCCGGTCGCCGTCGCGATGCCGCCGTGCTGCTGGGCTGGGGCCGCAACACCCTGACGCGCAAGATCAAGGAACTGGGCATGAAGGTCGATGGCGCCGACGACGAGGAGTCCGACGAGGGCTGACCGCTCGGGTCTGCCGGGGTAGTTGCCAAGGGCCGCTTTTGCGGCCCTTTTTCATGCCCTCCCCACACCGCCGATGGCTGCACCCTTGTGCACCGACCCGGCTGCGTGCACTTGGACGATGCGCCGGCACCCTGCCCAAGCACGCGCATCCGCTCTGGTGCAGCGCCCATGCGGTCCGCCCGTTTAAAAGCATGGCGCCGTGAAGCCAATGAAATCAGGGGGTTGGCGCCCAATGCATGTCTGTTCGAGGGTTTTTTACCGGTGATGGCCAAAGCTGGCACAAGCCCTGCAATGTACTTGTCACTACCCAGTTTCGGGGACCTTGGTACAGGCAGGCCGGGGATCCCTTCTTTACAGCGAGACCGCCCCGCCACCGCGCCGGGCCTCTCAACCCTTTTGGGGACCTTGGTACAGGCAGGCCGGGGAATCCCCTTCTTTACAGCGAGACTGCCCGGCCAGCGCGCCGGGCTTCTCAACCCCTTAGGGGTCCTTGGTACAGGCAGGCCGGGGAATCCCTCTTTTATTTCTCGCGGAGGTTGACGACCAACCTCCAGCGCCCGTCCAGTTCCTCACCCCACCAATCGCCCTGCAAGGGCCGCGCTGCGACGAAATTGAGCAGCAGGCCTTCCTGGCTGTCCTGCACGCGCCAGGTCACCGGCTTGTCGGCCAGCGGCAAGCGCCCGCTGGCCGCCCGCCCCTTGGCATCGAACAGCAACGCCAGGGTACCGTCGACCTCTTCGCCGTGGATCTTCGGCTCGACGTTGAACATCAATACCAGCCCCCCCGGCACCACTTCAATGCGCTCCAGCACCGACGGCACAGGCTGGGTCAAACGACCGATCATCATGCCCAGCAACAGGCCCACCAGCGCCAGCGACATCAAGACTCTGGGCCAGAGTTGCGAACGCTCCTGCGGATCAGGAGTAGAATGCTGTCCGTCTTTCAGTTCGGAGCCGTGCATGTTTCACGTCATCCTTTTTCAACCAGAGATTCCGCCGAATACCGGCAACATTATCAGGCTCTGCGCCAATAGCGGCTGCCACTTGCATTTGATCGAGCCCATTGGCTTCGAGCTCGACGACAAGCGCCTGCGCCGTGCCGGTCTCGACTACCACGAATACGCCACCCTGCAGCGCCACAGCGACCTGGCCAGTTGCCTGGCCAGCCTTGGCCAGCCGCGCCTGTTCGCCTTCACCACCAAGGGTTCGCGGCCCTTTCATGACGCCAGCTTCGCGGCCGGCGATGCCTTTCTGTTCGGCCCTGAAAGCCGCGGCCTGCCCGCCGAGGTGCTTGACTCGCTGAGCAGTGAGCAACGCCTGCGCCTGCCCATGCGCGAGGGTTGCCGCAGCCTGAACCTGTCCAACACGGTGGCCGTCGCGGTGTACGAAGGGTGGCGCCAACTGGGCTTCGCCTGACCGGCCACGACGCGCACAAAAAAGCGCCCACGAGAGGCGCTTTTCGCTACCACCATGCCTGATCAGGCGCTTGGCGTTTCGCCAGCTTCCTGCATGCGTTGCAGTTCCTGGGCGTACAAGGCGTCGAAGTTGACCGGAGCCAGCATCAGCGCCGGGAACGAGCCGCGGGTCACCAGGCTGTCCAGGGTTTCACGCGCGTACGGGAACAGGATGTTCGGGCAGAAGGCGCCCAGGGTGTGGCTCATCGAAGCGTCGTCCAAGTTGGCGATCAGGAAGATGCCAGCCTGTTGCACTTCAGCGATGAACGCCACTTCTTCGCCGTTCTTGACCGTCACGGACAGGGTCAGCACCACCTCGTGGAAATCGCCTTCCAGCGATTTCTGCCGAGTGTTCAGGTCCAGGCTGACCGAAGGGGTCCATTCCTGGCGGAAGATGGCCGGGCTTTTCGGCGCTTCGAACGACAGGTCGCGCACGTAGATGCGTTGCAGCGAGAACTGAGGGGCGTTGCTTTCATCGGCCGCAGCGGCGGCGGTGTTCGGTTGATCAGTCATGCTAGATCCTTCTTGAGTTGAGGGTCTGAGAATCGGTCAGCATCAGGCCTGCAGCAGCGGGTCCAGCTTGCCGGCCTTGTCCAGTGCGTAGAGATCGTCGCAGCCGCCGACATGGCGCTCGTCGATCCAGATCTGCGGCACGGAGGTACGCCCGGCCTTGCTGGCCATTTCGCGGCGTACATCGGGCTTGCCGTCGACCTTCACTTCTTCGAACGCCACGCCTTTGCTGGCCAGCAGGCGCTTGGCACTGTGGCAGAACGGGCAATAGTCACTGGAGTAGACGACGACGTGGGCCATGTCACTTCACCACGGGCAGGTTATCGCCACGCCAGCCCGACACACCACCGCCGAGCTTGGCAGCAGTGTGGCCGGCCTTGACCAGCTCGGCGCACGCGGTGCCGGCGTGCTGGCCGATGGCGTCGACGACGATCAACGTCTTGCCCTTGTACTTTTCCAGCTCCGAGACACGCGAAGCGAGTTTGTCCTGGGGGAAGTTCAGCGAGCCGACGATGTGGCCGGCAGCGAAGTCCTTCTTGTTGCGGATGTCGATGACCACGCCCTGGTCGTTGTTGACCAGTGCCGTCAATTCGCGCGGGCTGACGCTCTTGGCGCCTTTTTTCAGCTCTAGGGCGATCAGCATGACCAGCAACACGGCAAACAGGCCGACAAGCAGAAAGTGATTCGTGGCAAATTCAATCAGGTGGGCGACCATCAGCAGGTTCCAGGGCGTTAAAATGTCGGCCAGTATACACAGCAGCCAAGGTGCGCCAAAGCCCGGCAAGCGGAACCACCGAGGTCTTTACCTTGTCTGTGTCTGCTGGACAGCCAGACCGTCGCCACGCGATCGGATTCGTCATCGGGGGCCCCGATGGCCTAAAATGCCCTTCTTTAGTTGCCTGAACCCTTTTTCCCTTACAAAAGCGAGCGGGATCCATGACTACCACGCCCAAACCCCTGGTCTTGATCATCCTCGATGGTTTCGGCCACAGCGAAAGCCACGAGTACAACGCGGTCTACTCGGCCAGCAAACCGGTGCTCGACCGCCTTGAAGCCAACCATGCTCATGGTCTGATTTCCGGCTCGGGCATGGACGTCGGCCTGCCGGACGGGCAAATGGGCAACTCCGAAGTCGGGCACATGAATCTGGGTGCCGGCCGCGTGGTGTACCAGGACTTCACCCGGGTGACCAAGGCCATCCGCGACGGCGAGTTCTTCGAGAACCCGACCCTTTGCGCCGCCGTCGACAAGGCCGTGGGCAACGGCAAGGCTGTGCACATTCTCGGCCTGCTCTCCGACGGTGGCGTGCACAGCCATCAGGACCACTTGGTGGCCATGGCCGAACTGGCCGCCCAGCGTGGCGCCGAGCGCATCTACCTGCACGCGTTCCTCGACGGCCGCGACACCCCGCCCAAAAGCGCCCAGACGTCCCTGGAACTGATGGATGACACCTTCGCCCGCCTGGGCAAAGGCCGCATCGCCAGCATCATCGGTCGCTATTTCGCCATGGACCGGGACAACCGCTGGGACCGCGTCGCCAGTGCCTACAACCTGATCGTCGACGCCGCCGCCGAATTCCACGCTGCCAATGCCGTCGCCGGCCTGCAGGCCGCCTACGAGCGCGGCGAAAGCGATGAGTTCGTCAAAGCGACCACGGTCGGCGAGCCAGTCACCGTCGAAGACGGCGATGCGGTGGTGTTCATGAATTTCCGCGCCGACCGCGCTCGCGAAATCACCCGCGTGTTCGTCGAGGATGACTTCGCCGATTTCCCACGCCAGCGTCAGGCAAAACTGGCGGGCTTCGTCGGCCTGACCCAGTATTCGGCGAAGATTCCGGCCCCCGCCGCGTTCGCCGCCGGCAGCCTGAACAACGTGCTGGGCGAGTACTTGGCCAAGAACGGCAAGACCCAGTTGCGCATCGCCGAAACCGAGAAGTACGCCCACGTGACCTTCTTCTTTTCCGGCGGCCGTGAAGAGCCCTTCCCGGGCGAGGAACGCATCCTGATTCCATCGCCGAAAGTCGCCACCTACGACCTGCAGCCGGAAATGAGCGCGCCGGAAGTCACCGACCGCATCGTCGACGCCATCGAGCACCAGCGCTTCGACGTGATCGTGGTCAACTACGCCAACGGCGACATGGTCGGCCACAGCGGCGTGTTCGACGCCGCCGTCAAGGCCGTGGAGTGCCTGGACCTGTGCGTAGGCCGCATCGTTGCCGCGCTGGACAAGGTCGGCGGCGAAGCCTTGATCACCGCCGACCATGGCAACGTCGAGCAGATGGAAGACGAGTCCACCGGCCAGGCGCACACCGCGCACACCACTGAGCCGGTCCCGTTCATCTATTTCGGCAAGCGCCCGCTGAAGGTTCGCGAAGGTGGGGTATTGGCGGACGTTGCGCCGACCATGCTGCACCTTATGGGCCTGCCCCAGCCTGCTGAAATGACGGGTACTTCGATTCTGGTCGAGGGCTGAGCGCCGCGCCCGAAGTACGACACGCCTCATGGCCGTTGGGCTTGAGGCGTTTTTTTCGCCGCTCGTGGCGGGCATACTAGGCCCGTCCTCATTCTGGTACTCGCCTGCCCCATGCTCCGTGCCCTGACTTTTATTGCCTTGAGCTGCCTGTTCGCCCCGGCCTATGCCGACGACCGCGCGCAAACCCAGCAGCAGCTGGAAAAAACCCGCAAAGACATTGCCGAGTTGCAACAGACGCTCGGCAAGCTGCAGCAGGAGCGATCCGGCGTGCAGAAAGACTTGCGTACCACCGAAACCGAAATCGGTCAGCTGGAAAAGCAGGTGGAGGCCCTGCAGAAAGAACTAAAAAAGACTGAAGGCGAGCTGGAGCGACTCGATACCGAGAAAAAGCAGCTCCAGAGCGCCCGTGTTGAACAGCAACGCCTGATTGCCATTCAGGCGCGCGCCGCCTATCAGGGCGGTCAGCAGGAATACCTGAAACTGCTGCTGAACCAGCAGAACCCGGAAAAATTCGCACGCACCCTGACCTACTACGACTACCTCAGCCAGGCCCGCATGGCCCAGCTCAAGCGCTTCAACGAGACCTTGCGCCAACTGGCCAACGTCGAAAAGGACATCAACCTGCAACAGGCCCAGCTGCTCGTGCAGCAAGGCACGCTGGACACCCAGCGCGAAGCCTTGGACAAGGTGCGCAAGGAACGCCAGGGCGCCCTGGCGCAGTTGAACACGCAGTACAAGGAACGCGATCAGAAGCTGCAGTCGCGCCAGCAAGACCAGGCCGAGCTGGGCAAGGTGCTCAAGACCATCGAAGAAACCCTCGCCCGTCAGGCCCGTGAGGCCGAAGAGGCGCGGCAAAAGGCGCTGCTCGCGCAACAGGAAGCCGAACGTCAGCGCCAGCGTGAAGCGGCCGCCCGTGCGGTGCCCGACGAGAAACCCGACGAAGAGCCGAAGCGGCCGACGCGCAGCCCCGGCACGATGGTTTCCAGTGGCGGCGAGTCGTTCGGAGGCGCATTTGCCAGTGCCCGGGGAAAACTTCCTTGGCCTGTGGATGGTCGACTGTTGGCGCGTTTCGGGGAAACCCGTGGCGACGACGCCCGGACCAAGTGGGACGGGGTAATGATTTCCGCCTCGTCGGGCAGCCAGGTGCGAGCGGTGCACGGTGGCCGCGTGGTGTTCGCCGACTGGTTGCGCGGTGCCGGACTTCTGGTCATTCTCGACCATGGCAACGGTTATCTGACGCTGTACGGACATAACCAGACGTTATTGAAAAAAGCCGGCGACGTGATCAAGGCCGGTGAAGCGATCTCCACCGTTGGCAACAGCGGTGGCCAGGATACCCCGGCCTTGTATTTCGCCATACGCCAGCAAGGGAAGCCGACCGACCCGTCGCAATGGTGTCGCGGCTGACCCACGCAGTAGTTTCCAAGCAGCCTGGAAAGGCGCAAAACCAGGATTAGGAGTCTGTACGACATGCCGCATTTGCCACGCCTCACCTCGCTGGCCCTGACCATCGCGCTGGTCACCGCTGCCCCGCTGGCAGTGGGCGCCGACGTGGCGCCTCGTGCCAGCGCACCGGCGGCTGCAGCGGCCCCGGCGCAGGCACCCTTGCCGCTGGACGAATTGCGTACGTTCGCCGAGGTGATGGACCGTATCAAGGCGGCCTATGTCGACCCGGTCGACGACAAGACGCTGCTGGAAAATGCCATCAAGGGCATGCTCAGCAACCTGGACCCGCACTCGGCGTACCTGGGCCCGGAAGATTTCCAGGAACTGCAGGAAAGCACCAGCGGCGAGTTCGGCGGCCTGGGCATCGAGGTCGGTACCGAAGACGGCTTCATCAAGGTGGTGTCACCCATCGACGACACCCCGGCGTCCAAGGCCGGCATCGAGGCCGGCGACCTCATCGTCAAGATCAACGGCCAGCCCACCCGTGGCCAGAGCATGACCGAGGCGGTCGACAAGATGCGCGGCAAGCTGGGTGAAAAGATCACCCTGACCCTGGTACGCAACGGTGGCAACCCGTTCGACGTGACGCTGGCGCGCGCGATCATTCAGGTCAAAAGCGTGAAGGCGCAGCTGCTGGACAACGGTTACGGCTACTTGCGCATCACCCAATTCCAGGTCAAGACCGGTGAAGAAGTCGGCAAGGCCCTGGCCAAGCTGCGCAAGGACAACAGCGCCAAGCTCAAGGGCCTGGTGCTGGACTTGCGCAACAACCCCGGCGGCGTGCTGCAGTCGGCGGTGGAAGTGGCCGACCACTTCCTGACCAATGGCCTGATCGTTTACACCAAGGGCCGGATCGCCAACTCCGAACTGCGCTTCTCCGCCGACCCGGCCGATGCCAGCGAAGGGGTACCGTTGGTGGTGCTGATCAACGGCGGCAGTGCCTCGGCTTCGGAAATCGTCGCCGGTGCGCTGCAGGATCAGAAGCGCGGCATTCTGATGGGCACCGACAGCTTCGGCAAAGGCTCGGTGCAAACCGTGCTGCCGCTGAACAATGACCGGGCACTGAAGATCACCACGGCGCTGTACTACACGCCCAATGGTCGGTCGATCCAGGCCCAGGGCATCGTGCCGGACGTGGAGGTCAACCAGGCCAAGGTCACCCGTGAAGCGGACGACACCTTCAAGGAAGCCGACCTGCAAGGTCACTTGGGCAACGGCAATGGCGGTGCCGACCGGCCTTCGGGCAAGGCCCCGATCGGGCAGAAGGCGCGCCCGCAGGATGAAGACTTCCAGCTCAGCCAGGCGTTGAGCCTGCTCAAAGGGCTGAGCGTGACGCGCGGCAACTGATGCGCGCCGCTGCGGTTTTTCTAGCCCTGCTGTGCGGCTTGCCAGGCTGGGCGCATGCCGAGCCGGCAACGCCGCCTGGCAAACCGGCCTACCTGAGCCTGATCATCGATGACCTGGGGCAGAACCTGCCACGCGATCGCCGCGTACTGGCCCTGCCCGGGCCGGTGACCGTGGCGGTGATGCCAGACACCCCCCACGCCGCGCAATTTGCCCGCGAAGCGCACAAGGCCGGCAAGACGGTGATGGTGCACATGCCCATGGACCCGGCCGGCGGCCCGTTCGCCTGGAAGCCCGACCTGCCCGAGCCGGTGTTGCTGGAGCGGCTGAACGCCGCCTTCGCTGCCGTGCCCTACGCTGCAGGCCTGAACAACCACGAAGGCAGCCGCATGACGTCGCAGCCGGCGGCCATGGCCATGCTGATGGGCGAGCTGCAGAAACGCCGGCTGTTTTTCGTCGACAGCCGTACCAGCGCCGCGACGGTGGCGGCTGCCAAGGCGCAGGACATCGGGCTGGCCAGTGTTTCGCGCGATGTGTTTCTGGACGACACGCGCACGGTCGAAGCCATCAGCGGGCAACTGCACAGTGCTATCCGACTGGCGCGCAAGGAAGGTTCCGCTGTACTGATCGGCCACCCTTACCCGCAGACTCTGGAAGTGCTGGAGCGCGAGCTGCCCACGCTCAAGGCGCAAGGCATCGAATGGATCAGCATTCGCCAGATGATCGGTGAGCGCGGCAATGAAGCCATGAAGGCCCATGGCGCTCACGGCAAATACCGTTGAAGGGTGGCCATAGCAACAAGTACCGCTGCAGCGGGCGTCAGTTGACGCTTAATGAGTCCTCCCATTGGTCCACTCCAAGGATGGAGACTCATGAAATTGCAGGGATTGACCCTTTTCTTGCTCTCGACGTCGTTACTGAGCACCCATGTGCTGGCAGTCGAGGACATTCCGCCCAGTGACGCACCTTCCTGGGTAATGCTCAACGCCGATGGCCGCTTCGATCAATGGCAGGGTGTCGGGCATTTGAACGCCGAGCAGCGCTGCACTGCCAGCCTGATCGATACCCGCGATGAGCACAGCGATGCCGAAGCCGACGCGCCGGCCTACCTGCTGACCAGCGGGCATTGCGTCGATAACGTCGCCGGCAGGGTGGTGATCGATCAGCCTGCCGAGGGCGACGTCACGTTCAACTACTTTTCCGACACGGTCGAGCAGCACAAGACCTACCCGCTCAAGACGGTTGCCTTCAGCAGCCAGCAAGGCAAGGACCTGGCGATCATTGAACTGGACGCCAGCTTGCAGACGCTGATCGACGCCGGTATCGCGCCACTGCGCATCGCCGATGCGGCCGTTGACGAGGGTGGCCTGCTGCTGTCGGTCGGCGCTCCGCTGGTCGATGAGGCCTACACCTTGCGTATGGCGACGTGTCCAATGCTGGGCACCGCCGAACTGGTCGAACGGCCTTATGTTCAGTACGGGCAAATTCGCTTTGCTTGTCAGGACATTTTCAAAGGCAGTTCCGGGGGCCCGCTGATGAGTGCCGAAAGCGGCGAGATCGTCGGTGTATCGGGAACCTCCACGGCAACGGCCGACGCCAGCGAACAGTGCAACCGCGATGCGCCCTGTGAAATCGTCGAAGGCCAGGCGCAATGGAATGACGCGACCCACTACGCGAGCTCGACGCTGGGCTTGAACGCCTGTTTCAGCGCCGGTCGCTTCGACCCTGCCCGTGAGCATTGCGACCTGGCGCCGGCGTTTACCGTCGACCTGGGCGAAGAGGACTACCGCCGCTCGCAATACGCCGTGCTGACGCCAGGCGAGCCGCTCGAGTGGGACGTGAGCTTTTCCATAGACACTCGCCATTACTGGTACAAAACCGCGCGTAGCCCGGCGCAGTGCCTCGACTCCAAAGGGTATGGCGATGCCCAGGCGGGTGGCGCGACCCGCATTCAAACACCCATGGGCGATGAACCCGGCCTGTACCTGCTGTGCGTGATCGGCGCCAACCTGCCTGACCAGAGCGTCTCGCATGGCGTGCTGAAAAACGCTTTTCACTTCGCCACCCGCGTGGTCGACGCCGAGACCCCACTGCCGACCGCCGAACTCAGCGTGACACCGGGCGAGGGCCTGCGCCAGGTCGTGGTGCTGGACTTCAAACGGCCAGAACGCGTGCGCTACGAATTCAAGATCGGCACACCGGACGACATTGACTGCGAAGACCCGGAGGGCTACCGCGAGATGTTCGCCGCGGTCATTCGTATCGGCGCCAAGCGTTTACCCGCCAAGTTGTGCACCCGCGCCTTCGACGAGGCCGGACGGGCGTCGCCACTGCGAGCCGACGTGATCCCATCGCATCCGGACGCGTAAGCCCGGGCCTGCTGCGCAGGCCATCGCCGCCAAGGCGGACTCCTACAGATGGATCACTTCACGCCGGGGGTAGGAGTCCGGCTTGCCGGCGATGGGGTGCGCAGCGCCCCCAATCAATCCAACTCCGTCCCCAGGGCCTGCTACGCAGGCCATCGCCGCCAAGGCGGACTCCTACGGTTTGGATCACGTCACGCCGGGGGGG
>Ga0157371_10002441_pt1 | contig 17716 bp, 20 predicted proteins | sample C45metaG_FD_113462 | JGI IMG/M metagenome (GOLD analysis project Ga0157371, IMG submission 113462) | Corn rhizosphere microbial communities from Kellogg Biological Station, Michigan, USA - C4-5 metaG | ecosystem: Host-associated > Plants > Roots > Rhizosphere > Soil | place: USA: Michigan...
ATCAGCACGTGACCGCTGGCGATCGTCGCATGGCCGCAAAGGTCGACCTCGGTCGTCGGCGTGAACCAGCGCAATTCGTAATCCGCATCGCCTGTGTCGCTCGGCACGGTGAAGGCGGTCTCGCTGAGGTTATTCTCGGCGGCGATGCGCTGCATCAGATCGTCGTCGAGCCAGCGCTCGAGCGGCATCACGGCAGCAGGGTTGCCGGTCAGCGGACGCTCGGCGAAGGCATCGACCTGGAAGAAGGGAATGCTGGTCAAGTCGCGCGCTCCGTAATCTCCTGCGGAAGCAGCGTCTCGCGGTCGATCTGGCCTTCCGGGTCGACGTGAATCAGGATCTCGGTGCCGGGGAAGCGGTGCTGCAGCGCCTCTTCGACGGCATCGAGGCGGTCGTGCGCTTCCCTCACGGTCCAGTCGCCCGGCACCCAGACGTGGAACTGGGCGAAATAATGCGTCCCGCTGCTGCGCGTGCGCAGGTCGTGGAGGCCGGCAAGCTCCGGATATTCCCTTGCCGCGGCGAGGAAGCGCTCGCGCAGCTCGTCCGGCCATTCGCGGTCCATCAGCTGGGCGAGCGCGTGCCCCGACGCGCTCCATGCGCCCCACAGGAGCCAGAAGGCGATGAGGAGGCCGAACACCGCATCGGCGCCGGTTAGATGAGCATATTGCTCGAGGCCGAGCGCAACGATCACCGAGCCGTTGAGCAGCAGGTCGGATGAATAATGCAGCCGGTCTGTGCCGATCGCGAGCGAGCCGGTCTTGCGGACGACGTGTCGCTGGTAGCTGATCAGGGCGATCGTCAGGACGATCGCAATGACTGAAACGCCGATGCCGAGCTCAGCGTCCGCCGTTTGAGCGCCGCTGAGCAGCCGCTCCACGGCGCGAAAGCCGATGAAGATGGCGGAGATGGTGATGATGATCACCTGCACGAGCGCGGCAACGGCTTCCGCCTTGCCGTGTCCAAAGCGATGCTCGTAGTCGGCCGGCGCCGCGGCAATGCGGACGCCCAGGAGCACGATCAGGCTGGCGACCAGGTCGAGCGTGCTGTCGGCCAGCGAGCCGAGCATCGCCATCGACGAGGTCTGGACGGCGGCATAGGTCTTCAGCCCGATAAGGACGATTGCCAACGCGCTGCTCGCCACAGCCGCGCGAGTGGTTAGCGTACCGCGCTGCGGGGTTGCGATCTCGCCGTCGGTCACGGGTACAATAGCCCTTCGTCCCAGCTACCGTCGTTCTGAGCGACGAAAATGCGTCGCTCATGCAGGCGGTGCGGCCGATCCTGCCAGAATTCGAAGATAATCGGGAGGAGCCTGAATCCGCCCCAATAATCCGGCCGGGGCACCGCCTCGGCCTCGAAGCGCCGCTTCACTTCTTCATAGCGTGCCTCGAAGTGCGCGCGGCTCTCGAGCGGCCGCGATTGATCCGACGCCCAGGCGCCGAGCTGGGAATCGCGTGAGCGGGTGGCGAAATAGGCGTCCGCCTCGGCATCCGCCACGGGCTCGACGGACCCTTCGATGCGCACCTGTCGGCGCAGCGATTTCCAGTGGAAGAGCAACGCGGCACGCGGATTTTCGCGTAGCTGCGCGCCCTTGGCGCTATCTTCATTGGTGTAGAAGACGAAGCCGTCCGGCCCGTGCGCCTTCAGGAGCACCATGCGCACGTGCGGCTGCCCGCCGCGGTCCGCCGTCGCCAGAGCCATCGCATTTGGATCATTGGGCTCGCTTTCGCAGGCCTCGGCGAACCATTCGTCGAACAGCTGGAACGGATCGGTCCCCATTGCGCGTTGGCCTTAGGCTTGGCCTTGCCGGAACGGCAACCCATCTGGTCAGCAGGAAAGTGTTACGGCATGGGAGCACAATGGCACTCGACCTCTACCAACGCCTAGGCCTCAAGCGCGGCGCGAGCGAGGCAGAGATCAAGAAGGCCTATCGAAGCCTCGCCAAGCAGCTCCATCCCGACCGCAACAAGGACAAGCCCGACGCGGCGAAGCGCTTCTCTGAAGTCACGGCGGCCTACGACCTCCTCTCCGACAAGAACAAGCGCGCTCAATATGACCGCGGCGAGATCGACGAGGAGGGCAATCCGAAGATGCCGTTCGGCGGCGGCTTCGGCGGCTATTCCGCGGGCGCCGGGCCGCGTTCGGGGTCCGGCGCCGGGCCGCAGGGTTTCGAGAATTTCAACTTCGGTGGCGCGGATGCCGCCGACATCAGCGACCTCTTCGACGGCTTGTTCGGCGCGGCCGGTGCTGCGCGCGGGGGCCGCGGCGGCGGTCCGTTCAGCGGCTTTCGCCAGCGCGCCGCTCCGCAGAAGGGCGCGGACGTCGCCTATCGCTTGAAGATCCCGTTCGACGATGCGGTTGCGCTGAAGCCGCAGCGGATCACCCTAGCCGACGGCAAGACGATCGACTTGAAACTTCCGCAGGGCCTCGAGGACGGGACCAAGATCAGGCTTGCCGCCAAGGGGCAGGAGGGCCCCGCGGGGCGCGGGGACGCGATCGTGACGATCGAGATCGCGCCGCACCGCTTCTTCACTCGCGAGGGAACCAACATCCGGGTGACGCTCCCCGTGACTCTCAAGGAGGCGGTCCTGGGTGCCAAGGTTAAGGTGCCGACGCCCGAAGGACCGGTGATGCTGACCATTCCGAAGGGGACGAGCTCGGGCAAGGTGCTGCGCCTCAAGGGGCGCGGCTTCACCGCCAAGGACGGCAAGCGCGGCGACCAGCTGGTCACGGTCGAGATCGAGGTCCCTTCGCACGACGCCGCGCTTCAGCAGTTCGTCGAGAAGTGGGACGGCGGCGGCAATCCGCGAGCAAGCCTGGGTGTGTAAACAAGGCCGCAATGAGAGATCATAGCCCGCTCTCGCCCGAGGAACGCCGCAAGCGCCTGGCGACGATGCGCGCGGCCTTCGGCACGGAGGTCGAGGAGAAGCTGAAGCCGCGGCTGACGCCGTGGGAAGTAGTCAAGCGCGTCGCGATCGGCGTCTATAACGACGGCTTCATCCATGCCGGCAATCTTGCCTATCTCTCGATCGTCGCCTTGTTCCCGTTCTTCATCGTCGCCGCCGCCGTCGCCCATCTGCTCGGCCAGGGGCAGGACGCGATGCTGACTGTGACCAACGTGTTGCGGCGGCTTCCGCCCGACGTCGCGACTACGCTTCGCGAGCCGGTCCAGGAGGTGTTGACGGTGAGGACCGGAACGCTCCTGTGGCTCGGCGCGATCGTCGGCTTATGGACAGCGACGAGCTTCGTCGAGACGATCCGCGACATCCTTCGCCGTGCCTACGGCGTCAAATATTGCGCGCCCTTCTGGGAATATCGGCTGGGCTCGATCCTGCTGATCCTCGGAGCGGTGCTGCTGCTGATGATCGCGTTCGCGCTGAGCGCGGTGATGACCCTGCTGCACCAGGTGATCATGGAGTGGTTTCCGCTCGCTCAGGACGTCGGGCACGTGCTCGGGCTCTACCGGCTGGTGCCGGCCTTCACCCTCTTCTTCACCTTCTACGCGCTGTTCTACGCGCTCACTCCGTCGCGTTACCGCACGCTGGGCTGCAGGAAATGGCCCGGCGCGCTGCTTGTCACGGCCTGGTGGCTCGGCACCGTCGAGCTGATCGCGCCGGTGCTGAGCCTGTTCGGCGGCTACACGCGCACCTACGGCAGCCTCGCCGGCGTGATGATCGCGCTCATCTTTTTCTTCGTCGTCGGCTTGGGCGTGGTGATAGGAGCAGAGTTGAACGCCGCGCTGGCGGAGAGCGGCGCCACCGCGCTAAAGGGCGAGGTTTACACCGGGCCGTACAGCGACGAGCTTGAAGTCGAAGAGCCGCAGCCCGGTGAGGACGTGGAGCCGGTATTGCAGACAGGGGGACAGCAGCTTTGAGCCAGTTGATGGAGGGCAAGCGCGGGTTGATCATGGGGCTTGCCAACGACCGCTCGCTCGCCTGGGGGATCGCCCGGGCGCTCGCCAGCCAGGGGGCGCAGCTTGCTTTTTCCTACCAGGGTGAAGCGCTCGAGAAGCGGGTCAGGCCGCTCGCGGCCGAGCTCGGGTCCGACATGCTGGTCGACTGCGACGTCAGCAGCATGGATGCGCTCGACGTCACGTTCGACCAGATCCGCTCGCGCTGGGACCGCCTCGACTTCGTCGTCCACGCGATCGGTTATTCGGACAAGAATGAGCTGAGAGGGAAGTTCGTCGATACGACGATGGACAACTTCCTGATGACCATGAACATCTCGGTCTACAGCTTCGTCGCTGTCGCGCAGCGTGCGAGGAAGCTGATGACCGAGGGCGGCGCGTTGCTGACGCTGACCTATTACGGCGCGGAGAAGGTGATCCCGCACTATAATGTGATGGGTCTCGCCAAATCGGCGCTCGAAACCAGCGTCAAATATCTCGCCGCGGACCTCGGTCCAGAGGGCATCCGCGTGAACGCCATTTCCGCAGGGCCGATCAAGACGCTTGCGGCGAGCGGGATCGGGGACTTCCGCTACATCATGAAGTGGAACGAATATAATTCGCCGCTACGCCGCAACGTAACGATCGAGGACGTCGGCGGAGCCGGCCTCTACCTGCTCAGCGACCTCGCGTCGGGCGTCACCGGTGAGATCCATCACGTCGATGCGGGCTACAATGTCGTCGGCATGAAAGCCGAGGACGCGCCGGACATATCGACGGTCTGATGATCGCGCGCCGCGTCCGAATCACCGGACGGGTGCAGGGCGTCTTTTTCCGCGCTTGGACCAAGGACGAAGCGCGGTCGATCGGCGTTCACGGCTGGGTGCGCAATTGCACCGACGGTTCGGTCGAAGCGCATATCGAAGGTGACGAGAGCTCGGTCGACGAACTGATCCGCCGGATGCGTCACGGGCCCCCGCATGCCAAGGTAACGGATGTTCGGGTCACCGACTCAGCAATCGAGGACCTCGGCCGCTTCGAGGTTCGGCACTAGCCGCCGAACGGGTCGCGCACGAGGATCGTGTCCTAGCGTTCGGGCGAGGTGCTGACGAGCGCCACGGGGCAGCGGATCAGTTCCTCGATTCGGCGGACGTACTTGATCGCCCGTGCCGGCAGCTCGGCCCAGCTGCGCGCGCCTTCGGTCGACTGGCACCAGCCCTTGATGTCCTCGTAGACGGGCTCGACCCGCGCCTGGTCGGCGGCGTGGGCAGGGAGGTAATCGAGCTTCTTCCCGTCGAGCTTGTAGCCGGTGCAGACTTTCACCGTGTCGAGCGTGTCGAGGACGTCGAGCTTGGTGAGCGCGATTCCGGTGACTCCGCCCACGGCGACCGCCTGGCGCACCAGCACCGCGTCGAACCAGCCGCAGCGGCGCTTGCGGCCCGTGACGGTTCCGAACTCGCGCCCGCGCTCGCCGAGCGTATTGCCGATCTCATTGTCCTGCTCGGTCGGAAACGGGCCGGATCCGACGCGGGTCGTGTAAGCCTTGGTGATGCCGAGCACGAACCCCGCCGCGGACGGGCCGGTGCCGCTTCCGGCTGCAATCGTGCCGGCGACGGTGTTGGACGAGGTCACGAACGGATAGGTGCCGTGGTCGACGTCGAGCAGGACACCCTGGGCGCCTTCGAACAGGATGCGCTTGCCCTTGCGCCGAGCCTGGTCGAGATCGCGCCACACAGGCCGGGCGAACGGGAGGACGAAGCCCGCGATGTCGGCGAGGTCGCTCTTCAGGCGTTCGCGGTCGACCGGCGGCTCGCCGAAGCCGGCGCGAAGCGCGTCGTGGTGCGCGCACAGCCGGTCTAGCATGGGATCGAGGTCGTCGAGCTTGGCGAGGTCGCACAGGCGGATCGCGCGGCGGCCGGCCTTGTCCTCATAAGCCGGGCCGATCCCGCGACGGGTGGTGCCGATCTTGCCCGCGCCCGACGCATCTTCGCGAAGCCCATCGAGATCGCGGTGGATGGGCAGGATCAGCGGGCAATTGTCGGCGACCATCAGCAGCTCGGGGGTCACCTCGACTCCCTGGTCGCGTACGCGCTCGATCTCCGCCTTGAGCGCCCACGGATCGAGCACCACGCCGTTGCCGATGACGGACGGCGTGCCGGTGACGATGCCGCTGGGGAGCAGCGACAGCTTGTAGGTCTTCCCATCGACGACCAGCGTATGGCCGGCGTTGTGGCCGCCCTGGAAGCGGACGACCATGTCAGCGCGGCTTGCCAGCCAGTCGACGATCTTGCCCTTGCCTTCGTCGCCCCACTGGGCGCCGATGACGGTCACGTTCGGCACGGTTCTTCCTTGTTACGAGCGGCCCGCGAGGCTCCTAGGGAGCAAGCGCCGCTCCGTCCAGCACGAGACAATCGTTGACTGGCCGGAACAGAAAATGGCCGTTGCGCGTATTGCACCCTCAATTGGGGCACGAATGCAAACGGTAGAAGCAACAAAAGGGGAAAATGCATGAAGACCACCACCACCATTCTCGCGATCGCGCTCGGACTGGGTTCGCTCGCGGCTTGCAACAAGAGCCCGCAGCAGCAGGCGGCCGATAATTACGAGGCGAACGTCGACAATTCCGCCGACCAGCTGGAAGCCAATGTCGACAACTCGGCCGATCAGATGACGGCAAACGCCGACAACGCTTCCGACGCGATGAAGGCCGCGGCGGACAACAAGTCCGACCAGATGAAGAACGCGGCCGACAACACGGCCGACGCGATCGCGAACAAGTCCAAGTAAAACACGTAACGACCAACCGCTCGCACGCAGGTAGGTTGGCGGAAGGGCGCTCCGTTCGGGGCGCCCTTTTCGTGTGCGCTAGTCGGAGGCCCGGAACGCGGCATAGCTGCCGTAGCTCGCGACACAGAACGGCACCGAATAGGTCAGCAGCAGCTTCCACCAGATCGGCCAGTTCCCGGTAAAGATCTCCGGGCCCTGGTTAATTGCGTTGAGCACCGTCCCGATCAGCAGCGCGACAAGCAGCGAGCGTCGAACGGAGCGGAACGAGAATGTCCGGGCAAGAGCTTGGCGGCGAGACTGCATGCCTTGTCCTACCCTCGACTGCATTGCCGTGGGAGGCCACAAGCCAGAAAGTCGTGTTTCGCTGGCTTCTAGAGCGCGAGAATGATGAAGCCGATTAGGCCGATGACCGCCCCGACGGGAATGAGGAGGATCTGGGTGGCCGCGGCCCGGACCGGGAGCGGGCCGCTTTGCGTGTGGACGAGCTTCGGCCAGGGGCGATGAGCGGATTTCGACTGCGCCGCGAGCATCGCCGGCAGCCCGAGGATCATCGTTGCGAAAAAGCACGAGGTCACGACGGCGAGCGCCGCCGGGCCATCGGTCGCGAAGAACAGCAGGAAAAGCGCGAAGACCAGGGCCCAGCAGGCGAGGAATGCGATCCAGATCCCACTTGGAATATCCCCGAACAGGTCCTTGTCGGGGACAGCGGGCGCCGAGGTCAGCTGGTCGGTGTCGTCCAGAAGCTCGGGGATGTGGCGCATGGCAGCCTCCGAACCTCATGTGGGCGCTCACGTCCCACCAAGCAAACGAATAGAATTGCTCGTTTCTATGAAACTATTTGCAGCACTTAGCCGGAAGACTTTTGCGCGTCGGAGGCGGCTCTGAGCCCGGTCCGGACGCGCTCCATCAGCCGTTCGTCGGCCCTCGGCGAATAGAGGGCGTAGATGGAGTAAGAAAAGCGCGGTTTGTCGGGGACGAGCCGCAGCCGCCCGCTCTCGAGATGCGGGCGTGCGGCCTCCATCCGGAAATAACCGCTTCCGCCGACCGCGAGGATATAGTCGAGCGCCAACGGACCGTGGTTGATCGACAGCACCGGGCTTGGAGCATCGGGAAAGGCGCGGTGGTGATTGGCCCGGAACTCGGGCCCCCAGTCGACGAAGACATAATCGTCGGCCCCGACACCCGCCGCGGGGTCCGTGGTCACCGCGACGAGCGCTTCCTCCTGCAGAAGCTCGGCGACCAGCCCGGCGCGTGGAGGCGGGGCGTAAAGCACGGCCAGATCGACGATGCCTTCCTGGACCTGGTCGATCAGCCGCTCCGGCACGTCGATCTGCGTGCGGATGGCGACGTCGGAGCACTCGCTCTTCATCCACACCAGCCAGTCGCGCAGCAGCGGGTCCCACACGCTATGCTCGCCGCCGACGGTGACCACATTCTCGCGCCCGACCGGCATGGCGACATCGTGACGAGCGCGCTCCCACACCTGGACGAGCGTCGTCGCGTAGCGGAGGAACTGATCGCCGGCGGGAGTGAGCCTGGCGCCCGCCTTGTTGCGGATGAACAATTGGCGGTCGAGTTGCTCCTCCAGCACCCGGACTCGCGCGCTGACCGCGGTTTGCGTGATGTTGAGGTTGGCCGCGGCGCGGATGAAGCTCCCCGTCTTGACGATCTCAAGGAAGGTGCGCGCCGCGACAATGTCCATTTTAATGCAACATTTCAGATATCAAGGTGAAATTCTATTCGTTTGCCTGATGTTTCGCAAGCGCAGATAAGGATCGAGACTCGCGAGGCGATCGAGTTCCCGAAGCTTCGCTGCTGAAGGAGATCGAGATGAAAGCACGCCCCGAAATCGACTATCACGGATCCAGATCCTACGGGTCGGAAGATCCGCCGGTTGGGACGTTCAGCCTGACCATCGCCTGGCTGGGCGAGGTAGTTAAGAGCAAGCTCCGCAACCTCCGCGTCGGATCGGCGCCTCCGGTCGTGTTGCTCCACGATGGAGAGCATAATTTCTCGCTCCTCGGCGCGAAGGCGCCGGTGCGGGCCGCCGACTGCCCATTCCCGACGAAGCCAGAGCTGGATCGGCGCAACTGGCGCGTCTTGCCTTAACCACTGGAGCGGGCCTCAGAAGCTCAGCGGCACCACTTCGAGAACGCCCGGGAGATCGTGCAGCTGCCGGGCGACGTCGGAGGTGATCGGATCGTCGACCGCGACCAGCGCAACCGCTTCTCCCGCCTGCTCGCGGCGGCCGAGGTTGAAGGTCGCGATATTGAGTCCGTTCTCGCCGAGCTTGGTCCCGAGCGCACCGATGAAGCCGGGCGCGTCGGTGTTGACGATATAGATCATCTGCCCGCTGAGGTCCGCCTCGACCGGGATCCCGAAGATCTTGACCAGCCTGGGCGCGCGGTTGCCGAACAGCGTCCCTTCGACGCGCTTGTCGCCCTGGTCGGTCCCGACCGTCACCGCGATCAGCGTGTGATAATCGCTTTCGCCCTCATTGCGGATTTCGCGCACCGCGATTCCGCGTTCCCTCGCGAGATAGGGCGCGTTGACCATGTTCACCGTGTCCGACCAGGTCCGCATCACGCCCGCGAGCACGGCGCCGGTGACCGGCTTGATGTTGAGCTCGGCGGCGGCGCCTTCCACTTCGACGTCGATCGAGCGCATCTCCGTCCCGGCGATCTGGCCGACCAGGCGCCCCAGCTTTTCAGCGAGCGCCATATAGGGCCTGAGGCGCGGCGCCTCCTCGGCTGACAACGAGGGCACGTTCACCGCATTGGTGATCCCGCCCAGCAGGAGGAAATCCGCCATCTGCTCGGCGACCTGGATCGCGACATTGACCTGCGCCTCCGTCGTCGAAGCGCCGAGGTGCGGCGTGCAGATCAGCCCAGGCGTTCCGAACAGCGCATTCTCCTTGGCGGGCTCCTCCGCGAACACGTCCAGCGCCGCGCCTGCGATGTGGCCGGACTCCAGCCCCTCCTTCAGCGCGGCCTCGTCGATCAGGCCGCCACGCGCGCAATTCACGATCCGGACGCCCGGCTTGGTTTTCGCCAATGCCTCGCGGCTGAGGATTCCGCGCGTCTGATCGGTTAGCGGCGTGTGCAGCGTGATGAAGTCGGCGCGGGCGAGCAGCTCGTCGAGCTCGACCTTTTCGACGCCGAGCTCGACCGCGCGCTCGGGCGAGAGGAAGGGATCGTAGGCGACGACCTTCATCTTGAGGCCGTGGGCGCGGTCGGCGACGATCGAGCCGATATTGCCGCAGCCGATCAGGCCCAGGGTCTTCCCGGCGAGCTCGACGCCCATGAAGCGGTTCTTCTCCCACTTGCCCGACTGGGTCGACTGGTCGGCCTGCGGGATTTCCCGCGCGAGCGCGAACAGCATCGCGATCGCATGCTCGGCGGTGGTGATTGAATTGCCGAAGGGCGTGTTCATGACGACGATTCCGCGCGCGCTGGCCGCGGGCACGTCGATCGTGTCGACGCCGATGCCGGCGCGGCCGATGACCTTCAGGCGGGGCAGGCCGGCGTCCATCGCGGCGGCGTTGATCTTTGTCGAGCTGCGGACGGCGACGCCGTCATAGCCGCCAATGATCTCGTTGAGCTCCTCGGGCGAGAGGCCGGGCTTTTCGTCCGCCTGGATTCCGCGGTCCCGGAAGATCGCCGCGGCCTTGGGGTCCATCTTGTCGGCGATGAGGACTTTGACTTGTTCTGACATTCTTTTGTCACCTCCGCGGAAGCGGAGGTCCCGCTTCCTTGAGAATGCTTGAATTGAAGAAGCGGGATTCCCGCCTTCGCGGGAATGACGCGCTAGGGCCGGGTTGCCTCCCACGCCCAGTCGAGCCACGGGCCGAGCGCTTCGATGTCGCTCGTTTCCACCGTCGCTCCGCACCAGATTCGCAGGCCGGGCGGCGCGTCGCGGTAGGCAGCAATGTCGTAAGCGGCGCCGTCCTGCTCGAGCAGCTTGCCGATCGCCTTCTGCCGGGCACGGTTGGCGTCCTCGTCCGAGCGATCGGCGAATTGGAGGCAGACCGAGGTGTTCGAGCGGATCGCCGGGTCGGCCGCCAGATGCTCGATCCAATCGACAGATTGGACCCAGCGATCGAGCGCGGCAGCATTGGCATTGGCGCGCGCGATGAGCGCGTCGAGGCCGCCGATCCGTTCCGACCAGTCGAGGCAGAAGAGCCAGTCCTCGACCGCGAGCATCGAGGGCGTGTTGATCGTCTCGCCCCTGAAGATGCCGTCGATCAGCTTGCCGCCTTTGGTGAGGCGGAAGATCTTGGGAAGAGGCCGCGGCGCCGGCTCATTCTCGAGCCGCTCGACCGCGCGCGGGCTGAGCACGAGCATGCCGTGCGCGGCCTCGCCGCCGAGCGCCTTTTGCCAGCTGAAGGTGCCGACATCGACCTTTTGCCAGTCGATGTCCTGCGCGAAGGCGCCCGAGGTCGCGTCGCAAATCGAAAGGCCGGTGCGGTCGTCGGCGATCCAGTCGGCGTTCGGCACGCGCACGCCGCTGGTCGTCCCGTTCCAGGTGAAGACGATGTCGTTTGCCCGGTCGATCCCGCCGAGGTCGGCGATCTCGCCATAGTCGGCGGTGCGGATCTCGGCGTCCAGCTTGAGCTGCTTGGCGACGTCGGTGACCCAGCCCGCGCCGAAGCTTTCCCATGCGAGCATGGTCACCGGCCGGCTGCCGAGCAGCGACCAGATCGCCATCTCCATCGCGCCGGTGTCCGACGCGGGAACGATCCCAAGCCGGTAATCGGCCGGCAGGCGGAGAAGCGCATGAGTCCGCTCGATCGCTTCGGCGAGCTTCGCCTTGCCGATCGTGCCGCGGTGCGAGCGGCCGAGCGCCGAAATGTCCAGCTTTTCGGCGCTCCAACCAGGCGGCTTCGCGCACGGGCCCGAGGAAAAATTGGGTCGATTCGGTTTGGTCTGGGGTTTTGCCACGCGCACTTCGGCCGTGGCGGCAGTTGTTTCAGTCAATGTGACTCTCCTTGCAGAGAGCTCGCGCCGCGTTGGGACGGCGTGGCCCGGAAACAGGTCTAACGGCTGGGCGGGCGATGGCAACCGGGCGGCTGAAAGATTCCCGTTGCGATTCGGAAACGACATTTTGCTGCACTGCACAAACGCTTGAATTTGCTCGAATCGGCCCCGCCGCACCCGCCGTTGAACGGTTCACCGCACGCTCGTCGCGACTCGTCCCGGGATGGGGCAGGTCAGGTTGAATTTGTTAACCATCCAGAAGCAGTGTCGTCCCCGCCGATGCGCGGAGGGCAAAGCGTGTCCGGCTGGGGGCTGGGGAGCTCCTACAGTTGAGATTTAAGGCCGTGGTGCCGACTGGCGCGCGGCTGCAGCTATTGGAGCGGGGACGCATGACGCAAGCACTAGCCGGGACGACGGGCCTGTTCCGCGATCGCGACCTGTTCATCCACGACGGCAAGAAGCTTCGTCGATTCCGTATTTCCGCTCCCGTCCAGGCCTTCTTCTTCGTCATCCTCCTTTGCCTCGTCGGCTGGTCGAGCTACGCGACCGCCCGCCTCGTCACGCGGCCGGCAGCTTCGGCGCAGCAGGTTTCGAGCGGATCTTATGCCGACCAGGTCGCACGCCTCGCCGCCGAAACCGATCGCCGCGTGCAAGCCATTGAGCAGCGCCAGCTTGCGCTTGCCGCCGCCCTCCAGGACGATTCGACCGATGTCGATGCCGCCACCCTTCGCCGCCTCGGCTTCCGTTCGGCGAAAGACGGCGCCGCCGGCGTCGGCGGTCCGTTCGAGAGCGTCGGGAATCCCACTTTCCGGGCGCTGTTCAACAGCTGGAAGAAGCTCGACCAGCTCCAGGATGACGTAATCGCAATTCCGTCCGACAAGCCGATCCGGGCCGAGGTGACCTTCACCAGCGGCTTCGGCGTTCGCGACGATCCGTTCCACCGCGGCGCGGCGATGCACCCCGGAATCGACCTCGCCGGCGCCTATGGTACTCCGATCTATGCGACCGCCGACGGCACCGTGCTCCGCGCCGGCTGGAATTCGGGCGGCTACGGCAATCTGGTTGAGCTCGACCACGGCCGCGGGATCACGACGCGCTACGGCCACATGTCGGCGATCCTGGTGCACGAAGGCGACCATGTGACCCGCGGTCAGCAGATCGGCCGCATGGGCTCGACCGGCCGGTCGACCGGCAACCACCTCCACTATGAGGTGCGGATCGACGGACGGCCGGTCAATCCGATCCCGTTCATGAAGTCGACCGACTATGTCCTCGCGATGCAGAAGCGCTCCGGCGCGGCATCGATGGACGCGGTCGGAGTCGGCGGCCCGGTCGCGGCGCAGCGCTGAGCCTTTCCTTGCCGCCCGGGGCGGCGCTTCCTATCTCGCTCACATGAGCGACATCAGCCTGACCGAGAACGCCGCCAGGCGCGTCGCATGGATCGCCGAGCGGCAGTCGAAGCCGGCGGTCCTGCGGCTCGCCGTCGACGGCGGCGGTTGCGCCGGCTTCACCTACAAGTTCGAGCTGGCCGATGGAGCCGAAGCCGACGACATTGTCGCCGAGACCGACGGCGTGAAGCTGGTCGTCGACCCGGTCAGCCTCGACCTGTTGCGCGGCTCGGCTGTGGACTTCGTCGAGGATTTGAACGGCGCCGCCTTCAAGGTGCTCAACCCGAACGCCCAGTCCGGCTGCGGCTGCGGATCCAGCTTCAGCGTCTGATCCGTCAGTCCGTCACCCTGAACTCGTTTCAGGGTCCATTTCTCCTCCCGCGCTGCCGTGTTTTTGATGGATGCTGAAACAAGTTCAGCATGACGGAAGTGGAACAGTGGGCTAACCGCGCGACCAATGAAACTCGCCACCTATAACCTCAACGGAATCCGCGCTCGGCTTCCGCGCCTGCTCGAATGGCTCGAGCGGGAGAAGCCCGACATCGCCTGCCTGCAGGAATTGAAGTGCGCCGACGAATCGCTTCCGATCGCCGACATCGAGGCGGCCGGTTACGGCGCCGTCTGGCACGGGCAGAAGGGCTTCAACGGGGTCGCGATCCTCGCGAAAGGGGATACGCCAGAACTGCGCCGCGTCGGGCTTCCCGGCGATCCCGACGACACGCACAGCCGCTATATCGAAGCGCAGGTTGGCGACCTGGTCGTCGGTTCGCTTTATTTGCCCAACGGCAACCCGATCGGGACCGAGAAGTTCGACTACAAGATCCGCTGGATGGAACGGCTCGAAGCGCACGCCGCCGAGCTGCTGGAGGACGAACGGCCCGTCGTCCTGTGCGGTGACTGGAACGTGGTGCCGGAGGATCGCGACGTTTTCTCGGCGCGGGCGACGGCGAACGACGCGGTGATGCAGCCGGAAACACGGCAGGTGTGGCGGCGGATCGTCCACCAGGGCTGGACCGATGCGCTGCGCGCGCTGCACCCCAAGGAGGAGAGGCTCTACACCTTCTGGGATTACACCGCCGGCTGCTGGCAGCGCGACCTCGGCTTCCGCCTCGATCACCTGCTCTGCTCGCCCGAAGCGGCGGACCGGCTCCAGAACGCCGGCGTCGACCGATGGGCGCGCGGGGAGGAGAAGGCCAGCGACCATGCGCCGACCTGGGTGGAGCTGAGCTAGGCTGCTTCGATCAATGGCAGGAATGGGTCGAAAGCAGCCATCAGGGCGAACTCACCGCAGGTAAAAGGTCACCATTCCGGATGCCGGATTGTGAGATAAGGCGATCGACACACCGGTTAGCATGATATGGACCTTGCCGGCGAAGGCGCTCCAGCCGTGCAGCTTTGGCAAATGAACGTGCATGCCGCTGGGCTGGCCCAGCGGCCCGGCAGGATTGCCGCCGGGCCGCGTGGGTGTTTCATAGCATTAGCCGCCTTGAACTGCGTCGTGCAAAGCTTGGACGCACGCGGAGTAGCCGCCAAACTCGTCGTCGATGATCTCCGGGTAGTTCTGCTCGTACAGACGGCAAACCTGGGTTGCGTAACCGTCGCCGGGCAGGCCATTCTCATAATTCGCTACGGTAGTGAGTAACGCGACACAATTTCCGAGCGTCAGGTTTGGCAATTCTCCTGAGGCTACAATCTGGCGGCAATAGTCGACCGCAGGATTGGCCGCCGCGTGCGCCGGGGCGCTAACGACGAAAGGAGCCGGGACCGCCATAACTGCGGCGCCAAGCAGCATTACAAGCTTTTTCATGAGCACTCTTTCTCTTCGTCGGCCGAATAGCCGCTGCCCCCGCCCCGCAGCTTTTCACTTGAAGCGACTCACGCGAGCCGCAGCGCGGTACACGTTCGAAAGATCTGGTTAAAGCTAATTTAACGGCATCGCGGCCGACGTATCGTTGATCCTTTGATCGCGGACTCCGGGACCGCCGTCCGCACTTCAGCTTTGGGTGGTTCAGCTTCAATGTGATCGCGGCTGCGCTGAACCTCGCCGTCACTACGAACATTCGCGAAACATTCGCCGCTCGGGGCGTTACAGATCAGCTTCCCCCGATCATCCGCCGGGTGGTCGCTACAGCTGCTTCTCGTAAATCCGGTAGCGATGGTTGATCTTCGCGCTCGGCAGCTCGGCGATCGAGAGCATTCCCTTGTTATCCTCGAGGATCCAGCCGAACTCGCCGGTGTTGATCCCGAATTTCCCGACGCAGTCGCGGCGGGTGTATTCGATCATCATGAAGGCGAGCATGCTCGCCATGCGCGATTGCTGGAGCTTCCTGGCGACGCCCATCAGCGGAACTCGCGACCGGCGGACGCGGGGCCTTCGGAGACGCCAGAGCAGCTTGATGAAGTTGAACGGGAACAGCTCGCCGTTCAGATCCTTGGTCAGCTCGTTGATGTCGGGGATGGTGAGCATGAAGGCGACCGGCTCGCCGTCGAGCTCGGCGACGCGCACCAGCTCATTGTAGATGATCGGCTTCAGCTTCTTGCCGGCATAGGCGATTTCCGCCTCGGTCAGCGGGACATAGCCCCAATTGCCCGACCAGGCGTCGTTGAGGATGTTGAGGATGATCCGCGCTTCCTCGTTGAACTTGGACTTGTCGACCTGGCGGATGCGGATGTGCGGGTTCCTCTCCCCCATCGCGATCAGCCGGTTGATCTTGGGGTCGTTCCAGTGGGCGATGTCGACCTCGTAGGTCAGGAGGTCCTTCGCCTTGGCGTAGCCGGCCGCTTCGATCCACGCGCGATATTCGGGGCGGTGGTGGCCCATCATTGCGGTCGGATCCTCGTCGAAGCCTTCGATCTCCAGGCCCGGCTCGTCCCAGATCGAGAGGCTGATCGGGCCGAGCGCCTGGGTCATGCCTTGCCCGCGCAGCCAGTCCTCGGCGGTCGCGATCAGCGCGTGCGCGGCCTCTTCGTCGAGAGCCTCGAACATGCCCCAATTGCCGATTCCGCGGCCCATATGCTCCTGGACCAGGTCGTCGACCTGGGCGCTGATCCGGCCGACGAGCTTGCCACCACGCTCCGCAAGCCAGAGCTGGGCGCGCGCGTGCTCGAACCAGGGGTTCTTGCCGGGCGTGATCAGGCCGTGGACCTCGTCCTTTAATGGCGGGACCCAGTGCGGATCGTCCTTGTAGACCTCCCAGGCGAAGTCGACGAAGGCCTTCTTGTCTTTCTTCGTCTCGATGGGACGAATGGTGACGCTGCTACTGCTCATTGCGAACGGCTAGCGAGTCGCGAAGCCAAGCGCCAGTTAAGGTTGAGACGCCTAAGTCCCGCCACTATCTCCTGCCAGAAAGCGTTCTTCCGGAAAGACTATGAATAGCACCGCGACCCTCGAGCGCACGAACGACGTTGCCCCCGCGCAGCGCGCTCCCGCGCGCGCCAAGGACGATGCGGCGATGCTCAAGGCCGCGGCCAATCTGACGCGCGACCTCAATGTGCCAAAGTCGGCGATTTACTGGACGGACATGCTCGGCTCGGCGCTGCTCGGCTATGCCGCGATGGCCGCGGCGATGTTGGTGCACCCGGCGTGGCTTGCCGCCGGGGTTGGGCTCGTCGCGGTGCTGGCGCTCTATCGAGCCGGCTCGTTCATCCATGAGCTGACGCACATCAAGAAGGGCTCGGTCAAGGGGTTCCGCTTCGCCTGGAATCTTCTCGTCGGCGTGCCCCTGCTGATCCCGAGCTTCATGTACGAGGGCGTCCACAACCAGCACCACGCCAAGCGTTATTACGGCACTGCCGACGACCCTGAATATCTGCCGCTGGCGCTGATGCACCCGTGGACTTTGCCGGTGTTCCTGATCGCTGCGGCGCTTGCCCCGATCGGGATGCTGATCCGCTTCGGAATCCTCGCCCCGCTCTCGCTGGTTTCGCGCAGGTTGCGGGCCGTCGTCGTCGGCCGATATTCGGGCCTCCAGATCAACCCCCGGTTCGTGCGGCCCAAGCCCGAAGGGGAGTTCGCGCGCGACTGGGCGTGGCAGGAAACGGCGGCGAGCCTTTGGGCGATCGCGCTGATCGCGATGGTCGCGACCGGCGTGATCCCGCTGCGCGCCTTCCTGATCTTCCTTGGCGTCTGCTCGGGCGTGATGTTCCTCAACCAGGTCCGCACGCTGGTCGCGCATCTGTGGGAGAATGACGGCGAACCGATGAGCGTCACCGCGCAATTCCTCGACAGCGTCAACGTGCCGCCGCCGGGCACGCTGCCCGCGCTGTGGGCGCCGGTGGGCCTCCGATATCATGCGCTGCACCACCTGCTGCCGGGCCTGCCTTATCATGCGCTCGGCGAGGCGCATCGGCGGCTGTGCAAGGAGCTGGAGAGCGAGTCTCCTTACCACGCTTCGACCCATCGCCACCTGTCGGCGCTGGTTGCACGGCTTGCCCGCAGCACCTTGACTAAGCGGCGCATTTCCGCTTGAGGCACTGCCGTCCGGCGGGCTGAAGGCTCGCCGTTGTTATTTGGGGTTTTGGCGTTGCCCCTGATCAGCGCCTGGCCGGAGCTACCTCACACGGGCTCCCGACGAACGAAAGGAAGACACCATGCGCCATCGTGTTGGCGGCCGTAAGCTTCAGCGCACCTCCAGCCACCGGGCGGCCCTGTTCCGCAACATGGCGGCCGCGCTCATCAAGCA
>Ga0157371_10002442_pt1 | contig 17714 bp, 6 predicted proteins | sample C45metaG_FD_113462 | JGI IMG/M metagenome (GOLD analysis project Ga0157371, IMG submission 113462) | Corn rhizosphere microbial communities from Kellogg Biological Station, Michigan, USA - C4-5 metaG | ecosystem: Host-associated > Plants > Roots > Rhizosphere > Soil | place: USA: Michigan...
GCAGCACCTTCACTATCACTGGTTACGACCCGGCTACCGGTGTGGTCAGTTACAGCTACACCCTGGCCGACAACGAAGCCCATCCGAACGCCAACGGTGCCAATAGCCTCAGCGAGAACTTCGACGTGGTCGCCACGGACACCGATGGCAGCACGTCCAGCGGTCAGATCAACGTCAATATCGTCGATGACCTACCGACCGCGCACGCGGATGCCGCTTCGGTGGCGGAGGGCGGCACCGTCAGCGGCAATGTGCTGGACAACGACATCGGCGGTGCTGACGGCCCGGCGGCCACAGGTGCAGTGGTCGGCGTGCGCGCCGGTGCCGACACCTCGACGTCGGCCATCGGCGGACTCAATTCGCAGATCAACGGCACCTACGGCTATCTGACCCTGGAGGCCAACGGCAACGCGGTCTATCACAGCAATCCCAATGTGGTGAACGGCCCGGGCGCGGTGGATGTGTTCACCTACACCGTGCGCGATGCCGATGGCGACGAAAGCACCACGACGATCACCATCGACGTGCACAACAGTTGCCTGACTGCCGTCAGCGACACCGACGTCACCGTCTACGAAAAAGCCCTCGACCTGAGCAAGGATGGCCTGGATCTCGCCCCCGGCACAGTCACCGGCAGTGATCCGGGCAATACCGGCGAAACCGCCAGCGGCACGCTGGTCGGTTCGGTCAGCGGCGGCAGCGGCGCGATCACGTACACCTTGGTCGGCAACGCCACCGGCAGCTACGGACAACTGCAGCTCAACGCCGACGGCACCTACACCTACACGCTGACCTCGGCGCCGAAAACCGCGCCGAACGCCAACGACGGGCCGAACACCCTCAGCGAAACGTTCACCTACAAAGCCACCGATGCGCTGGGCAACGCCACCACCAGCACCCTCGTGGTGAACATCGTCGACGATGTGCCGAAAGCCGTTGCCTCGGATCGTTCGGTGACGGCGGTGGAGATCGATTCCAACGTGCTCATCGTCCTCGACATCTCCGGCAGCATGGCCGATGCCTCCGGTGTACCTGGTCTGTCGCGGCTGGCGCTGGCCAAGCAGGCCATTGGTGCCCTGCTCGACAAGTACGATGATCTGGGCGATGTGAAAGTGCAGTTGGTGACGTTCAGCAGCAATGCCGCCGACCGCACCACGGTGTGGGTCGATGTCGCCACCGCCAAGACGCTGCTTGCGGGTCTGAATGCCGGCGGCGGCACCAACTACGACGCTGCCGTGGCGGTGATGCAGAACGCGTTCAACACCTCGGGCAAACTTACCGGGGCGCAGAACGTCGGCTACTTCTTCTCCGACGGCAAGCCCAACGAGGGCGACATCGGCAGCGCTGACGAAGCCGCGCTGAAAAACTTCCTCGATGCCAACAACATCAAGAACTACGCCATTGGCTTGGGCAACGGTGTGAGCAACGCCTACCTCGATCCGCTGGCCTACGACGGTATCAGCCACACCAACACCAATGCGGTGGTGGTGACCGATCTCAACCAGCTCAACTCGGTATTGTCCGGCACCGTGCAGGGCGCGCCGGTCACCGGTTCGCTGCTGGGCGAGGGCGGTTCGTTCGGCGCCGATGGCGGTTTCATCAAATCCATCATGGTCGACGGCACCACCTACACCTACGATCCAAAAGCCCTCGGTGGCCAGGGGTCATTGACCGCGAGCGGCGGCGCCAACCACGGCACCTTCAACACGGCGAACAACACCGTCAGCATCGCCACCAACAACAGTGGCACGCTGGTGATCAACCTGGATACCGGCGAATACAGCTACACCTCGCAGAAAACCACCGCCGTGGTGATCACCGAAAACATCGGCTTCACCGTCAGCGACAACGACGGCGACCTCGCCAGCTCCACGCTGACGGTGAAAGTGATTCCCAACGCGCCGCCCGTGGCGATGGACGATCACGTCATCACCAACGTGCTCTCGGGCAACATCGTGGTGCCGGGCGAGCTGTTGCTGGCCAACGACACCGATCCGAACGGCGACGCCCTCAGCGCCACGCCAACCAGTTTCAACACCGGGTGGGTGTCGAAAGCGGCGGACTTCACCGGCAGTGGCCTGATCGGCTTCACCGGGCAGACCAATAACTCGGCCAACCAGAACCTGGCCAATGTGCGTAGCGCCTTCAGCGCCAATGCCGCGACCATGACCGCCGTGCTGGTAGTCAGCGGTTATCTCGGCATGGTGAGCAACAGCAACGCCAACGATGAAGACCGCATCACCGTCCACCTGCGTCAGGGCGAAACCCTCAATCTGGATCACAACCTCGCTGCCGGTCATGTCGGCATGGAGTACTCGCTCAACGGCGGCGCCTGGATGGCGCTGGCGGACGGGCAAACCCTGACAGCGTCGGCCGATGGTATCTATCAGATCCACATCACCAACATTGCCAATCCTACGGGCACCGGCAACCCGAACGCGGGGGAAAACTATCAACTGACCATGACCCTCAACTACGCCGGGGCCCATGACATTACGCCGGACTATCACGGCACTTACACCGCCAACGACAACCACGGCGGCAGCGACACGGCCAACGTCAGCATCAGCTATCAGGACGGCCACACCCTGACCGGCACGGCTGGCGACGATGTCTTGGTGGCGGGCAGCGGCAACAACGTGATCAATGCCGGCGATGGCAACGACGTACTCAGCGGCGGATCCGGCAACAACGAAATGCACGGCGGCGCCGGCAACGATTTGCTCTACAGCGGCGCCGGCAATGACCTGCTCGACGGCGGCACCGGCAGCGACACCGCCAGCTACGCCCACGCCACGGCCGCCGTAACCGTCAACCTCGGCCTGCTCGGTGCGCAAAACACCCTCGGCGCCGGTACCGATACGCTGACCGGCATCGAAAACCTGCTCGGCTCGAACTTCAACGACAGCCTCACCGGCGACGGCAACAACAACGTGATCAACGGTGGCCTCGGCAACGACTTCCTCAACGGTGGCGCTGGCGATGACTTGCTGATCGGTGGCATGGGCAACAATACGATGACCGGCGGGGCAGGGGCCGACACCTTTCAGTGGCTCAAGGGCAACAGCGGCCAGGACCTGATCACCGACTTCACCCCCGGCACCGACAAACTCGACCTGTCGCAACTGCTGCAAGGCGAAAACGCCAGCACCGCGTCCCTGGACGACTACCTGCACTTCACCGTCAGCGGCAGTGGTGCTTCGGTGATGACCAGCATCGACATCAGCGCCATGGCCGGCGCCACGCCGAACCAGACCATCGATCTTGCCGGCGTCAACCTCGCCAGCCACTACGGCGTGACGCCGGGGGCGGGTGGGATGGTGGCTGGCGGGCATGACACGGCGACGATCATCAGCGGGATGCTTAATGATCATTCGTTGAAGGTGGATACGGTGTAAGCGCAGTTTGAAACGACAAAACCCGCCGTCCCGTTCAACCGGGGCGGCGGGTTTTTTCTGCCTGAAGGCAAGGCGTTGTATTCCGTCAGTCTTCGCGAGCAGGCTGATGCGCCCTGATGTTGGGCGGACGGTCAAATCCGATCACTGATTCGTCAGCGACCGACCCTCAATATAATCCGTCCCCCAAGCGCACAGCCGGCGGATTCTGGCGTAGCTGCAGGCAGTGAAGCAAGGTCGTGTAGCTCGAAATCCCCGTCTGCGAGACAACTGACAAACATTCCGTTTAATGGGACTAAGCCGGGAGCTAATTCCGACAAGCGGTAGCGAAACCTGTAATTTCTGACAGTAGGCAGCACCCGCCATTGCGCATTAAATCGAACCCATGCAGCAGCGGTATCAACGTGTCGATACCCGCACACCAGCGTTTGATCAATTGTCGCGGAGCGTCCTACATGCAGCCCCCGGAACACACACAAGGCCCGCACAGTGCAAATCCGCAACCATCAGGGGTCACCGCTTTGCCGGTTCCGCAAGTGCCGGTCATTCTCAAGGACGAACACGGTGCAGAGAGTCCCGACGGACTGTTGCCGCGTACGGAGTTGAACCGTGATCTGCAGTTGATTGTTCCAGAGTGGAACTTCTCAACCGATCCTACTCTCGGACCTGATGTGATCAAAGTGGGATTCCGCCCTTTTGGGGATGCCTTTCGCGAAGTCAATGAATTTAAATTTCCAGTTCCCATCGACCCTGGGAACAAAATCGTATCAGTGCCCAGAGACTATTTGGACAATGGCATCTACGACCTGTCTTACATCCTGATCCAGGGCGGCAACCCTGCTGAGTCCGAGAAAAAACGTATTACTGTGGACCGGGTGGCCCCGGATGATGGTCAGGAACCCGCCGTGCTGGAAATGCTGGATGTCGTCGGCAATATTACCGACGACTACTTGAAGGAACATGGACAGGTTCGTTTTCAAGTGCGCAGTTATGTGGGAATAAAAGCCCGGGACAGAGCCATTTATTTCTGGACCGATACGGATAAGCCTTCCGATTCGGAAACCGAGATTGACGAACAGGAATTCAGTCAGACAGACATTGACCGTAACGAACTGTTTATCACCATGCGCGAACAGGACATTCGTGATCGGGGTCAGGGAACCCGTTATATCTATTACCGTCTACGAGACTGGTCGGGTAATAAAGGCCCCAGATCAGAACTTTTGGAATTGTTTGTCGATCTGCTCCCGGCGCCCGGAAATCTCAAACCGCCTCGCGTGCCGTTGTCGGACCGAGGGTTGATTGACCGTCAGCATGCCCGTGAAGGTGCGGTGGCTCAGGGGGCCGTGACGGTAGAAATCGATCGTTATGACAATCCAGGCAGTGACAACGAAATTCTGCTCGACTGGAATGGCACACTGCTAGCGCCGGCGCCGGTTGATCCTTCCAGCTTTCCCGTGGTCGTGCCGGTGCCTTGGTCAGCCCTGACAGCCAAGGGGCTGGGGCCCTTGACGGCTTCGGTGACTTACAGAGTGCGGCGTCCTTCAGGCACCACGCCATCCTCTCTGGAAACCCGGGTCCCGGCAGATTTGACTCTCGCCGGACAGGACCATGCCGATGCCCCGGCGTTACTCAACCGTGATCTGGCAAAAGTGGAAATATACGGCGTTAATTCGAAACTCCTCAACACGCTGACGTCGGATGATTTTGGCGAGCCCGCCGGAGGAATTCTCGCGCTGTTTGATGCGCCACTTGCCGGGCAGACAGTCAGCCTGTTCTGGGGAGCAATCACCACCCCTGCCGCACAATATATCGTCCAGCCCGGTGATGTAGCCGGTAAGCGCGTGCCGTTCACCATTCCCTGGACGATCATTGACCAGGACCGGGATAACCCTGCATTACCGGTCTATTACACGACCAGCAACAACGTCAATCTGCAACAGGCTCTGCCAACGTCAGTCAATGTATCGATTGTGGTAATCGAAAACCTGAAGGAGCCATCCTTTCCACATGCAACCAGGGATGGTGTTCTTGACTGTTGTGCATGTCCGCGACTCTGGAAAGGGGTCTGGGTGAAAATCGAGGGGAATGCCGCCTTCGACAAAGATGATGAAGTGACTGTGCATTGGCAAGGATCTGAAGGACTGAATGGCTCTGAGCCTATTCCCGGAGTGACAGACAAGTTCCTCACGATATTGAGCGAGGCGCAAGCGCGTGACGGTTTTGAAGTGCATGTCGCGGACTTTGAACGTTTGATTGCCCCTATGGTGAATGATGGCTCTGCACTGTGTCATTACACACTTAAGAAAGCCAAGGGCGGCGTGGGCAGTTCAAAAGAGGAGCTCGTCATTATTAATAGAACCCTGCCCAGCGGTATTGTCTGTTCCGAGAAGGAGGGCGAGGATTACTGCGGTTCGCCCTGCGAGAATTCCGGATGGGGTCAAAAGTTTGCAGAACACTTGTCTGCGAAGTTGCCAGGCTTGTTGAAATAAGCAGTTCCTGAATTTCACGTTTTCGTGTCTGACTTGAGTAATGCCTTTCAATTGCAAGAAGTTTAACCAGTGTTAAACGTATGCCTGCGTGGTTGCGTATGCGTGGGCGTTCTCTCTAGGAGCGATAAAATGACCGTTTATAAAAAACTCACCCCTGCACAGCAAAGTCGATTGGATTATAAGCGAATCCGTCTTGCAGCCCCGAAGATGGATGCAGAGCCCCCTCAAATAGACCCTCGTAATCCCTTGCTGCCTCCTCTAGGTGATGATAAAAATCAGCTTCCGCTTTCATTACAGGGCTTGCCATTAAAAGTAAATGTGCCTCGGCCTCCACAAGCAGATGATTATCCCCCCGTGTCGGGGTATATTGATTTGATGTGGGATGGCAGGAGCTTGGCGGAAACGCGATTTAACTACACCACGCCTCTTAACCCAACCATTCTCTTGATCCCTATGACGCTGCCGGCCAACCTGACCGACAAAGAGGGACCACATGAATTGAGCTACTACCTCAATCAAGGTGGGAACATCGGTAACGTAACACCCGTGGAGATTAATGTTGACAGACGTGCGCCGCTGCCGATAACAGAGGTCATTGTTCCCGCCGAAGTAGAGCGTGACGGTATCACTAAAAAATATCTCGACGATAATGGTTATGTGCTGATAACTGTTGAGGAATATGTCGGCAGCATGCTCGATGATGTAGTCGAGTGTTTTATTGGCACTTCCGTACCTTTGCCGACGTTGATTGGAACAATTACTCGTAAGGATCTGACTACGCCTCTGGAATTTCAACTGACCGCGGCAATGCTGGACGATGAAGAGGGATTAAGGGCTATTTATTGGCAGGTGACGGATCGCAAGGGCAATAAAAGCCTTCATTCACCTTATAAACGCTTGAACGTCACGCTGACAGATCCACCAGCAGATTTGCAGCCCCTGGATATTCCCCTGTATAGCGATAACCTGATTGATCTGGCGGATGCTCAGCAGCCGATTGGTGTGGGGATTAAAGATGAATACACCAACTTTATTGAAGGCGATCAGTTGGAAGTCACTTGGGATGGCCAGTTACAGTCGGCTCTCACGATTCCCGGGTTTCCCTTTTATGTCGATGTGCCCTTCCGCAATGTCTTCAACGACAATGCGGGCCCGAAGACTGTTACAGCCAGTTATCAGATAAAGCGCAAGGGTGTCCCTCATCCTCTTGTTCCGATCGAGCTGAACAACATCAGCGTGGATTTGCGCAAGCCAGGCGAGCCAATTGATCCAGACAAGCCAGGCAACCCTAACCCCGATCTGCCAAGAGTGACAGTACAAGGCGACTCTGGCGGGGCTCCAAATGAGTTGAGGGAGGCGGATAACACTGGTCCGGTAGTTGTGACGGCTCCGCTCTATACCGGGGCCAAAGAGAATGATGAGGTACAACTTTACTGGAAGGGTGAGCCGGTAGACGCCGCAGACGGCGGGGTTGTAACAATCGGTACTACGCTTCCAACCGAATTGGAATTTACTGTTGAATGGAGCGTTTTCGACGGCGCAGGTAACGGTAATCCGATCAAGGCCCATTATGTAATCGGCCACGATGTAAACGATAACGTCGATGTTTCGATGCCGACCGATGTTGATGTACTTATTCGTCCAGGTGTTGTCCCGGAAGTGAAGTTCCAACACCTCGACCAAGACTTAGGCTTGCTCAATTGCTCGTCTTTGCGAAGGCATGACGTTGCCGGCGTAGTAGTCGAAGTATTGGTGGCGGGGGGCGAGCCTCAATTGGCAGAACAGGAATTGACGTTCACTTATCAAGGCTACAGTGACGCCGCAGGTACAATTAAAGACGATACCGAAGCCAAAGTTACCTATACCCCCTCCGATCAGGAGGCAGCCGACGGGTTCATTGTAAGGATCCCCTATGATCCGGCTGTCCTGACCACGGGAAACGCGTGGGGAGGTATTCGCTACTCGGCTCTTATCGATGGGCGCGACACACCCTCTGCAGAACATTCGGTAAGGGTTTATATGGTTAATCCGTCGGGTGGTTCATGCCCCCTGCCCTAAAAAAGTGCTGAAGTCGCCAGGGAAGGTACTGCATGTACCTTCCTTTTCAAATATGTAACGAGTAGCCAGTGGAAAATTGTTAGGAATTATTTAAGGAGTTTTCACCTGCGTATTTCAGAAAAATCCTACGTTGGTTGGGTTGTGGCAATCGGTATCGTTCGACGCTGAATTGTCTGGCTGGCAAACAAATTTGCCGGAGTTAATTAATCGAAGGATAGTCAATCATGAAACTCGAAGTCTTTTCATTCCGCAGAGTCGCTTCCACCGGAAGCTTTCGAATGCTGGTAGCGATACCGGCATTTTTTATGTTGGGTTCACCCGCGTTGGCGGTCATCGTCGATAACCGTACGCTGGATGTGGACTCGACAGTGCCGCCCACTGATTACCTGGTGCGCAATAGCGGAGTACTGAATCTTGCCCAGGCCATGACTCATACCCTGAATGTGATTTCCGGATCGACACTGAACATCAATGGCGCGACGGTGAATGCTGAAAGTGGCATTGAGGGGATTTCCATCACGGCCAGTCAAGGCAATCTTGTGCAGGCCGATGTCACCAGCGACTCGATAGGAATGATGGTCAATCGGTTTTTCTCTTCGACGCAAGGGTCGACTGTCACCGCGACTGACAGTCAATTCAGGGGGGGCGAAGCCGGGATACAGATAACCGCGTTAAGCAACCTGACACTGATCGGCAGTGAAGTGACGGGACAGGCCGCGGGCAGTGTCGGCCTGAATATGATCGGCGGTGAAGTGCACGCTACAGACGGTACTCGTATCAGCGGCGACCGGGCGGGTGTGCGGATGGTCAATGACTCGTCCGTTTCAGGCAGCAATGCGCTGGTACTGGACGGTGCCAGTGTAGAGGGGCGCAATGGGCCGGCGATAGAGGTTGCCGGTGGTGCAAACGTCAGCATCGAGGTGCTGAACAACTCCACTTTGCAAGGTAGCGATAATCAATTGCTGGCGGTTCGAGAGGCTTCGACCGCCGCTGTAACGGTCGGCAACAGTACGTTGATTGGTAACTTTTCAGTGACGGGTTCCAGCACGGCTGATTTCATTTTCGACCGAGGCGATATGACCGGAGACGTGCTGGTTGAGGACGGCTCGACGGCCAACGTCACCCTGCAGGATCAGTCGCAATTCACCGGTCGTCTGGACAAGGTCGCCAGCGTCAACATCAATGACAATTCAAACTGGACCCTCACTGGCAATGACTCTGTTGGCGCAATGCGCCTGGAGGGCGGCCGGGTTACTTTCGGCGCAGCCCAGGCACCCACGACCTACTATCAACTTACGGTCGGCACACTCGCCGGTAACGGCACGTTTGAGATGAAAGGTGATTTTGCCAACGGGCAGAGTGATTTCCTCAATGTTCTTGGTCAGTCAGAGGGGCAGTTCGATCTCGCGGTGCAGGCTTCGGGGCTGGATGCGGCGTCGCCTCAGCAATTGACGCTAGTGCGTACCGGCACAAGCGATGGAGCGAACTTTGCGCTGGCCGGCGATCAGAGAGTGGATGTCGGCACCTGGTCGTACGGTTTGGCCAGCCGGGAAATCGACGGGGGAGCGAAGGAGTGGTTTCTCGACCCGACCACCGAAGTCATCAGCCCGGGCGCGCGTTCGGTACTGGCCTTGTTCAACACAGCGCCAACCGTCTGGTATGGCGAGCTGTCGTCGTTGCGCAGCCGTATGGGTGAGTTGCGTTTGAACGGTGGCGAGGGCGGGGGGTGGAGTCGTGTTTACAGCAACAGACACGACGTCGCTGATGGGTCAGGTGTCGGTTATCAGCAAACACAACAGGGATTCTCCCTCGGCGCCGATGCGCGGGTGGGCGAAAGCCAAGTGCTGGTCGGGGTGCTCGCCGGCACGAGCGAATCCGATCTGGATCTGAATCGCGGAACCTCGGGTACGGTGAAAAGTTACTACGTCGGTCCCTATGTCACGTGGCTCGACAGTGACACCGGTTACTACTTCGACGGCGTGCTCAAGTTCAACCGGTTTCGTAACGAGTCCAAAGTCAACCTGAGCGATGGCAGCCGCACCAAAGGCGATTACGACAACTGGGGTGTAGGCGGTTCCGCCGAGTTCGGTCGGCATATCAAACTGGCCGACAACTACTTCGTCGAACCGTTCGCGCAACTGTCGGCCGTGCAGATCCAGGGCCAACACTACACGCTGGACAACGACATGGACGCCGACGGCGATCGCATGCGCTCACTGCTCGGCAAGGCCGGGGCCACGGTGGGGCGAAACTTCGGTTTCGCCGACGGTGCTGTTGCCCAGCCTTATGTACGTGCGGCGATTGCTCACGAGTTCGCTTCGAACAACGAAGTGAAAGTCAACAACAACGTGTTCAACAACGATTTGTCAGGCTCCCGGGCGGAGTTTGGGGCGGGGGTGGCTGTGGCGATGTCCGAGCGGTGGCAGATGCACTTCGACCTGGATTATGCCAAGGGGAAGCATATTGAACAGCCTTACGGGGTGAATCTGGGGTGGCGGTACAGCTTTTAATGATTGTTTGGTAGAGGGAAGGTGTCTCGTAATCAATGAGACACCTTTATGGCCGCAGTTCTGTCGAGGAGCAGCGGCCTTGGTATTTCTGTTAATTGGTTTTACCTGTGCCGTAGCCATCCGCTGCTCCAATGCAGCCGCCAGCAGGGTGAAGGATTCCCTCCTTGGCGCAATGGCGCGCCTTCATCGGGTTTGGCTGGGGATTTTTTGTTGGCAGGTATGGCCCCTTCGCGTGCAAACCCGGTCCCACATTCGAAATGCTCAAGGTGTGATGCCCACTCCGGGTACTACATTCAGGTTCATAATCGTTTTTTCTTCCCCTGTAACCAGATTTCTACAGTGATAGTACGGATTGGGGTTGGGCCAATAAAGGATCGACTCATTAGACCAGTAGAATGAATTACCCAATGGCCAACGATTTCCAAAAGCACTGCTTATTGCTCGTAACTCGCCCATTGAAGGCAACCTCAGCCCTCGACTTCTTGCCTCATCACCTACCCTGGACAACCAGTTTGCGCTTAATCCATAACATTGCGTCACTCCTGTTACCGACACCGAATAGCTTTTTCCTTGTCCCGCCTGATCCCTTACCGAAATCGTTGCATTGCCGTTACCTCGCGCAGTGACGAGTCCACTTTGCGAATCCACGGCAGCAACGTTGCCATTACTGGTGCTATAAGCGTAGGAAGGTTGGCCTCCACTCGCCTGGTGCTGCACCGAAGTGCCTGGGCCGAAGGCTGGCAATACTGAGCTCCCCGGAATGAGATAGATCCTGCCGCTCAAGGTTACGGGATTTGTATTGAAGTACAGTGGCGGTATTGGAGAGATCACATTGAAGCTGCGGGAATTTGAATCCTGCCCGGTGCTGACCGCTTTTACTTTTACGGAGTGCGCCCCCAAACCGACTGCCAACGTTGTGCTCCATGCGTCACCAACCGCTCTCACCGTATGCTTAGGATTGTTGTTGTCGTAGACCTGCACCTCGTGGTTGGGCGTAACCTTGCCACGCAAGGTGACCGAGGTTTTCTTGGTTGTTCCGCCGTTACCGACTTCACTGACGCCATCATGTACGGATGTCAGCGTCGGCGCGATGTGGGCGGCGACGTTAAAGGCTCTCGCCGGGCTCTCTACCGGAACCACGTCATACATGGCCAAGGCAGTCAGGCTGTGCGAGCGGATGGCCAGACCGGTGACAGACGTTGTCCATTGTTTATCGGCATTGACGGTGACCGGCGTACCAACGGGGGCGCCATTGTCGTACATCTGGATCTGCTCGCGCGGGGTGGCTTCGCCTTTGACGGTCACTGCGGTGTCATAGGTCGTTTCGTTCTGTCCCACCGTGCCGACCGAGTCGGTGACTGTGGTAATCGTCGGTGAAATAAAGGCTGCAACTGTAAAGACCCGAGGGGGACTGGACTCCGGATTGCTGCCGTAATCGCCTCTCGCGGTCAGGCGGTAAGTGCTCAGGTTCAGGCTGCTGAAAACATATTGCCAATCGCCGCTGTTGTTGACACTCACCGTTTCGACGGCCGCACCGGCATTGAGCAGAATGATCTTTTCGTTTGGACTGGCCTTGCCTGTCAGGGTAACGGTCCGGTAGTAGGTCGTACCATTGGCGGCGACTTCACCGCGCAGGTCACTCACACGGGAGATCGTCGGTGTGACCGCTTGCGCCACGACGAAATCCCGCGGCGGACTGGTCGCAGGGTCTATCTCGTACAACGCCTCGGCAGTGAGGCTGTAGCTGCGAACTTGCAGATCGTTGAGGCGGTGGTTCCAGTCACCCTTATCGTCGACGTCAAGGGTAATGAGCGGCTGTTTGTTCTCCAGCAGTTTGATCTGCAGGTTTGGCGTCGCGCTGCCGGCCACCAGCACGCTGTTGTCATAGGTGGTTGCCCCATGGGCAACGTCCCCCCGTGAATCGCTGACCACAAGAATTTCCGGCGTCTGTGCGAATTTCACGTTGAATGTTCGCGGCTCGCTGGACACCGGGTCGGCGTCATAAAGAGCCTTGGCGCTGATGCGGTAAGACTTCTCGGTCAATGGGCCGATCTCGCGGCTCCAGGTGCTGTCGGCGTCCACTGGCGCCGTACCCATTGATGTCGTCGTTCCATCGAACAGCTCAACCGTTTCGCCACGCGTGGCCGTGCCGGTGACGGTGACTTTTTCGTCACGGGTTTTGCCGCCTTCTTCCACCTCGCCCCGCGAGTCTGTCACACCGGTGATGACCGGTTGCACGTAGTCGTAGCGGGTTCTGATGGTCAGGGGCAACTGTGGAAATATGCAGGCAGTGTCCTCTTTTTCACTGCCATCGAATGCCACTTTGCAGATCACAGTGGCGGGCGTGGAGTGGCCCAGTTTCATCAGTTCGCTTCTGGGCAAGCTTTCGTTGAGTCCGCTGCTGACTTGGGTCGGGGTTATTTCCAGGCCGGTGATTAGCGGGATCGTATGGGACGCGCCCGAACTTGTTTGTCCTGTCAGGTAGAACCAGAGGTGCTGTTTCAGTGCAATGTAGGGCCATATAGCGAGGACAGCTTCTGCATCGCCGCTGAATGTCATCAGATCCAGGACATTGTTCTGTGCCTGAGGCACATGCGGGTGGGGCAGTTCGTTTTCTGGGTCCTGGAAGTCTGAAACATACAGGTCGAGCATTTGCGAGGGCGTTGTGAGGGTATAGCGGGTTACTTCGTATTCAACCGACACCGTTCTCGCAATATTGGCGCCAATCACCGAAGGTGGTAAATGGAATTGCACGGTGCCTGTGGGGCTGCCCGGCAACTCCAGATCATCAGAGGTGCCCGCGCCGGGCGTTCCCAACCACTTTAATCGGATCATGTCCCGGTCCGGGTTCATGCTGGAGTAACTGGCGTTGATGTCTACGCCGCTCAACCCATCCATTGGGTTGAGCGTCTTGTCGGGTGCCTGTACCACCTCGGGCGGCGGCAACTCGCCGACGAGTTCGCCTATGAGCAAATTGAGCGTGGCCGAGTGCTCGTATTGTTTGTTCGACGCCCGCAACACCGAGTAGCGCACTTTCACATACTGGCCAATGTTGGGCGTCACGAATTCAGCGTCCACCTGAAAACGTACAGGTTGACCTTCAGTTACTGTGGTGATGGGCAACCAGTCGCTGGTGCTGGCGAAGGGATTGGGACTGCGCCAGTAATACGTGAGAATATCGCCCCTGAGGGTCTTCGCCTCGCTGATATACACATGCACCTTATCGAACACCTTGGACGGGTCCAGCACATCCCCCGGCGGATCGGCCTCTTCCACTTCGGGGGCCGGCAGCGTCGCGCGGACCTTTTCAATCCTGGCCAGCAGCCGCTCCGACTCTCTTATGTCGAGGAGGCCAGGTGCATCGTTTGCCACCACGTAGAACAGGTCGAGCGTGCCGTTTTCAAGCACTTTGATGTGCTCCGCGTCGATGTAGAACGTCACCAGCCCGTCCTTGGCTTCGTTCTCGCTGACGATATGGGAAACCTCATGCAGATAGGTGTCGCCATCGGACTTGATGCCAGACCATCTCAGGCAGATCAGGTCGCCATTTTTCATCGCGTAGCGCACGTCGACCGTAGCGTAAGGCTCGTCCGGTTCGAGGGTATCGCCGATCAGCTCACGAATGTTCGGCTCGGGGAGCATGTTGACGTCGCCCTCTACCCTTGCAAAGGCACGCTTTGAAGACAGCGGGTCGTCCCCGTTTTTTTTGTAGAGAATATAAGACGCATCGGCGCGCCCTTGGGCGATGGCCCTGACCAACTCATAGGGCACGTTGATGTCCAGCACGGAAGGGATGTTGTCGATGTCGCGGGTTTCACTGCAGATGATCGGTTCACCGTTATTCGGCGGTGTGCCGATGAAGGTCATTTTCACGCTGTCGCCCAAGCCGAAGTACTGGCCGCTGACGAAGATCTGAATAGTCACCGGCTGCTTGTTCAAATCCCTGATGGTAATGACGCCGTTGACGGCTTCCTTGATGATCGGTGGATCCAGGCGCCAGCCCCCGGCGTCCACGTCGATGTAGGTGCGTTTGGAGTGGCGGTCGGCCCAGTTCCAGACTTCGTCATTGATGTCGTATCTGATTTCCCGTTTGAGCCCGTCACCGGCGCCGAGAATGGCGTCCTGATCAATAAGGATCTCGATCGGCTGCAGACCTTCGGCTTGCTCCGGCGTGATGCGGTGCGCCGGAAGCCGGTATTCGCCCAGCTGTAAACGGACCTTGTCGTTGCGCGTGCAATACACATAATGAGGGACCGTCGCCAACACGCCATTTTTGGCCCATTCGGCGTCTATCACGCCCTGTTCGACCAGCTCGGGCGGCAGTTGCACGATGTTCAACTCTGAGTGGCCGTCCTCCTTATGAGGTTCCCTGTCAAAGTTCCCCGGCTTGTACAGTTTGATCAGCACCCGCAAGGATGCCGACGGCGGGTCTGGTTCGGTTTCACCCACTCGGGTCAGCACATAATGGCAGTTTTCGACCCAGCCGGACTCTTCAGGCGTCGGCAAGTAGAAGAACACCCGCTGATTGACCTCGTCGGCCTTCACGAAGCGTTCGAGCACTTTCTCGTTGTTCCACCAGATATCCAGCCTGTCCCTCTCGCTCATGAGGCCCAGATAAGGATTGATGACGCACAGCACGCCATCGGGGTCGTCGGTGGCTACCTGGATACTGATCCCGCCATCGCCGTCCTGCACCGGCTCGACCATCCCCGGAATCAGCAGGGGGCGCAGCGCCAGTGTGTTAGTGCCTTCGGTGAGGGGAGGGAAGCGGAAGTTCTTGTGAGAAGGCATCAGGCAAGTCCTCTGTAAGCGAATTCAGGCGTTTTCTGGTGACGACCGGTGCAGTCGGACTCGGTGAGAATCAGGTGAGATTCAGGCTTGAGATGGTTAACGACACGGGAATGCACTCCAGCCGGGTGATGGAGTGATTGAACCTGCATTGACGGGTTAGCGCACCTGTCAGATCTGACAGGTGGGTGGGGGTATCCGACGAGTGGTATTAACGGGGTGCCCTGTTTCGCTCTCGTTCAAACACGGTTCAAGGCTTGTGCAGCGTCTTCTGCCGCAAGATATAAACCGTCACCAGCACCGCACTGGTCAACATGAAGCCCCGCGCCCAGACCAGCGGCACCAGATAACAGGAAAACAGAATGCTCACCCACATCAGCCCGATCGCGTAGACCTTGCCTTTGAGTGGAATGCCGTTGCCTTCGAGGTAGTCGCGAATCCATGGACCCAGCCGTGGGTGTTCGACCAGCCAGCGATAGAAGCGCGGAGAGCTGCGCGCGAAGCAGGCCGCGGCGAGCAGGAGGAAGGGGGTGGTGGGCAGGACCGGCAGGAAAATGCCGATCACCCCCAATGCCACGCTGAGCCAGCCGATGGCCAGCAGGACGTAACGCAACATCAGGGGGCGGTTGCCTATGGGGTTGTCCATAGGCCAGGTCTTAGTGGTGGCGTGGCTTGAGGATCGCCGGTTTTTCGTCGGGCGCCTGGCACAGCAGGTACAGCGCGGTCAGGGCTTCCGGAATCTGAACGATCATGTCGTCCATCAGGTTGGCGTCCTTGGCGATGTCTTCAAACTCCGGTTGTTCGTCGAACAGGCCGGAACCGACCATGATCGGCAGGAGCATCTCGCTGACTTCTTCTTCGGCGGTTTCGAACCAGGCTGCTTCGCGCAGGAACACGCCTTCCATGAAACCAATGCACCAGCCGCGCAGTTCGGAATCGTCCGGCTCTTCGCCCAGATCCAGTTCGCACGGCAATTCGAATTCTTCATCCGAGGCCAGTTGACGAGCGATGTGGGCCTTGAGACCGATCAGCGTGGCTTCGATTTCGGCACGCTGGGCTTCGTCGCTGTAATGCGGCTCTTCGGCGAACAGCGCATCGATCCACTCGCGCTCGGGGACGTCTTCGGAGCAGATCGACAGTGCGGTCAGGTAACCGTGGGCGGCGACGTAATCCAGCGCCTCTTCGTGCAGCTCGTCGGCGTCGAGGAAGACTTGCAGGCGGGTCAGTTGCTCAGCGAAGGACATTACGGGGCTACCTTGGGGAATAAACAATGCGGGAATTCTAGGCCTTCTTGCGCGCTCTAGCCAGCCGCTTGGCAGATTTGCCGGTCGCAACACAAAACCCTGTAGGAGTGAGCCTGCTCGCGATGCGGTATACCAGTCACTTCAATGTTCGATGTGCTGACGCGATCGCGAGCAGGCTCACTCCTACAGGGGGCATATGTTGCAAGTCGGGCGATGTCTTCTCAGCGGCACCCTCTGCGGCGAAGGCCTCGGGTATACTGCCGCGTTTTGCGATCCCTGCCGGCGCTGCGCTGGTCATGCAATGTGTTCTTACGTTTTGTTTAAGCAGCCGAGGCTGCTCTGAACCAGCCTGAGCAGGGATGTATCGGTAGATTTTTGGAGTTTTTATGCTCGAACAGGCTCAACGCGTCCTCAAGGACATCTTCGGCTACGACAGTTTCCGTGGCCGTCAGGGTGCGATCATTGAGCGCGTGGCCAGCGGCGGTGATGCGCTGGTGCTGATGCCTACCGGTGGCGGCAAGTCGTTGTGCTTTCAGGTACCGGCGCTGCTGCGCGAAGGCCTGGCCGTAGTGGTATCGCCGTTGATCGCACTGATGGACGATCAGGTCGCAACCCTTGAAGAGCTGGGCGTCGCCGCTGCTGCTCTGAACTCCACGCTGAGCGCCGAGCAACAGCGTGATCTCGCCCTGCGGATCAAGCGCGGCGAAGTGAAAATGCTCTATCTCGCCCCTGAACGCCTGGTGCAGCCGCGCATGCTGGCGTTCCTGCAAAGCCTGGAAATTGCCCTGTTCGCCATCGACGAAGCGCATTGCGTGTCGCAATGGGGCCACGATTTCCGCCGCGAATACCTGCAACTGGGCCAGTTGGCAGAGCTGTTCCCCCACGTTCCGCGCATCGCCCTCACCGCGACCGCCGACAAGCGCACCCGTGAAGAGATCGTCGATCGCCTGCACCTGCAGAACGCCGAACGCTTCCTGTCGAGCTTCGACCGTCCGAATATTTTCTACCGCATCGTCCCGAAGGAGCAGCCGCGCAAACAGTTGCTGGCGTTCCTCGCCGAACGGCGCAGCGACGCCGGCATCGTGTATTGCCTGTCGCGCAAAAAGGTCGAGGAGGTCGCGGCGTTCCTTAGCGAACAGGGCTTCCCGGCGCTGCCGTACCACGCCGGTCTGCCCAACGATCTGCGCGCCTATCACCAGAAGCGCTTCCTCAATGAGGAAGGGCTGA
>Ga0157371_10002444_pt1 | contig 17704 bp, 14 predicted proteins | sample C45metaG_FD_113462 | JGI IMG/M metagenome (GOLD analysis project Ga0157371, IMG submission 113462) | Corn rhizosphere microbial communities from Kellogg Biological Station, Michigan, USA - C4-5 metaG | ecosystem: Host-associated > Plants > Roots > Rhizosphere > Soil | place: USA: Michigan...
AGAATAATAACCAGTGTGATCACCAAATGGACCTTCCCAAATCAGTTCATCTTCAGGATCAACATAACCCTCAATAATAAAATCAGCATCAGCAGGAACTTCCACTTCCGGTTGAGAAATACACTTTACCAACTCCACCTTTTTCTTTCTCAAAAATCCTGCAAGCATGTATTCATCTACGTTTTCGGGCAAAGGTGCTGTTGCAGCATAGGCATCCACGGGATCGCCACCAAGGGCAACAGCAACAGGCATGCGGCGGTTTAATTTTTTATACTCATTGAAATGTTTTGCTGAAACTTTATGTTTGTGCCAATGCATTCCTGTAAGAGTCGGGCCGAAGATTTGCATCCGGTACATTCCCACATTTCTTGAATGATTATTGGGATCTTTTGTATGAATAATTGGTAGAGTTACAAATGGACCGCCATCTTTTGGCCAACAGGTAATTACCGGAAGCTTAGTGATATCAGGCTCTTCCATGATCACTTGCTGGCAATCTCCTTTCCCATTAATCACTTTGGGCATCCAACTGGCAAACTGGCCAAGCTTTGGCAACAACTTTAATTTATCAACAATATTTTCTTTAGGAGAAGAAAGGAGTTGAAATAAGCTTTCAATCTCTTTTGCCGTATCATTTAAATTATTGACACCAAGCGCAAGGCACATTCTTTTTTCACTTCCATAAGCATTCATTAAAACAGGAAAATCATAACCGGTATTTTCAAAAAGCAACGCCTTTCCGCCGTCTTTACTCTTGCTGATCCTGTCGGTAATTTCAGCGATTTCCAGATGCGGATTTACATATTCTTTAATTCGGACCAATTCCTTTTCTTTTTCCAAAACAAGAATAAACTCCTGAAGATTTTTATAGGCCATACAGCAAAGATAATTGAAGGAAAAGATTGAAAATAGCCCTTTAGGTTTTTTGCTTTTAACCGATGCTGTAATTGTATTATACAAAAACTTCGTAAGTATATTTATAACTATTACTTTTGAAATTAAACAATTGCGCATGGCAAAAAAATCGGCTTACCTACTTTTAATATTTCTTCTATTTAATTTTTATTTTCTTCCCGCATATGCACAGGATTCTTTAGCATTTTCAAGCAACAGCGGCAAGGAAATGGTTCAGGGAATCAATGACAGTCGATATCTAAAACCTCCAGCCTTAATTGTTCCGGCTACATTTTTGATTTATTCCGGGTTAAAGCCAGTTGTTGATGCGATTCCAAAACTGGATGACCGGATAATGACCAATATCAAAGAAAATTATCCAAATTTTCATACTACTGCAGCAGATTATTTAATGTGGGCGCCGTCGGCTTCTGTTTATGCACTTGACGCTTTAAAAGTAAAAACGAAACATACGTTTACTCAACATCTTATACTGGATGCCGGATCAATATTAATAACCGGCGGTATTGGTTATGGAATGAGATTGATTTCCCGGAATATGAAAGCATACAATTCAGAAGGTACCAAGTTTCCTTCGGGGCATGCAGCAAATGCTTTTCGCGGCGCTGAAATTTTGCACCAGGAATTAAAAGAACAGCATCCGTTGTTGAGTTACAGCGGTTATGTTGTCGCAACGGGGGTCGGGCTATTAAGGATTTACAATAAGGATCATTTTTTGACAGAAGTGCTTGCAGGCGCTGGTCTTGGCATTATTTCCACCAAACTCACTTATTGGATTTTTGATAAAAGCAGTAATAAACAGTTTTAAAATTTAAGGGTTTAATTTTCGTGTATCACTTATCGTTATATTACGTCAAAACCGATGTTCAACTAAAAAGCTGAAAGAAAAAATCACTTTTTTGTTCGTTTACTATGTTTTTTTTCTACCTCTGTTGCCCATTCAGATAATACTCTGCATTTGAAATAAATAATTAGAAGTTTTATCTTGCTGAAGTGTAAAAGTAATTGTGAGAATGATTATCAGTAAATCGGTTTATGAAAAATATTAAAATAATAGAAGTTCCCAGCGAGATTGGCGCAGGAACCCGCGGAGCGAGTTTAGGCGTAGATGCAATCAAGATTGCGGCGCTGGATTTTATGAGTAATTTTTTTGTTCATTTCCCTTCTGAAAAAGTAGAAACAGAAAACCAGCTGTTGTTTGAACCCATTCAATCACCTTATGCAAAAAGAATTAATGGCGTTCTTATCATGTATGACCGCGTTTCAAAATCAGTAAAAGATTGCATTAAAAATAACTTTTTCCCATTAGTGATCAGTGGTGATCACAGCACTGCAGGAGGAACAATAGCCGGAATAAAATTAGCGAAACCGAACAGCAGGCTTGGCGTGATCTGGATAGACGCTCACGCTGATCTTCATACTCCATATACAACTCCTTCCGGTAATATGCATGGCATGCCTCTTTCCGTATCAATTGGCGAAGATAACCAGGAAAGTAAAATGCATCAGCCGGATGCAAAAACGATAAAAGAATGGGACCAGTTAAAAAATTTTGGAAAAATAAATCCGAAAGTTTTACCGGAAGATATTGTTTTTATTTCCTTGCGTGACTTTGAAAAAGAAGAAAAATATTTGATTGATAAATACCACATGAAAGTGATTACTACAAATGAACTGAGAAGAAAAGGACCTGAAAATGTGGTGCGTGCAGCGCTTCGTTTCTTAAATGAATGCACCGATATTTATGTCAGTTTTGATGTTGACTGCCTTGACTCTGCTATCTCAAAAGGAACCGGAACTCCTGTCAGCAATGGATTACGCGAAAGAGAAGCTGAAGACCTTGTGAGTAAATTTATGCAGAACAGAAAAATATGCTGCTTTGAAATTACAGAGGTAAACCCAACTCTTGATAAAGAAAATCTGATGGCAGAAATTGCTTTTAATATTTTACAGAGAAGCGTGAATGTGCTGATGATGTATTAATCATTTGATTAAAGTCCGGCAGGTAATTCTTTTTTTTGCCGGTACATTTTTAGCGAAGGATCCAATTCAATTGCGTCGTCACAAATTTTCTGGCCTTTTTCTTTTTCACCTAACTTTTGAAACGTCAATCCGGCCATATATAATGTAACAGCATCTTTTGGATGGCTGTCCAAAATCTTTTTAAAATAATTAAGCGCTTCGTTATATTGTTTTGTATCAAACATCGCGAACGCGATATTATTCATCAATTCTTTATTATTTGGCTTTCTTTCCAGAACAATATTTAAGCTTTTCAGTGCACTTTCCGCATCTCCGGAATAAAGTTGAGCAAATCCGTAATTTTCATAAAAATCATTGCTTTGATTATAACCTTTGCTTGCTGCCATTTCAAAATATTTTACTGCAGTTTTATAATCGTTTTCATTATAACAAATTAAACCAAGTTCATACATCCATTCGCTTTTAGGTGCTAATTCAATGGCTTTTTTAAACTGCACAATCGCACTTTTTTCATCTTCCAATTCAAGGTAAGTGCGGCCTAACGTGTAGAATAAATAAGGGTTCTGTGCGTTTTTGCTAACCGCATCTTTTAAATATTTTTCAGCCTTTCCATAATCTTCCTGGTTGTAATAGCTCATTCCAAGAATGCGGGAAGTATTATCGCAATTTATGCATTTTTCTGCAAGCTCAATCGCTTTTTGAAATTGCCGGTTATTAAAAGAAAATATCGCTAATTCATTTCTCACAAAATTGTTTTGTGGATCAAGTTCGAAAGCTTTCGAAAAATTTTGATAAGCTTTTTCGGTCATTTTCATTGATAGGTGAGCTTTACCATTTGCGATATAAGCTTCGGCTAAATTTGGATTAAAATAAATGGCTTTATCAAAATTAGTTGCAGCAACAGCATACAATTTTGCAGAGTTTGCTTCATTTCCTTTAGCAAAATAAAACCTGGCGCTGTCTAAATTTTGAGAAAAAGAAAATTGAGTAAAAATATAGGCGGCTAATGTGAGAATGACGGTTTTCATGTGGGGCGATTTGCAATAAATACTACTGTAATACTATTGCACTTAACGCCGGAAGATTCAGATTTATTTGAAAGATTTTATTTTTTTTATCTAAAACGGTTGTTTTTATTTCCTGGTCAGTAAATTTTCCCGTTCCCCAATATTGCGAATCGTCACTACAAAAAATTTGTTTCCACGAAGTTTTCTCATATGCGCGAATTTTCCAGTCATACCTTTCCACCGGCGTCATGTTGAAGATTACTAATACATTTTCCTGGCTTTTTTTTCCTTTCCTCATATAACACATCACACATTCATTTCGATGATCAAGATCGATCCATTCAAAACCTTTTGGATCAAACTGGTATTCATATAGCGCAGGTTGCAAGGAGTACAGCTTATTCAAATCTCTCAAACAATTTTGTAGTTTTTGATGCGGCTCATATTGCAGTAATTTCCAATCAAGTTCGGTACTGAAATTCCATTCTGATGTTTGTCCGAATTCATTTCCCATGAACAGCAATTTGCCTCCCGGGTGTGTGTACATGTAGGAATACAGAACTCTTAGATTTGCAAACTTCTGCCAATCATCACCCGGCATTTTATAAACCATTGGAGATTTGCCATGAACCGTTTCATCATGGCTTAATGGAAGAATAAAATTTTCATCATAAAAATAGGTCATGCTAAACGTAAATTTATTTTGATAGTCTTTTCTGAACAAAGGATCAATTTTAAAATAATCGAGTGTATCATGCATCCATCCCATCATCCATTTCATGCCAAAACCCAAACCTCCGCTTGTGGTAAAACCTGTGATTTGGGGCCAATCAGTTGCTTCTTCCGCGATCATTTGGACATCAGGAAAATCCCGGTAAACCATTTCATTTAAACTTTTTATAAATGCAATCGCTTCCAGGTTTCCATTACCTCCAAATTCATTTGGTTCCCATTCTCCTTTTTCCCGCGAATAATCCAACCGAAGCATTGAACTTACTGCATCTACGCGCATTCCATCGATGTGATATTCATCGAACCAATACCTGGCATTACTGATTAAAAATGACCGCACTTCTCCGCGTGCATAATTAAAAATATATGAATTCCAATCAGGATGAAAACCTTTTCTCATGTCAGCATATTCATAAGTATGGGTGCCATCAAACATAAATAAACCATGGGGATCATTGGGAAAATGTGAAGGAACCCAATCGAGAATAACGCCAATATTTTCATGATGAAACGCTTCGATCATTTTCATAAGATCTTCCGGGATGCCAAATCTTGAGGTTGGGGCGAAATAGCCGGTCCCCTGGTAGCCCCAACTGGCGTCGTAGGGATATTCCATTACAGGCATTAGCTCCACATGTGTGAATCCCATTTTCTTTACATAAGGAAGAAGCAATTCTGTAATTTGTTCGTAAGAATTAAAGGAATCTTTATCGGCCGGATTCGGTTTCATCCAGCTAGCCAAATGCACTTCATAAATACTCCAGGGTGCATTTAGTGAATTATATTTTTTTCGTGTATGCATCCACGTTATATCCGTCCATTCATGCTGTATATTTTTTGTTTTTGATGCCGTTCCGGGACGAAGTTCCCAGTGATTTGCAAATGGATCGCCTTTGTACAACCTGGCTCCTTCGAATCCGATAATGTAATATTTATAGTTTTCGTATTCTTTAATATTTGGAATAAATCCTTCCCAGATTCCGGATTTATCCAGCCTTACAAATAAAGGATGAGATTCGGTATTCCATTTATTAAAATCTCCTACAACACTTACCAATGTTGCATTTGGTGCCCATACCGCAAAATAATAGCCGTTAGTTTCTAATACTTTAACAGGGTGAGATCCAAATTTTTTATAAAGACTGTAATTTGTGCCGTTTTGAAAATTGCGAATATCTTCTTCATCAAATAAAGAATAATTCCACACAGATTTGGAAGCATCTACAAAATTTAATTGTTCATAAGGAATTTTCTCTGCCATACTGCAATTTACAATTTTCGCTTCTGCTTTTTTAATTGTTATTTCCTGTGATTCTTTAAAAAAAATACAGTAAACTAATAAATAAATAAGATTTATATTGTGCGATGAGAAAAATTGCTTAACATTCTTTTATGATACAATATGACAAATAAATGATGATGTTAGGACATATTTGCAATATCATTTATCCGAAAACTAATGCACAAATTTATTCTTTCTTTAATTTTGCTTTATGGAGTTCCTCAAATAGCTTTTTGTCAAACATCTTCTATAAAAGGGAAATTAACTGATTCATCAACAAATGCGAAACCTGTAAATGCCGTTATCGCAGTATTACGACAAAAAGATTCCACACTGGTAAAATTTTCGCGAAGCGATAAAAACGGAAATTTTGAAGTTAATAACTTAGACAGTGGTTATTATGTAGTATTAATAACGTATCCAAAATACGGTGATTTCGTAGATAAGATTGATTTGCAAGCTGGTGAAACCCGCGACATGAAAACGATTTTTTTAACTCAGAAAGAAAAGCTTTTGGAGGAAATTGTGATTAAGCAGGCGGCAATGCGAATAAAAGGAGATACTACAGAATATAATGCCGATAGTTATAAAGTGAAACCAAATGCAACTGTTGAAGATCTTTTAAAGCAATTGCCGGGAATTCAGGTAGATAAAGATGGAAAAATTACAGCACAGGGACAACAAATTCAAAAGGTTTTGGTAGACGGAGATGAATTTTTTAGTGATGATCCTACGATTGCGACAAGAAATTTAAGAGCTGATGCAGTTTCAAAAGTTCAGGTGTTTGATAAGAAAAGTGATCAGGCAGAATTTACCGGAATTGATGATGGCAACACGACGAAGACCTTAAATCTGAAATTGAAAGACAATGCAAAACATGGATATTTTGGTAAGCTATCCGCAAGCGGCCTTGATAAATATTATAATGGCCAGGCGCTGATAAATGCGTTTCAAGCGAAAAGAAAATTGGCGGCATTCGTTATTGCCAGCAGCACAAGCAACACCGGGCTCGATTGGCAGGAATCACAGAATTATGGATTTCAAAATAATAATATCCAGGTGATGGAAGGCGGCGGAATAATGATCACTTCTAATTCGTCTGATGATCTCGGAACCCAGAACTTTTACGGGCAAGGGCTTCCGCAGAGCATCAAAGGCGGATTACATTTTTCTAATAAATGGAATAATGATAAATACAATATGGGTGGAGATTATTTGTTTAATAAGCTTTCTGTTCACAGTTCGGGAAACACTTATACTCAAAATATTCTTGCCGATTCTGTTTTTTACAATCGTGAGTCCACTGACACACATTCTGATAAATTGCGCCATTCACTTTCGGGAACGGCCGACCTGCAAATTGATTCTTCTACTTCTGTAAGAGTTACTGCAAATGGAAATACCGGTACCAATCAAAGCTCCAGCAGTTATCAGTCAAAAGCGCTCAGTGAAGAAAATAAAATGGTTAACAGCAGCGACAGAATGACTTCCAGCGAAGGCGATAATTCCGCTTTGAATGTAAATGCTTTGCTGAGAAAAAAATTCAAAAAGAAAGGAAGAACGCTATCTGTAAATTTTGAAGAAAGATATAACGCAACAAACAGCAATGGCTTTTTAAAAAATCTTTCAGATTTTTATGATGCGAATGGAACAATTTTGAAAAAAGATTCTACAGATCAGAACAAGGTAAACGATAATGTTTCTAATGTGGCAGGAATCAGAGCCACTTATACTGAGCCATTATCGAAAAAATCTTTTCTGGAATTTAATTATTCATATTATAACAACAACAGCACTCAAAAACGATCAAGCTTTAATAAAGATCTGACTGGAAAATATTCTTTCCTGGTGGACAGTCTTAGTAATGATTTTCAATACATTTACAATACCAACAGCGGCGGAATTAACTACCTGTATAATGACAAGAAACTTAATTTCTCAATCGGCGGAAACATTGCAAATACCGCCTTTGAGCAAACTGACCTGGTAAAAGATACAACACGCAAATACAATTATTTCAACTTGGCTCCGAGGGCAAATTTTACTTATAAATTCAGTCAATACAGCGGATTGAGATTTAATTATAATGGGAATACACAACAACCTACAATAGATCAATTACAACCTTTAACCAATAATAATGATCCATTAAATGTAGTAATTGGAAACCCTTCGCTGAAGCAGGAATTCCGGAATTCATTAAACCTGAGTTACAATAATTACAAAGTTTTATCGGAACGTTATATTTATCTCGGTACCTATTTTACCTTTACAAATAACGACATCAGCAGCACTTATACAATTGATGCGTTCGGTAAGAGAACCACTCAATACATAAATGTCAATGGCAATTATAATGTGCAGATTTATGGAAATTACGGATTCAAAATTCCAAAAACAAAACTGAATGTTTATGTGTATCCACGTGCTTCTTTTTCACATAATAGCAATTTTGTAAACGGGCAAAAAAATGTGACTAAAGGAAATAACTACTCTTCCTCTTTTGGGCTGCGTTATTTTAAAGAGGAAAAATATAATTTTAATTTGTCCTTCGGCCCCACTTATTCGCAATCACATTCAAGCATTAGTGCTGTTGCAAGCACGGATTACTGGACTTATGATTATTCATTAGATGGAAGTATTTATCCAATAAAAAAATTAGAAATAGGAACTGATATTGATTATAATTTCCGGCAAAAATTAAATGCCTTCGACAAGAATAACGAAGTGATTGTGTGGAACGCTTTTATTGAGAAAAAGTTTTTAAAGAAAGATGCCCTTACATTGCGCGCAAGCATCAATGATATTTTAAATCAAAACAAAGGATACGATCGAAACATCCAGCCGAACGCAATTGTAGAAAGACATTATCTCACCTTCCAACGTTATGGATTAATTACCCTTACCTGGAATTTTAATAACAAAGGCGGATCCGGTGCACCAAAATCAATGTTCTAAACTTTTTTAAAAGATGAAAATAATTTTAATAGTAATCACGTTATTTTTTTCGCAAATTCTATCTGCTCAAACATTTATCACCAAAGGAAAAATTGAATTCGAACGGCGAACAAATGTGTGGGCAGAACTGAAAGGCAGTTTTGCAGAACAAATGAAGAAAGTGATTCCACAGTATCAGTCTACTTTTTTTAATTATGAATTTGATAAAAATAAATCTATTTATCAGCCCGGCCGTGAATCTGATTCAAAAGCTAATTCATTCTTTGCTTCACCTGCGTCCGACAATGAAGTGTACTGCGATTATACTGCTGGCAAAACAATTGCGCATAAAAATGTTTTTGAAAAATCATTTTTGATAGAGGACAGCCTGAGAAATGCCACATGGAAAATTACCAATGACTTCCGTGAAATTGCCGGATTTAATTGCAGAAGAGCCACAACCATTATCATGGATTCTGTTTTTGTAGTTGCTTTTTATACCGATGAAATAATGATTCCAGGCGGACCTGAGAGTTTTAACGGATTGCCAGGAATGATACTGGGCCTCGTTATTAACCGGCTTCATACAACATGGTACGCTACTAAGGTGGATGTGAATTCGGTAAGCGATAAAGATATTACACCACCGGTGAAGGGAAAGAAAGTTTCTAACAGTGAAGTAATGGAAGTTTTAAAAAACTCGTTTTCCGATTGGGGCGAAGACGCGAACAGATATATCTGGGCAATCATGATTTAAAATGCAACTGATACTTTTTGAAAAGCTAAATACTTATGTACAAAGCATTTCAACATCTTCTAACTTGCTTTCCGAGATTTTCAGGCATATATATTGTGGCGATTTGTTGATAACATTTGATCATGAATGTAAAACAAATTGTGTTAGCAGAAAGGCCAAAAGGCTTACCAACAAAGGAAACGTTTAGAACTGAAACTGTTGCCCTGCCTACGTTACAAGATGGAGAAGTTAAAGTAAAAGCTAAATATTTTTCCGTAGATCCTTATATGCGTGGACGGATGAATGATGTTAAGTCATATGCGCCGCCATTTCAAGTGAACGCACCTGTTTATGGAACTACGATTGCAGAAATTGCAGAATCAAAAGCAACTGGTTTTGAAAAAGGAGATTTAATAAAAGGAGTACTTCCGTGGGCAACAGAATCTGTTGTGAATTCAAAATCAATAATAAAAATTGATACAAGTATTGCACCTCCTACTTATTACCTTGGAATTCTCGGAATGCCAGGATTGACGGCCTTTTTCGGGTTGCTTTATATTGGTAAACCTTCTGCAGGAGAAACAGTTGTTGTATCAGGAGCAGCGGGCGCTGTAGGGATTGTAGTAGGGCAAATTGCAAGGTTAAAAAATTGCAGAATTGTTGGTATTGCGGGAAGTGATGAAAAAATAAAAATGCTGAAAGAAGATTTTCTTTTTGATGATGTAATTAATTATAAAACCACTTCTGATATGAACAGAGCGATCAAAGACAGTTGTCCAAATGGAGTGGATATTTATTATGATAACGTCGGCGGAGAAATATCTGATGCGGTAATATCTAATATTAGCTTTCATGCGAGGATTGTTTTGTGCGGACAAATTTCTTTATACAATGCCACGGAAACACCGGTAGGGCCAAGGTTGCAGCCGATCTTACTTTCCAGGAGTGCTTTAATGCAGGGCTTTATTGTGGGTGACTTTAAAGAAAACTTCAGTGAAGGAATGCAACAATTATCTCAATGGGTTAAAGAAGACAAGCTAACGTATAAAGAAACAATTATTGAAGGTTTTGATAAATTACCGGATGCGTTATTAGGACTTTTTTCCGGAAAGAATACAGGGAAAATGATTGTGAAAGTTTAATAACGGTAAAGCCGACTTACTTCCATTAGCTACTCTTCAGCGAAAATGAAATTATAGTAAACAAATAAATACGACATTTTTTTATTTTTATAAATACATTTCTTCTTACTACAATTACAGCTGCTTCTTTAATTCTCTTACCAATCTGCTTATTGGCAGTCCCATTACATTATAAAAATCACCTTTTATTGATTTGATTCCTATGGCCCCAATCCATTCCTGAATAGCGTAAGCGCCGGCTTTGTCAAAGGGTTTATAATTATCAACATAATATTCAATCTGAGCATTAGCAAGCGGATAAAATTCTACTTCTGTTTCTTCTGCAAAATTTATTTTTTTTTCCGCGGATACAATACAAACTCCTGTAATCACTTTATGAGTTTTTCCTGATAGAGAGGAAAGAATAGCAATAGCGTCTTGCCGGTCTTTCGGTTTTCCAATAATTTCATTTTCTAAAACAACAAGCGTATCAGCGGCAATAATCGTTTGTGCATCTGCGTTATGTTTGAACAAATTCGCCCGAACTGCCAATGCTTTATTTTCTGCAATGTGAATTGCAACTTCATTGGCAGATAAGCCCAGAGGAAAGCTTTCATCAATATCAGAAATAATTACTTCAAAAGGGATTTCTGCAAGGTCCAGTAATTGTTTTCTTCGCGGCGATCCGGAAGCTAAAATTATTTTATTCATTTACTAAAAAAAATTAGAAAAATACCATTGAGATAATTCCGCTGAGCATAATTAGTTTTACTACAGAACTTAGTTGATGAAACTCAGCGGAAGTATTTGCTTTATATAATTTTCGTAAAACCCAGATTAGCGGAAGGATGATGGCAATGAAAGAATACAATGCAGAAAGCCACCAACCGAGTTGTAGTACATAAATCTGGATAGCAAGCAAAGCACCGATCAGTACTACAATCCAGACAGCAGTGAAAACCTTAGCAACGGGCAAGCCCCAAACAATGGGCATTGTTTTACATCCATATTTCAGGTCACCTTCTACATCTTCCATGTCTTTTATCACTTCGCGGATCAAAGAAATAATGAAAGCAAATCCTGCATAAATAAATGACAGTTTTAGCAATCGCTGCCACACCACATCTTGAGGAGAAATTCTAAAACGGTATTCCGCTAATGTCAACACCAAAATAACCCACGCCGTTAATAATGAAATTAAAATATTGCCAATAAGAATTTTCTTTTTAAACGTGCTCGAATAAAACCAAAGAATATTTATGGCTAAAAAATTGAAGACCGGAATGAAAATATTTTTTAGTTTATAACCGACATAAATGCTCAGAATCAATCCTGTTAAGGAAAGCAGCGCATGAAGTAATATAGCGGTTCTTCTGTTGATATATTTTCCAATAACCACTTTAGAAGATTTATTTACCTGATCAATGTTTACATCAAAATAATCATTAATGATATAGCCAGCAGCTGCAATGCAAACAGAAGCAATGGCTAATAAATAAAACAGGCTTTCGGAAAGCTTAATTTCTTCGTATCCCGGATCAGCAGTTACATAAACAAATGGCAAAATAAAATACCTGAATAGGATTTGCGTAAGGAGAATAAAAAGAAGATTCGGCCATCTGATTAATTTAAAAAAGGCGCTGATTGCGTTCATAAAAATGGTAAAATAAACAGATCAGGTTGAAGGAATATTATTTTTGAAAGTCCACTTATTATTCAATTTCAAAACTTTTTCTATTACATCTCTTACACATCCATGGCCGCCGTTAAAAGGAGAAATATAAGAAGCAATGTCTTTAATCTCAGAAGCGGCATCTGCAGGACAGGCGGCAATTCCAGCCATCTTCATACACAAATAATCCGGAATATCATCGCCCATAAATACCATTTCATTCAGTGAAAGTTTTCTTTCTTTCATAAACACTTTTAAAAACTCTTCTTTGTTTTTCACTTGCATAAAAACATCTTTTACACCTAGTTTGTTTAAACGGTCATGCACAAACGAAGAACTGCTTCCGGAAATTACCACTACATTGAAGTCGTGCCTGGCAGCAAGTTGCAGCGCATAACCATCGCGAATATTCATTCGTCGCAACCAATTATCTTTACTGTCAACAATAATATTTCCGTCAGTAAGAACACCGTCCATATCAAATGCAAAAGTTTTAATTAATTTAAAGCGTGAAAGAATTTGCATTTCTATTTATAAAATTTACAGAGGAAAACTTTTTTAATAAAGGGCGCTGTTTCTAAAATATTTTTCAAAGATAGCTATAGCAAATTGAAGAATCAATTTTGCGATAGTAAACAAAGAAATAACCGCTTTTTTATTTTACTTCTATTCATTCATTCTTTACATAAAAGAATTAATGAGGCTGCACACAAAATATCATTAGCGGTTTCCATGAAATTTGATGATGCTTTCCGATAGCTTTAAATAAATATATTTAAGCTGGGGATGCGCGGTAAGCGTTTGCAGATGCCGGTTTAGGGTGTACACGTCATCTCTGATTGCAGGCCCGGTTTGAGTAAGGGAAGGTGAAACTTCATTTGCCCGGGAAGTGGTTTCATTAATAATGGGAAGCAGGTTTTTAAAATCTAATCTTTCCTGCAGGCAAAATTTTTCTGCAAGTGCCAACATATGATTGGTAAAATTGCTAACAAAAACAGCGGCTACGTGATAATTTAGCCTTTCTGCATCATTTGCTTCGATCACTTTTTTCGAGAGCGTTTTTGCAAATCCTAAAATACGGTGAAGCGTTTCCTGGTTGTTTCCATCAACTAAAAAAGGAATTTCAGGAATATCATTACTAGACTTAGAAAGCGACTGCAAAGGATATAAAACGCCAAAAGCCGATGAGCAGTTTTTCAATGCATTTATAGAAACAGCACCGGCGGTATGAACTACCAGCTTATTTTTTAATGCAGCGATGTTTTCAATATGATCAAGGGCTGAATCATGCAAAGCAACTATATATATATCGGCATCCGAAAATTTTGCAACATTTAAAGAAGTGGCCAAAGCTTTATAAGAAGAAGCAAGTGTTTTTGCATGCGCTTCATGGCGGCTGGCAATTTGTACAATTTCGTGGCCGGCTTTCGCAATCAGTTTGCACATTACGGTAGCGGTGTTTCCCGATCCAAGGATTACAACTTTCATTTAGCGGTTTTATTAATAATATAACGGTCTTATGTTACAAAAAATATTTCAACAGTTGTTAATTTATAAAGTTTTTTTTAATATTTTTTCTTTCGAAAAAAACCTTTCAAAAAACTTGAAAATGTTATTCAGAGGGGATTACGAACATAAAAAGCGAATGGGAAAATACAAACTTTCTAATTAAAGTTGCATTTTTATTTTTTAAACTAATATTGCAACCACATAAAATTTTCCGATATTAGAAAATTCAGAAAATACGATTAAGTAAAGATTTGGAAAAACAAGATTATTATGGCAAAAAATTTATTGATAGTTGAGTCTCCGGCAAAAGCGAAAACGATTGAAAAAATATTGGGAAAAGATTTTGAAGTCAAAAGTTCTTACGGCCATATCCGCGATCTTGAAAAAGATGATATGGGAATTGATGTCAAAAATAATTTTGCGCCACGATATAAGGTGCCTGACGATAAATTAAAGGTGGTAAAAGATTTGAAACAAATTGCAAAAAACTCAAGCACTGTATGGCTTGCGTCGGATGAGGATCGTGAAGGAGAGAGTATTAGCTGGCATCTGGCAGAGGTTTTAGGCCTTGATATTAATACAACCAAGCGAATTGTCTTTCATGAAATAACAAAACCAGCGATCAATGCGGCTGTTCAAAATCCGAGATTGATTGATATGAACCTGGTTAATTCCCAACAGGCAAGACGAGTTTTGGACAGGCTTGTTGGCTTCGAGCTTTCACCAGTTCTGTGGAGAAAAATTGGAATGAAAGGAGGACTTAGTGCCGGGCGGGTACAAAGTGTTGCTGTAAAATTAATTGCAGAAAGAGAGAGAGAAATTAATCAATTTGTTCCCACCAGCAGCTTTAAAATAGAAGCCACCCTTTCCGCTACAGATACTGCCGGGAAAAAAATTGCTTTTAAAGCGGAAGACGGCGGAACAAGAACTATTGAGTCTGCGGAAGATTTTTTGGCAAGATGTAAAAATGCAAAGTATTCTGTAAAAGATATTATTGTAAAGCCTGCAAAACGCACGTCTGCTGCGCCTTTCACTACTTCTACGTTGCAACAGGAAGCGAGCAGAAAATTAGGTTATGGGGTAAGTAAAACCATGATTATTGCACAAAAGCTTTATGAAAGCGGAAAGATTACTTACATGCGTACTGACAGCGTCAATCTTTCAAAAACTGCGAAAGACCAGATAAAAGATGAAATACTGAAAAACTATGGCGAGAAATATTTACAATTACGCAATTTTAAAAATAAAAATGAAAGCGCGCAGGAAGCACACGAAGCAATTCGCCCAACCGACATGAGCGAAAACAGGATTAACGATCCTGAAACTTCGCGGCTCTATGAGTTGATTTGGAAGCGTACGATTGCAAGCCAGATGAGCGACGCTATTCTTGAAAAAACGACAGCAAAAATAAAAATCAGCACAGTTGAAGAGGAATTAACGGCAACAGGAGAGGTGTTGAAATTTGATGGTTTCTTAAAAATTTATAATGAAGGCAATGATGATGACGATGGCGAAAACACTGCCTTTGGAACGGAAAGCCGCCTTCCGCCGTTGGCAGTAAACCAACAATTGGATTTTCAGGAAATGACCGCGACAGAAAAATTTACGCGACATGCGCCCAGATACACAGAGGCTTCTCTGGTAAAAAAATTAGAAGAATTGGGAATCGGCCGGCCAAGTACTTATGCTCCTACCATCAGCACGATTATCAAAAGAAATTATGTAGAAAAAAGAGATAAAGAAGGAATCCAGCGTGACATTAGAATTGTAAAACTTTCTAAAGAAAATACCATTGATAAATTAAAAGTAACAGAAAATACAGGCGCTGAAAAAGGGAAACTTTTTCCTACAGACCTGGGTTTGGTGGTAACTGATTTTTTGAATCAGTATTTTGATAAAGTAATGGATTATTCCTTCACGGCAAACATTGAAGAAGAGTTTGATAAAATTGCTGAGGGAAAGCTGCAATGGAATAATATGGTCGGTGAATTTTACAAACCATTTCACGATTCTGTAGAACACACTTTAGAGAATGCAGAACGTGCAAAAGGCGAGCGTGAATTAGGAAAAGATCCGGAAAGCGGAAAGCCGGTCATTGCACGAATGGGGAGATATGGGCCGATGGTGCAGATCGGTAATGCAGAGGATGAAGAAAAACCGCGTTTTGCAAAATTAAAAGCAACGCAAAGCATAGAAACGATTACGCTGGAAGAAGCGATGGATTTGTTTAAACTGCCTTTGAATTTAGGAGAATTCGAAGGCAAAGAGCTTTCGGTAAATGCGGGAAGATTTGGCCCATATATAAAATGGGGCGAACAATTTATTTCAATACCAAAAGGAGAAGAACCAACCGAAGTCGATTTTGCAAGAGCGCTGGAAATTATCAAAGCCAAACAGGTAGAAGAGGCGCCGATAGGCTATTACGAAGGGAAACCGATTACAAAAGGGAAAGGCCGTTTTGGCCCGTTTATAAAATGGAACGATCTGTTTATCAATATACCCCGCGCTTATAATTTTGATCAGCTTACCCAACAAGATTGCAATGAATTAATCGAAAAAAAGATTGAAAAAGAGGCGAATCGTTTTATTAAACAATGGCCTGAAGAAAAGATTGCAGTTGAAAATGGGAGATGGGGTCCATTCATTCGTTTCGGGAAAAAAATGCTGAAACTTGGCAGCAAACCTGGCGGTGGAAAGTATTCTCCTGAAGAATTAGCGGATTTACAATTAGAAGATGTAAAGAAAATAATTTTGCAACAGGATCCAAAAGCATTCGATAAAAAAACTGCTGGCAGCAAAAAAAGCAGTGCAAAGAATGCGGCGCCGAAAAAAGCGCAAAAGAAAAAATAAATCTCTGAATATTTTTTTAATTATTTCTTTATTCAATTTTAGTTATTTCTTTATTCAGAAAAAGATTTAAACAGAAGATATTTTTTAAGAAGAGATTTAAATGAAAAACTTTCTGAAAAATCGCCTGCTGATTTTTTTATTGTTCTTTGCTTTTATTCCGTTTGCAAAAGCACAAGATGTCATTCGACCGGTTCCGTGTTTTGATTCCACTTTAAAATTTCAGGCTGATAGTTTAAAAAATGAGATGGCCACGCATGGATTTATTGTTGTGAGAGAAGCGACAATGACAATGGAAAGTGGTTACGAAGTGCCGGTAATTCTTCCGCTGAGCCAGGGAAGCTGGTACCATTTTGATTTTATTGGTGAAGTTTCTTCAGACATTTATGAAGTTCGTATGTATGACTATAATGAGAAACAGGTGGTTTATCAAAAGCATTTTGGAAAAGGATTAGAAAGCAATATTATCAGTTTTTCTTACATTCCAAAATTTACAGAGTATCATATTGTGAAACCCGTTCAGGTTAATAAAAAAAAGAAAAAAAATATTTGTGGCTATTTGATTCTCTTTAAAAAAGTAAAATGATTAATTGATAGTTCAGAAATAGAAATTGCAAAATTAAAATTTGTTCTATTTCTTTGTTTACTCAATTCATCTTTACCTTTAGCATTATGAAGAAATTTTTTTTTGAAGAAAAAATAAAAGCTTTAATTTTTCTTTTCATCCTGATTATGATGGTGAGTATTTCTAACGCACAAATCACCGTTCCATTATACAAGGAAGTTCCAAATAGTAAGCCTGCATTGAATTATCTTGAAAAAGCAGATACGGGAACCGACGGAATAATCCGCATAAGCAAAGTTTCTATTCCTGACATTACTATTTTCCCTGCTGATAATTCCTCTGCCAATAATACGGCTGTCATCATTTGCCCAGGTGGTGGTTATGCAATTCTTGCTTAC
>Ga0157371_10002452_pt1 | contig 17676 bp, 15 predicted proteins | sample C45metaG_FD_113462 | JGI IMG/M metagenome (GOLD analysis project Ga0157371, IMG submission 113462) | Corn rhizosphere microbial communities from Kellogg Biological Station, Michigan, USA - C4-5 metaG | ecosystem: Host-associated > Plants > Roots > Rhizosphere > Soil | place: USA: Michigan...
GCTTAATGTCGTAAATTCCGGGCCCACGCTACGTGGTTATATACCGATGTACGCGGAAAACGTCGATCCTGCTAATACCCGCGATTTCAAAGAATGTTTTGATTGCGGAGCTCATTACGATGAAGTCTCTCCATTTTTTGGTCCCAATCAAATGCCATCCGTACTGCCGCAATTTGAGAAGGTTGCGGAAAATTACCATTCCTCTGTATTGGCACTCGCGCGAATGCTTATTGGCGGGATCGCGCTGAGCCTGGGTTTACCACAAGATTACTTTGAACACCTTCAGCGTAAACCCATCACTATTCAGCGGATTTTGCGTTATCCGCCCCAGGTCGGAAGAATATCCCAAGAGGAGATTGGTATCGGGGCTCACACGGACTACGGTTTCTTGACTGTTTTATCACAGGATGCGGTTGGCGGTTTGCAAGTCAGGAACCGCGCAGGGGAGTGGGTTACTGCCCCACCCGTTGAGGGCACTTTTATCGTCAATATTGGTGATCTCGTTCAAACCCTCACCAACGATCGCTACACCTCGACAATGCATCGCGTCATAAATACTAGCGGTCTGGAACGCTATTCAATACCTTTCTTTATTGATCTGGATTTCGATGCGGTTGTTGAGCCTGTGCCAACCTGCGTGAGTGAGGATTTGCCCGCGAAGTATGAAGCGTACACTTGTGGTCAACACAAATTTAAGCGCTTTGTAGATAGCTATGCGCATCTGCAAGGTGCATAGGGAGTTGTCAATTCAACGCCCCCCTGAGCTGGAGTTTCTCCAATGACCTGCTTCCCGTACCGAATGGTGCGGCCGAGCGCCGAGCCTTTGTATGACAAAGCGCTGAAGGTGCTGGCATGAGCGAGAATTACAAAGTTCTACTCAACGAAGGGGGCGGCATCACTTTCTGGTGTCCGGGATGTGATGGTGCGCACGCAATCCAGCATGGCGAAGGCGCAGGTCCGCGATGGGGTTGGAATGGCAGCATCGAGAATCCAACCCTCACTCCTTCCGTGAAAGTCACCTGGCCGGCCAACCCAAACGCCAGTGAAGAGTTCAAAGAGTGGCGCACGGAGCGGATCTGCCATTTAAAATGGCAGCCGGAATGGAATGCCCGCGACACCCGCGACGCAGAAGCGAAAGCGCACAACGACGCCGCCGGGCGCGACAAAGAACCAGCCCGCCAACAATCCATCAATAACGCCATCCAGAATGGCCGACAGATCATCGACCAAGCTACTGCTGATGCTGCTACCGCTCGCCTCGCAGCCAGTGAAGCCAGAGGCAATTGCTGCACTACCGCCGCAAGCCAGGCAGCTGCCCGCTACGCTGCTGTGCTTGCCCACGTGTTCAAGCGCGCTGACCAGCGAGCGGGCGATTTGGCTGAAGTTGCTGACCGAGCCAGAGCCAGGGGAGTGACCTGCGAGCAGACGTATGACGGCGTTGTATAATAATTAATCGGCTATTTGAATGTTAGATATTTGTGGCCGAAGTAGCTTGTCATTATTGGGGCTGAGATCCCTATAAGATGAGCTATCCCATCTGCCCCATTTCTAAAGCCTATGGCTGGAAACAAGGTTTTGGCTAGGTATACGCTGATGGTCCATGTAAGCGCTAGCGCCAGCATGTTGACCCCCAGGAAATAAGCAGCCTGCTGAAAAAAAGGCTTCTCGCTCTTTTGAAATACAAAGATCTTCATGAGTAAGAAGCCTGATGTCAGGCCAATAAAAAAAGATAGCACGATGGATAATTCATAGCTCAGCCATATTGAGAATATAAATCTCGACGACCAATTTAGGAGGGCTGATACTCCTCCGACAACTACAAATTTGACGACTTCATTCATTTTTTACTTTTGCCCTATGACAAAAAACTGTTTTCCGAAAAATCTCCAAAATAATGGCATTCTCAGATAGGCCGCAACAGCTACCAGAGGTGGATTGCCGCCGCCGGACATGGTGTATGGTAGGAATCGATCTGTACGCCGTGTTATCGAGAATCGCTGAAGCATAAGAGCCTCAGCCATGGATGCGCCAGTTATAGGTGTGTAATGGTCCCAGTAATCCCAATACAGTCCGGGAAGGTATTGAATGTTTGGGCCAACGCAAATAATTAGTCCCCCTTTTTTTAATGACTTGTAAGCCTCTTTTAAAGTTTTATCTATAAGATTTTTATCGGGTAGATGCTCTAGGAAGTTGCTGGTGAAAACTACATCCAGCGAGTCAGGCTCTATTGGCCAAGGGGTTGAGCAGTCTTGATGCAGGAACTGGGAGTACCCAGAAACCCTTTTCCCGCAATCCGGATTAAGGTCCATTGAGTATTTCTTGGACGCTTGAATGTTTCTTGTGAACTCTCCCCATCCGGCCCCAAGATCAAGTACTGAGTGCTCAGGTTTTATATACTTTGAAAATATTTCAGAACAAAGAAGCTTCCAGACCGAGTCTCGATATTTTTCATTCCCTTCAAACCTTGCCTGATACTCGTCTTTCAAAATCTCTGATCTGTCATCCATGTTCTTCTCACGCCTATTATTTGTTTTACGACGTCATTCCGTCAGGGCGGAATGGTCGGCGACAAAAATAGCACGGCGCATAGCAGTTTTCATAGGCAGGCGCTTTTGTCGTGTGGGACTTATCGCGCTGGTCGCCTGTCAGGCTTATATGCGGGAGTTGAATCGATAGGTATAGGGTATTCGTTCGGCAGGACGCCGGGATGTGGGAACTTACTCGTCGAAAGCCTGCAGGGACTTTTGCGGGGATTCGTAAAACTCGGTCAGTCGCGGTACGGCATCGATTGCAGTGGGCGCCGCTCAAAAGATTAGGCCCGCCATCGTGTGGTCTCTGTCTCTACTGCCCATCGCGGCTCCAAGATTGTTCTGGGTGTGACAGTTTGAACAAATAAACATCAATCACCAGCCTATTCAACGCTAGAAATTCGCCGGCTTGACGGAGTTTTCATGGCTTCGGGGGCGAGCTAGTTTTCGTTGATCTTGAAGAGCAGGGAAGGGAGCAGGTCTGAATGTGGCATCGCAAATCCTCGGTTTTGAGGACAGCGGAGCATCGCGTTACATGAAGGATGTTTAACGATTGGCAGGGCGCCGGAGGAGGGTAAAAAAGCGTTAGTTATGGTACACCTCCATAATAGTTATGGAACACATCCCGAGCGGCGAGGAATTCGCCGAACCCCAGAAACGACAAAGCCCTGAATAATCAGGGCTTTGTCGTATAAAGATGGCGGAGGCGATGTCTTCTAATTTGAGGTCCATTGACGTCCATTGAAGTTTTATTTGGTTCATAAAATAGCTTCAAAAACAGCTGGTTATGAAGTTTTTTGTTTTTTGTGTTCCAGGTGCAACCACGGAAAGCCAGGGGCCAAGGTATGGGCTGGAGTATGGGCTGACACTCATCTAGATTGAGTCATCATCCTTTAAATAGGCGGTGACTGATGGCATCACTGACCACAAAAACCGTAGAGAAAATCATCAGGGCCGGGTTGGCTGGAATGACCAATGATGGCGACGGCCTCTATTTGAAAGTCGGCCGTTCCGGTGGCGCCAGTTGGATCTTTCGCTACAAGATTGCCGGCAAAAGCCGAGACATGGGTCTGGGCGCGACCCCCGAAGTAAGTCTCGCTAAAGCTCGTGAGAAAGCAGCAGAGGCCAGAAAGCTGAGCAAATCAGGCGTCGATCCGCTCACCCATCGGGATGAGGAGTTGGAGCGACAACGGCTGGAAAAAGAGGCCGAGCGTTTAGCTCAGGCCACCGCAAAAGCCAAGGCAACCCCGTTCAAAGACGTTGCTTTCGACTATATTGCTGTCCACAGAGCGGGCTGGAAAAATGCCAAGCATGCTCAGCAGTGGGAAAACACTTTGGCTACTTATGCATTCAAGGTCATAGGTGATCTTTCTACCCAAGAGGTTAGTGTTGAGCATGTGCTAACAATTCTCAAGCCGATTTGGACAGTCAAACCTGAAACCGCCAGCCGGTTGCGAAACCGAATCGAATTGGTCCTTGATGCAGCAAAGGCCAAAGGGCTGCGCGAGGGCGAAAATCCCGCTCGATGGCGGGGGCACTTGGACAAGCTTCTGCCTCCTCGACTAAAGGTGCGTGCTGTCAAACATCTTTCAGCCATTCCATGGATCGAGCTTCCAGCATTTATGGCAACTCTTGAGAAAGCAGAAGATCTGAGCTCCAAAGCCCTGCGTTTCACTATCCTAACAGCCTGCCGAACCAGCGAAGTGCTTAACTCTACCTGGGCGGAGATTGATCTCGTGGAACGCATATGGACCATTCCAGCGTCGCGAATGAAAGCAGGGAAAGAGCACCGGGTTCCTTTGTCACAAGCGGCATTGAATATTCTGATCACTCTCCCACGCGTAAAGGGGAACAATCATCTGTTTCCTGGTGCTCGAAGAGGAAGACCCTTGAGCAATATGGCGATGTTGATGGTCTTGCGTCGAATGAAGCGCAACGATCTCACGACCCATGGATTCCGCTCGACTTTTCGGGACTGGGCGAGTGAGGTCACCCACTATCCTCGAGAGGTGTGTGAGCAGGCACTGGCGCATGCAGTAGAGAGTGCGGTGGAGGCGGCATATCGCCGTGGAGACCTTTTCGGAAAGCGGCAGATGTTAATGGATCAGTGGTCACGATATGTGTGTGGCATACCGGACGTACAAGCCAGTGGGATGGCGATCAATGAGGCACCGCTTCTTACTCATCCCCGCTGATGTCGGGCAGTTGCTGCTTGCATGGGGTGCTAGGGGTCGAGTGTTCGAATCACTCCGTCCCGACCATATTTTTCAATGACTTAGCCCAATCTGAAAAGATTGGGCTTTTTCATGTCTGAAAAAATACTCCCACATTTACTCCCACGGATATTCTGGATCTAGTTAGCTTCGACGTCTGAGGGAGTGTAATGGGGCACTGCCTTGTCTCTGCTGATCTACGCCTGTCAGTGCTACAGGTTGGAGCCCGCTTGTGGCCGAGCTACCGGTCGCGACAGGATGCTAACTACCAAATGTAGCCTTTAGTCCTCGCTGCATCCGAACATGCTGGTGATTCACAAGCTGGTCCGCGGCACCGAGTACCGACAGTTATGGAATAATGCATTCACGTGGCGGTTTTCGGGGCTTTCTAATTCTAAGCGGCGTGAGCCTAAGGAGGGCTTTGGCAGTCGGCTCCACTCAAGCAAGCCCGATGTGTTCCATTGAATGGCAATATGGCATAGTGGTAGCACAAGTCTGTTGCATGCTCGCAACGTGGGCGCAACGCCGAAAAAGAATATTGCCGAAGCTCCTCATGCCCAAGAAACCGGCCCCAAATCAACTCGTCGTCAAGCGCGGAGCAGTCCCTCCCTCAGTGTATCTGATGCATATATCGGATAAAGAATGGGAGCTTTTTATCGAGGATGCGTGCCGGCATGGCGGAAGGTATATTCAGGTTAAGCGGCTGGGTAATGCCAATGACAAAGGACGGGATGTAGAAGCGCGCTTCCAGGGTGCGCTTGTGGCTGATGGTTGGGACCTTTTTCAAGCAAAACACTATAAAGACCGATTGACGCCCAGTGAAGCCTTTCCGGAAATAGCTAAATTTCTTGGCCATTTACTGTCGAAAAGTTACCCGGTTCCTCGTAAGTATTATTTTTGTGCCCCTCTTAATGCAGGGCCTGATCTTCATGATTTGCTGGCTGACCCTCAAAAGCTTCGCGAAACGTTTCTTACTGCATGGAGGTCGGGTTCCCAGGGCCTAGGGCCTGAGAAGGCGAAGCTGACTCCAGAGATGGAGGCGTTTGTGATCGCGTTCGATTTCAGCCGTTTCGAAGAGTGCTTGGTTCATGACCTCCTCGCATGGCACGAGCAAGATTCCTCCGCACACTACAAGCTATTCGGCATCGAGCCTGAGCGCGGTGACGATCCCGAAGTGCCGAATGAAGCTCAAGCATACGAGATGGTGTATGTGACTGAGCTCCTTAATTTGTGAGCGAATCGAGCAGGGTTTGTACCTGATGAGCACGCGTGGCTTGGTCGATGTTGTACTGGATGATCGAGGTATGACCTATGTGGCTGGGCCAAGCAGCTTCACGATGGTTGGCTCCCTATCCTCAAAGTACTGGCGAGAGCTCGAGACTAGATGCAGGTGGGTTGCAACTCGATTCGGAGCAAAAGAGTCAAGCGCGTTGCAGAGTGAGTTCGCTGAAAAAGGGCACCTGTGGGGTGCCGAACTTGAGACCGTAAGGAGGCTATTGTAGACATGGCTGTCGCGCTTATTCAGCTGAAGGCATCCGGACCGGGAAAGCCAGACGCGCTCATTGATTTTAAGTTTCCAGCAACACTCGTCCGTGGGCCAAGTGACACGGGTAAATCCTACATTCGCGACTGTTTATGGGTACTCCTTGGTGGCGAGAAAAACCCCAAGAAAATCCCTCAGGCAACCGGATACGACACCCTTACCTTGCAGCTGGATGGTGATGGGCAGTTGTATGAAATTCGCCGGGCATTGGCTGGAGCGGAAACAAGGCTGAGCTCACTTACATTAGCCGCGGACGGTGCGCATGCTCGTGAGGAGCTTGAAGAAGATATAGGTGATTTTCTTGTAAAAATGTCGGGTGCTGCTGGCAAGCTTTTACTTCGATCTCGTGCAAAAAAGGGATCTGTAACGGGCGGGGATTTACGTCACTGGTTTCTTCTATCGCAGCCGAACATGATCAGTGAAGACCCGACTAGTGGCCAGGTGGTATCGGCGACTCAGCGTATTGCCGCATTCCACATGTTCATCACTGGCAGCGATGACGCTGCGATTGAGCTGACCAAGTCAAACGCGGAAAAACAACAGATTGTTGGGAAAGTATTAGGAGCCGAAGAAAGCTTAAAACGAGTGCGATCGGAACTGCCATCCGATCAGAGCCGTGACGAGATAGTCGATGCTCTTGAAAGGGTGGATAGCGTTCTAGGAGCCATGACACAACGTTATGATGAGCGGGCGTCGCATCTGCGTGATGTTCGTGAGCAGATTTATAGTGTCGAAAGACAACTGATCGATGCTCGATCCAAACGTGAGCACAGTCGAGCTATGGCCGACCGTTTTGAGTTGCTTGATGAAAAGTATCGTAGTGATAGTGAGCGGCTAGGCGCAACCTGGGAGGGTGTGTCTATGTTTCAAGCGCTAACTGAGGTGCCATGCCCCTTGTGCTGCGCTCCGCCTGGAGTGCAAACCGATCAGCGACAGCTTATTCAAGGTAATCAAGATCTCTACAGACGAGCCCTGAAGGTGGAGCTGGAAAAAATCTCTGTTTTACGTCACGGATTGGCTGATGCCCTGAAACGCGAGCTCCAACGCGTTTCGGAGATTGATGCCCAAAGCCGAGAGTGGAGCGAAAGCCTTAAACAGTTGGAACAAGAAGAGCGTAAACGTTCAGCATCAACGCATCAGGAGTTCAGCGGAGATCCTAAGTCTCTAGCCTTGCGTCGCAGTGAGCTTTCTGAATATCTAGCCAAATTCGAAGAGGAAAGCCACCTAATCGCCGAAATTGAACGCCTGTCAAAATTCAAAGGCGGCAAGCAAACGCGTCTCGAGCGTAATGTCGGCGATGCCGCCACAGATGTAGCTTCGCTTGCAAAGGAGTATTTGCATGCTTGGGGTTTTGAACTGATCGATTCTGTATTGCTAGATGCGAATGTATGCGACCTCACCATTAACGGTCGTGCACGCCTTGATTTTGGTGCAGGTAAACGATCCATTTTCTTGGCAGCGCTAACCGTTGCCGTAATGGCTCATGCTATAGAAAAGGGGTACCCGCATCTCGGATTCGTCGTCATTGACTCGCCTTTAAAGTCTTATGCGGACCCCAAAAGTAAGGAGCAGCGAGATGTTGCAGTCCTCACGGTAACTGACCGCTTCTATAGCTGGCTTGCAAATTGGTCCGGCCCGGGCCAGATCATCATTCTTGAAAATCAGGATCTGAAGCAGATCGCGCGTGAATTGCTTAAACCTATTGAGTTTGTTGGAGATGCAGGGGACGAGGGACGTACTGGTTTTTACCCGTAGGGTCAAACAGGTATTGAAATTATGCAGGTCGAGAAAACAAAGGGATTAATGACAGCCATTGAGCACCACGGGAATTAATCTGTTTCGATTTTAAGAAAAGGGTTATCGGGTGGTATCAATTCAAAAAATAGTTTCGGCTCCTTAATTAGATACCCCTTCAGGATGGTTTTCTTCCTAGGGCCTTGCACTTGGCACGCCCAGATATTCAGACCGTTGTCTCGCTTCCTGTGGATCTTCAGCTTCTCAAACTGCTTCTGCACCCAGCGCCATTCTTCAACTTCTTGATCGGCCCCCTGTGAGATACCAGGAAACTCCTGCGCGTAGCGTTGGAAGAGGCCAGGTGTGACCAGAAATACGCTGCCACACACTGTGTGGATTTTAGCTTTGCTGGCATTGATGATCAGCTTGTGATTCTGGATGCCTTCTCTGACCCAATTTAGGAATGCCTGGCCAGGGTCATCCGATGGGAGGGGGGAGGTTTCGGGTGGGCTTTCTGACGGCGAGTCACTGGCCTCTGGCCCCTCCAACTCGAACATATCGAGCAGAGTTCCGAGGTAGTCGGTATCTTCCATCGCCATGGGATCTCTCGGCGAAGAGCTCTGACGCGATCCTGTACTGACAATCTTCGGCGCCGGTGGTGATGCCGAAGCGTCATTCGAGTGGTCATCAGCTATAACGCCCACCGTTCCGCTGAAGGCATCAGGCCGAATTTCGCTCCCCCAAATCAACGCCGGTTGAAGGCGCAGAAAGGTAAATCTCTGCTGCCATTCTCCCTGTGTCACTTGCGCAGTCCAGATAGCTTTGCCTTCTGGTGTGGGCTCGACCAGCCCATGCGATTGCAGCTCGTCAAACACAGCGGTGTTGGATGAGGGAATGCCTTCAATCGCTTGCGACAGCAGATAGGCTCGCAGCTTGTCCGTGACCGTCTTGCTGACGAGCCAGAGTGCGTCCTGTGTCAGCCATCCTGCGGCACCTGGCTGGTTGAGTTTCAGCTCGTGCTGAACCAGATGACGCAGTCCGCTGATCAAGTGATGTTGCAGCGAATGAATCGGGGCCTGCAGCGCCTTGCTTGGGTTGCCACCGATGTTTTGCGCGGTGGAGACACGGTCGGCCTGCATCACCAGCTCACCGAGCACTCCAGCACGTTCGTACTGACCGGCCAGGACATACAGCAGACTGGCCCATAGTGGCGGAAATCCACTCAGCCAGTCCAAGATAGGTCGGTCGAGAATTTGGGTGTAGAGCAAACCTGCGGCGGCGCCGTGCAGGTGGTAGTCACGACCTTTGAGGTAGCGAAAACGGTAGGGCTGATCCAGTGGCCCCTGCCAGGGATGCCAAGGACTACCGTCCTGGCGTTCAACCAGCAGGTCCACGGCGATCTTGCCGATGTCATGCAGCAGCGCACCATAGGCGATGCCTGCGGACCAAGCGTCGGTCTGGGCAGCCTGGTCTTCGGGCGCGGCGCCAGTGGGAAGCAGATACGACTGACGCAGTTTCAAACTGCAAGCGATCAGCTCCAGGCCATGGTCGAGCATGCCGCCGAGATACGCATGGTGGTGTGTCTCGCTGGCCGGGAGTTGCTGGACCAGTTCGGCATAGCGATGGATCGGATTTAAATAGAGCTGGGTGAATTGGGCGTGGGAGAGGGCGGTGTACTGCCAGATGCGATCGAGTAACTGGCGGCGGTGCTCCGTTGCTAACAAGCTGTGGGCTGACTCGATGGGCAGGTAACCGTCGGCGACGTTCACGGTCGGCGGCGGAGGGGGCTTCTGCCTTTTGGGGCGAAACAGGCTGAGCATCGTGACCTCCGGGAGGTGGTTGGGTCAGTGGCCTATTAGCCTTTTCGGATAGAGCTCTTACCCTTGAGTCCCCATTCCCTTCCAACCCTTACTCACCCTTTTGGCTCGTGTCCCTTTGTACCGCAATCGGAATATGGATACTGCTCGACATCGTTTTGTTGGGGGGCTGGTACTGCAAAGAAAGGAGTCGGTACACTGCGGTGCATATTTTTTGGGTCTTGCTATGAACCTCACTGACGCCACGCTCGTGTTGCTGCTCGCAGCACGTATCCATGGGACCGACGAAGCCGTCAGGGCCTCGGCGAAGAGCAGTTGCCGCGCAGTAAACGCGATCTGATCTACAAAGTGATCGACAGCCGAAGCCCGCTCGAGCTGGTGGATTTTCTGGCGCAGAACCTGGATACGTAACGGCATGCTGCGTGTGTGCGCCGCCTCTCTTATTTTTTACGTCAGGGTCCTGCGGCATGGGAATTTTCTGCGCGCAGAAAAAAGGGCTCAACTCGCGTTGGGCCCTGTGAAGCGTTTGCAGCGGTGAGGTAACGATCAAGCTCCATCGTTCATGCATAGTGAGTCATCCACGACCGCTTGCTTTAGTTGCTGCTCCAGGTTGAGTACATACTCCGAGGCGCTTCGGGCCTGGCCACTGGTGCGGAAGATCGCGCGTTTGTCAGCCTTGAGCAGGCCGAGCCAGGAGTCAATGTAGCCCTCGTGCCTAAGTTCTCCCTGTATACCAGTGTAGGCACATAAAAACGCAGCGCCCATTTCGGCGATCAACTCCTCAAATGCGTAGCCTGGCGAGCCGAACGGACAGGATGACGTCACGCCTTCGCGCTGCAACCGAGAGTGATGCCCGGTCCAGTGGATCAGCTCGTGAAGTGCGGTGGCGTAGTACCCACCTTCATCGTGGAATTGCGCTTTTGTCGGCAGTTGGATGAGATCCCTGATCGGGTGGTAAAAGGCTTCGTCTGCAGATCGATGAACGATGTGTGCACCTGAACTTAACAGCAGATTTTCCGCGGCGCTGTTGGGCTGGAAGGGATCACTCTGTTCCGTCTCGAGCAGGGTTTCATTGAGCATTTCGAGTCCCTCTGTTTGCTCGATGTTGAACAGGAAATGCGTCCTGAGAATACCGAAGTGAGCGACCTTGGGCTGACCGTTTTCATCGAGTACGGGTTGGCCTGACTCGGTCTGTTCCTCGCGCTCCATCGGCTTGTAGAGCACAGCCAGAGTACTGTGCTCACCCTTACGGATGTGCCCACCGGCCTTTTTGGCTTGATTGAAGGTCAGCCAACGATCTTGAGTGAATCCCTGCAATCTGGCCTCGGCCCAGAGCAACGGTAAATTGATACCCGAGTAGGGACGCCGCGTGATGGCGTTGATGGGGTAGGGGTGATGATGACCGACGTCAGCTGAGCCACTTGAGGAGCAGGGTTTGATCCAGGGGGCAACGCCTTGGTCTAACGCAGTAACGATCTTATCAGTCACGTCTTGGTAGATATCGCGCATGGCATTTTCCTCGAGAGAAGACGGAGGAACGCCTTGCCCGTCGGGGAGGGTTCCCCGGTTGGGTGATGGGTGGATTGATGCAGGACTTGCATGCCATCTAAGTGTGGATCTGGGGGCCGAGTACGGCCGTAGGCGTTTAGCGCTGATGCTCTCCCACGAGAGCGATTAGCAAGGCGTCAGGCTGCTCTGGCTCGAGGAGCAGGCGGAGGCTCAGCTGCAGCAACAGATCATGGTCGGGATGCCCCGTTGATGCGATGTGGGCTACCTCGAACACCACATAGGGCTCGTGTGGATAGGCCAGGTGAGCCTCGAAGGCTGCGCGCAATATGTTGCTCAGCCGATCGACCTGCAGCTTCTCAGGATGAACGGAGCGCTCGAACAGTACTGCGTGTTGCCAAGCTCCAGGCGTGAACACAATGGGCAGCCGAAGAGTGTTCAGTGCATCCGGTGTAAGTGAGTCGGACATGGTGTACCTCCGTTGAAAACGCGAAGAAACCTGTCCCGTGCGGGAAAGAATTTCCCGGCAGTGGGTTGAAGAAAAACAAGAAGGTTTGCTTGGCGAGCAGCGCTCGAAAGGCGCTCTGGAGAGCAGTAGGCGTTCATCACCGTAGAAACGGTCACCGTGCGAGCCACCGAACGCTAATCGCACTTGGGGAGAACCACCACGGAAGTGACGTAGCCTTGAAGGCTCTGGCTACCTGGGCAGGTGCTGTCGATAACAGCGATCCGTACTCATATTTAGCTTAGGGGGTTATGCGGATCAACCACTTCAGAGGAGCTATCTCACGAAAGTTGTCTACTCGTTTCCAGAGTGGATTTTCCAGGCGAGTGAACTGATAGACGGTCAAGTGTGAAATTGCTTTTGACCTGAACAGGAGTAGGTCACTACGGGGGACCATTTGAATCTGACGTATCGCTGGTTTTGCTGGTTGAACCTTGAAATGAAGTACCCAATCACTCTACTTTTTTCCAAAAATCGACACGGCTGTTTTCGGGGCAGCAATCTGTTTCGCTGTTATCCAATGAAGTGCTGCGTCGCTAGATGGGCGCAGGCCAAAAGCGAAGGATCTGCCGTGGATGCCAGCATCATCAAAGCGGATGCGAGTCGGCAGCGCGGTGTACCGGGAGATGAACAGATCAACTGGAGCGATCCGGCCCTGAGCTCCCGGGCTGTGCATGAGTACCTTGAGGCACTGGATGAGGAGGCCCTGACCGAAATGCTACCGAAGCGCCTATCGCGGACAGATCCTCAAGCCCGCGGGACCGCCACTCCGGACGGCCCAGTATTTTCGCCTACTCTACGAACTACCTGATCGATACCGAGCACAGTGTCATCGTGGATGTGGAACCCACACCGGCTCATCGAACGGCTGAGTCGAAAGTACCAATACCATGGTTGAGCGTGTCGAAGAGCCATTCGATATTAAGCCAGAGCAGCTCGTCGGCGACACCACCTATGGTACGGCGTCGATGGAAAAAAGCGTCGAGCAGCATGTACTGGTGTGGGACAAAACGGAGCGCAACAACGGCAGTCTCTCGAGCAATAACTTCCACTGGAATGAAGAGGCTGAGGAATACCGCTGCCCAACTGGCAATGCTTTGTGCAGCACATGGCGAGCCTTCAAAAAACTGCGTTCGCACGTCACCAAAGCCAACACCATCTCTTACGATCCAGGCAATGCGCTCTGGCCATGCGGTTGCAGTGCGGCGTTGTGCTACGGCATTGATAGCCACGCAGTGCTGTCCCGCAGGGGAGCCTGCGTGGAGGGCTGCGCGAAGTAAGGGGGTTGCAGGCGTCGCCAATGCTTCAGCTAGAGAGGGCGGGTATGCTCGCTTTGGCCGACCCGTTTAATCTCAAATTTATGCGGCGCTGCCCATTCCTTGCACCAGCATGATCTCGGCGATGATCGGCACCGGCGTCATCAGGTGAGTGCGCATCATAGTGCTGGCCCGTTGCGCATCGCGCGCCAGAATAGCTTCAACCAACGCGGCATGTTCCTTGCGCTTCAACGCTAGTGCTTCTTCGGAGAAGACTGTCCGGGTCAGCCAAAGGTGGCGGTAACGTTCGGCCTGGTCAAACAAATAACCGCGCGCCTGTAACAGGTGTTTTGAGCCACAACCGGCGGCGATGGCCGTGTGGAAGGCCTTGTGCCGTTCGTCCCAGACATCCAAGACCTGCTCTCGGGTTTTCACGTCCATGACTTTGGACAGGGTGTGGGACTGGGCCAGGATCTGCGCCTCCCAAGCGTCGTCACCGCGCTCGATAGCCAAGCCTACGATCATCGCCTCGAGGTTGGCGCGGGCGTCGTAGATGTCCTGCATTTCCTGCAACGACATGGGCGCGACCCGGTAGCCCTTCTGGCTGATCACCACTACCAGATGCTCGGCCACCAATTGCGAAAGCGCCTCTCGCAGCGGGCCGACACCCAGGTCATAACGCTCCTTGAGCCCGCTCATGAGGAGCTTCTCACCGGGCTTGAAGACACCACGAATGATGTCCTGTTTGAGCCGCTCATACCCGCTAAATGCAGAGTTCTGCTTGGGGGCGAGGCTATCCAAAGGTACTGCTCCTGATATCGACAAGGTCCAATCATACCTAAACAGCTGTCATACGAGAAATGCAAGACGGAATGTGATTTTGTCGATCAACAATAAAAATGTAGACATTATTAATTTATGGCGATATTTTTCTCTGCGCCTGATCCAGATCAATGCTGGAGGGGCTAATCCCTACCTTCTGCCTAGGAACTGCCATGAACGCCTTTACTCAGATTCAGGACCTTGTGATGCCACTCCCATCGGAAACTAAGGGCTTCATCCTTACCCCTTCCAGCCAGTCGCCGCGCCTGCTTGAGCTGAAATTCGCCAAGGAAACCGTCGACGCATTCGTCAAGGCGGTGGCTGAATGGCCGGTCCAGGCTCTGGAGTACAAGTCGTTCCTGCGTTTCCGGGTCGGTCAGATCCTTGACGAGCTGTGCGAAGGCACCTTGCGCCCGGTGTTGGTCAACACCATTCTGGACCGCACCACCGGCGGCATGCTGATCACGCCTGAAGGTTTGAATGACGTGACCCAAGCCGATGACATGGTCAAGTTCTCCTCCGCCGTCGCACACCTGATCGGTCGGTCCAACTTCGATGCCATGAGCGGACAGTTCTACGCGCGCTTCGCAGTGGTCAACACCGACAATTCCGACAGTTACCTGCGCCAGCCACACCGGGTCATGGAACTGCACAACGACGGCACCTTCGTTCAGGAACGTACCGACTACGTGCTGATGATGAAGATCGACGAGCAGAACATGGAAGGCGGCAACACCCTGCTGCTGCACCTGGACGACTGGGAAGACCTCAACCACTACTACACGCACCCACTGGCCCGCCGTGAAATGCGCTTCACTGCGCCACCGAGTAAGAACGTGCGTGAAGACGTATTCCACGCGGTGTTCGATAACGACGCCGAAGGCCGCCCGACCATGCGCTACATCGATCAGTTTGTGCAGCCTAAGGACTTCGAGGAAGGCATCTGGCTGACTGCCATGAGCGAATCCTTGGAAGGCAGCCAGAAGAAGGTTTCGATACCGGTGCCGGTCGGCAGCTTCGTGCTGGTCAATAACATGTTCTGGTTGCACGGCCGTGATCGCTTCACCGCCCACCCGGGCCTGCGTCGTGAACTGATGCGCCAGCGCGGCTACATCAGCTACCAGAAAACCATGTACCAACGCGGCCAATAAGGTTTGCCAAACGCTGAAACGACCAGGGCCACGACGTACGGCCCTCGTCGTGCTACCAACAAAAATGTAACTCAAGTGGGTGCACTAATGGCTGCGTACGACTTCATCATCATCGGTGGCGGCATTGTGGGCATGTCCACGGCCATGCAACTGACCCAGGTTTACCCGGACGCAAAAATCCTCCTGCTGGAGAAAGAGTCCGGCCCGGCCAAGCACCAGACCGGCCACAACAGTGGAGTGATCCATGCCGGTGTTTACTACACCCCCGGCAGTCTGAAGGCACGTTTCTGCCTGGAAGGGAACGAGGCCACTAAGGCCTTCTGCGACAAGCACAGCATCCGTTACGACGAGTGCGGCAAGCTACTGGTGGCCACCAACGAGCTGGAAATGCAGCGCATGAGCGCGTTGTGGGACCGCACCGAAGCCAATGGACTGAGGCGTGGATGGCTGTCGGCCGCCGAGCTGCGCGAGCGCGAGCCGAATATCGTCGGCCTGGGCGGTATCTACGTGCCTTCGAGCGGCATCGTGAACTACGCCGAGGTCACCGCGGCCATGGGGCGGGAATTCGAAGCCGCTGGTGGCGAGATCCGCTACAACAGCGAAGTGGTTGCCATCGATGAGCGTCCGGATGAAGTAGTGGTGCGCACTGACACTCTGGAGCACCACGGGCGTTTCCTGATCACCTGCTCGGGCCTGATGGCTGACCGCGTGGTGCGCATGCTCGGGATCAAGCCCAACTTCATCATCTGCCCGTTTCGCGGCGAGTATTATCTGCTGCCCAAACAGCATAATCAGATCGTCAACCATCTGATTTACCCGATCCCGGATCCGGCCATGCCATTTCTCGGTGTGCACCTGACCCGCATGATCGACGGCACCGTCACCGTCGGCCCCAACGCGGTGCTGGCAATGAAGCGCGAAGGCTATCTCAAGACCGATTTCTCGCTGTCGGACATGTTCGAAACCCTGACCACCCCGGGCATTCTCAAGGTGCTGATGAAGAACCTGCGTCCCGGCCTGATCGAGATGAAAAACTCACTGTTCAAGGGCGGCTACCTGAAGGAAGTACAGAAGTACTGCCCGAGCATCAACAAGAGCGACCTCACCACTTACCCGGCCGGTGTGCGCGCCCAGGCGGTCTCGCTGGACGGCAAGTTGATCGACGACTTCCTGTTCGTCAACACCGCCCGTAGCGTCAGCGTCTGCAACGCCCCGTCGCCCGCAGCGACCTCCGCGATCCCGATCGGCGCATACATCGTCGATAAGGTCCGAGAGCAGCTCGCCAGCACAGGCGTCAGTTTTGTCAAATCCGCCAACTCCACTCGGACCGCCCCGATGGCGGCCTCCGTCGCAACCCGCTAATGAGGAATTTCGCGTGCAACTCAACGATCCGAAACTGTTCCGCCAGCAAGCCTATATCGAAGGTGCCTGGGTAGATGCCGACAATGGCCAGACGCTTAAGGTCAACAACCCGGCCACCGGTGAAATCATCGGCAGCGTGCCGAAGATGGGCGCTACCGAGACCCGTCGAGCCATCGAAGCCGCCGACAGGGCGCTGCCGGCCTGGCGTACCCTGACCGCCAAGGAACGAGCCAACAAACTGCGTAAGTGGTTCGATCTGATGATGGTCAACCAGGAAGACCTGGCCCGCCTGATGACCCTCGAACAAGGCAAGCCGCTGACCGAGTCACGTGGCGAAATCGCTTACGCTGCTTCCTTTCTGGAATGGTTCGGCGAAGAGGCCAAGCGCGTGTATGGCGACATGATCCCCGGTCACCAGGTCGACAAGCGACTGATGGTGCTCAAGCAGCCGATCGGTGTTACCGCCGCCATCACTCCGTGGAACTTCCCTTCGGCGATGATCACCCGCAAGGCCGGTCCGGCCATGGCCGCCGGATGCACCATGGTCCTCAAGCCGGCCTCGCAAACGCCTTACTCGGCCCTGGCCTTGGCGGAGCTGGCCGAGCGCGCCGGTATTCCGAAAGGTGTGTTCAGCGTGGTCACCGGCAGTGCCGGCGAAGTCGGCAGCGAGCTGACCGGTAACCCGCTCGTGCGCAAGCTGACCTTCACCGGCTCCACCGAAATCGGCCGTCAGTTGATGGTCGAGTGCGCCAAGGATATCAAGAAGGTCTCGTTGGAACTGGGTGGCAATGCCCCCTTCATCGTGTTCGATGACGCCGACCTGGACGCCGCCGTCGAGGGCGCGCTGGTCTCCAAGTACCGTAACAATGGCCAGACATGCGTCTGTGCCAATCGTCTGTATATCCAGGATGGTGTCTACGATGCCTTCGTCAAAAAACTCACCGCGGCCGTGGCCAAGTTGAACATTGGTAATGGCCTGGAACACGGCATCACCACCGGCCCCCTGATTGATGCCAAAGCCATGGCCAAGGTTCAGGAGCACATTGAAGACGCTGTCAGCAAAGGCGCTCGCGTGGTTGCCGGCGGCAAGCCACATACCCTGGGCGGGACCTTCTTCGAACCGACCGTACTGGTTGATGTACCGCGCAACGCCGCCGTTGCCAAGGAAGAAACTTTCGGTCCGCTGGCACCGCTGTTCCGCTTCAAGGATGAAGCCGATGTGATCGCCATGGCCAACGA
>Ga0157371_10002453_pt1 | contig 17674 bp, 15 predicted proteins | sample C45metaG_FD_113462 | JGI IMG/M metagenome (GOLD analysis project Ga0157371, IMG submission 113462) | Corn rhizosphere microbial communities from Kellogg Biological Station, Michigan, USA - C4-5 metaG | ecosystem: Host-associated > Plants > Roots > Rhizosphere > Soil | place: USA: Michigan...
GGAAAAACTTCTATCGTAAAACATTTGATGAAAGAATTTCCAACGCTCGCATTTTCTGTTTCGGCAACTACGCGTCCTCCACGTCAAAATGAAAAAGATGGAAAAGATTATTATTTTATTTCAGAAAAAGAATTCAAAGAGAAAATTCATAATAAAGAATTTTTGGAGTGGGAAATGGTGTATGAGGGAAAATATTATGGAACTTTAAAATCAGATCTTGAACGAATCTGGAAGGAAAAGAAAGTTCCGGTTTTAGATATTGATGTTCAGGGCGCAATCCACGTCCAGCAACAATATCCGGTAAATACCATTTCAATATTCGTTCAGCCTCCTTCAATTGAAGAATTAAAAAGAAGATTAAAATTGCGTGGTTCGGAGACCGATGATTCCCTCCAGGCGCGGTTGAATAAATCGACTTATGAAATGACTTTTAAAAATCATTTTGAAAACATTGTTGTGAATGAAAATTTTGCAACAGCATGCAAAGAAGTCGAAAAAATTATTAAACATTTTCTCAATAATTAAAAGCATTTTGTTCCTTTTCAATTTATAAATTTGTAGACGATGAACTGGATAGCATTTCTTCCAATTATAATAGCATTGCTTTTAATCGGATTTTTTTCCGGAATTGAAATTGTGTTTGTTTCTGCCAATAAGTTTTCTATTGAATTAAGAAAAAAGCAGGGAAGTTATAGTGGTAGACTGTGGTCTTTCTTTTTGGAAAAACCGGCAAAGTTTATCGTCACTACGATTTTTATTATCAACATTCTCGTCGTATTCTACGCTCTTCTGTGCAGTGATTTTTTATTGCAGGTGTGGCAATATCTGTCAATAGAAAATGATTATGTGATTCTTGTCGTTGAAACAATTGTGTTCACGGTTGTGCTCATTTTTTTTCAATCACTTTTTAAAGGTTTTTTTCGCGCAAAAGGCAATGCAGTAACGGCAAGCGGGTTCATTACTTTTTTTGTAAAAAGCTCTTATTCCCTTTTTTCATGGCTGTCGAAATACTTTGTAAATATTTCTGAATGGATATTAAAATATATTTTCAATGTAAAGCTTCAGAACAAAACAGAAGCGTTTGTAAAAATGGATCTTGGTCATTATGTGCAGCAATTAAAAATGAATGACAATGATGAAAACCTGGAAATGAATAATGAGATCTTTGAAAATGTTTTGTCTCTTTCCGAAACAAAAATTCGCGAGTGCCTGATACCACGAAAAGAAATAGTTGCGGTAAATATTGAAACATCTGTTGATGAAATTAAAAGAATTTTTATAGAAACGAAATTAAGCAAGCTGGTTGTCTTTGAAGATAACATAGATAATATTCTCGGCTACGTTCATCAACTCGACATGTTCAAAAACCCTGAAACGCTTCGTTCTATTCTGCTGCCAATTCCTGTAATTCCGGAAAGTATGAATGCCACAGACCTCATCAATAAATTTACTAAAGAACGGAAAAGCATCGCATGGGTAATTGATGAGTTTGGCGGCACTGCCGGAATTGTTACAATGGAAGATCTACTTGAAGAGATCTTTGGTGATATTTACGACGAATACGACGTGCAGGAAGAACTGGTGGACAAGCAAATAGCACCAAAAGAGTTCTTGTTTAGCGGCCGTCTGGAACTCGATTATCTTGCAGAAAAATATAAACTTGCGTTCAGGAAAAACGAGGAAACTGAAACGCTTTCAGGCTATATTATTAATCTGCATGAATCTATTCCACGCGAGCGGGACCGCATTATTATTGACGATTATCAGTTTGATATTCTGAAAGTAAACGAAACAAGAATTGAAACAGTAAAGCTAAAAGTGTTACGCTAGCCAATCAGCTTTCAGCTAGTAAACAAACAAATAATCCGGTTTCTTTTTATAATTAAACAATATGAGGATCGCAGTTAATGCAGGCTCTTTTACCAATTGCGAATACAAACAAGTTTTGCATTTAGCCCTTTCTCATCCTGAAGAAAATTTTATTTTTATTTTTAATAAACCTTTTTCTGAAACATTTAATTTTCCTGGAAACGTTACTGCTGTTGTAGTTCCCCGAAAAAAGGACAGTCTCCTGAAATTGAAAATCTGGTATCGTTTTAAAATTCCCATTGCGTTAAAAACACACAAAGCAGATATTTTTATTAGTAAAAGCTATATTTCTTTAAAAACAAAAGTGTCTCAATTATTAATTTCTCCTGATCTTACTTTTATTTTTCAACCATCTTTTCTAACGAAAAAGGATCTTTGTTTTTATAAAAAAAACACGCCGCGCTTTTTAAATAAAGCAGACGCGATTCTTGTCAATTCCGATTGTTTAAAAAAGGAAATTGTCGGGCGGTTTAAAATTAATGACGAAAAAATAAAGGTTTTATATCCGCAGATTGGGAAAGATTTTACAGCATTAGATTTTGAAGAAAAAGAATTGATCAAAGAAAAATACGCCCAAGGAAATGAATATTTTATTTATAAAGGAAATATCAGTGAACAACAAAATTTATTGAACTTATTAAAAGCATTTTCCTTTTTCAAAAAAAGGCAAAAGAGCAACATGCAATTGCTCATTACAGGGAATCGCGGCATTAATTATGAAAAATTTGAAGAGTCTTTGAGACTTTTTCGATTTAAAAAAGAAGTAAAAGTTCTAGAAAATCTTTCAGCAACAGAAACACAAAAAATTATCGCTTCTGCTTATGCGATGATCTATGTTCCTTCCTATGAAAGTGAACCTTGGCAAGCGTTAGAAGCAATTAAATATAAGATTCCCGCTATTGTTTCTTCCATCCCTGTGATGCACGAGTACTTTGGTGAGGCAGCTCTGTATGCCGATCCTGAAAACTTTAAAGACATTGCAGAAAAAATGATGCAGATTTTTAAAGATGAAAAAATAAGAAAGCAGCTGATTGAAAAAGAAAAAACAGAAATTGAGAAATTCTCAAATAATAATGAAGACATTATATTTCAAATCATTAAAAATACTGCAACAAAAAATCCCTTCGATTGAAGGGATTTTTGTAATTAATTGTCGATTTAAAATTTTGCTGCTTCCCCTTTTTTCGGAATAGACTGAATAATAAATTGTCTTATTTGTTCGTTTGCTGTAGCCTGATCGTCTTTGCGCATATAAATCATATGACCGCTGCGGAAGCCATGCCAGCTGATGCGGTCTTTTAATTTTCCGCCCGGATCCATTTGCCACAAACTATATTTTGCATTAAAAAAATCACAAGCTCCATCATAGTATCCGGATTGAACCATTAAATGTAAAAAAGGATTCTGAGCCATTGCCTGTCGCAGGTTTTCTCCAGTATGATTGTTCTTGTCATCCCAAGGCCATACCCTTCCAAACATGTTGTACTTTAAATCAGTTTTGTATTTTAATTCATCTCTTAAATAAATATTAATTGCAGGTGTAAATGAATGAAGCCAGGAAGTCAGTTCAGCATTATAGTCCGGCGAACTGCCTGCTGCTTCTTTATCAATGCCGCGATAACGTGAATCGAGCCGGCCAATGGTAAACCCTTTATCCCGCAATAACTCTTTCCAGAAAAAGCTTGCAGGAATGATCAGGTTATGTTGTAAAATTACTTTTTGCGACAAGCCTGAATAACGGGACATTTTGGTTGCAATGGTATCTTTTTCTGCATCTGTTAAGCTACTTCCTTTGGCCAAAGCAGGAATCAATTGGTTGATGGTAAAACTTTCTACTTCAGGCAGCATATCCGTCAGGTCTTTGCTTTGCAAATCAGCGGGAAGTACTTTGTGATACCATGCCGTTGCAGAAAAGTATGGAAGCATCAAAGCCTCATCTACAGGCCCTTCGCGCTTAATTCCAAGATCGGTTGGCGATACAAGAACGACGCCGTCTAAATACATCCATTGTTCATTTTGCAATTCCAATGCAAGACCTGAGACACGTGTTGTTCCATAACTTTCGCCGATTAAAAATTTCGGAGAAGCCCAACGATTGTTTCTTGTTACAAACGTGTTGATCCACTCTGCCAGGTATTTGATGTCTTCATTAACTCCATAAAATTTTGAATCGGGAACGTCATTATTTACCTTTCTTGAAAAACCAGTGTTTACCGGATCTACATAAACTATATCAGCGACATCTAAAATTGAATTTGGATTGTCGTGTAATCCATACGGCTCGACCGGATATCCTTCCGCATCAACATCTAAAATTCTTGGGCCGGTATAACCAATTTCCATCCACACTGACGGAGTTCCCGGGCCGCCATTGAACGAAATGACCAGCGGCCTTGAATCCCTGTCTTTTACATCAGACCTTTCATAATAAGTATAAAAAACCGAAGCGATCGGTTTCCCATTTTCATCCCAAACCGGCAGTGTACCTGCTTTTGCAGTATATGGAATTGTTTGGCCTTTTATGGTAATCGAATGTTTTGTGGTAACAGATGAATCAACAACTACCATTTGATTCGTGGTTGATTTACCATTTTTTTCATCCGCAGCCGATGATTTTTGTTGTGCAAATAATTGAAGGTTGAGAAAGAAGATAGTGAACAAAACTGGAAATACTCTTTTCATAATACGTGATTAAATATATATTTTATTGTGAATGTTTTTTCAACAGATTTTTAAAGAGAAAAACCAGGTCATTTTGGTGAAGAAAAATGTGCTATAAATTATCAGCATCAACTAATAATATTTCTTCAATCATTTTTCTTTCGTTGCTTAACCTTGGTACTTTGTGCTGGCCTCCCAATTTTCCTTTGCTTTTTAGCCATTTATTAAAAGTATTTTCTTTTAGCGAATGGACGATCGGCAAACGAAGCGCGATATTTTTATAACGTTTAGATTCGTAGTCGCTATTAACAGACTTTAATGCTTCATCCAATTGAAGTGTAAATAAGTTTAAATCTTCAGGCGGTGTTTCAAATTCGATCAGCCATTCATGTGCTCCATTATTATTTTCTGTGAAAAAAACCGGCGCAGCGGTATAATCCTTAACCACTGACTTTGTTTTTTCTGAAGCGATTGCAATTGCTTTGTCAGCATTGTCGATAATCACTTCCTCTCCAAAAGCATTTATGTAATGCTTTAATCTTCCGGTTACTTTTATCTTAAATGGCCGCAAAGAAGTAAACTCGATCGTATCGCCCAGAAGATATCGCCAAAGACCACCATTAGTCGTTATTACAGGTGCATAATTTTTATTTACTTCCACCTCTTTAAGGCCGATCGTTTTTGCGTCTGTTTTTCCATACTCTTCTACCGGCATAAATTCATAAAAAATTCCATGATCTGTAAAAAGTAAAAGCCCTTCATCATCCGGCATATTTTGCGCAGCAAAAAAACCTTCGCTGGCATTATACGTTTCAAGATAATTTATTGGTGCTCCAATTAATTTCGTTATTTGCTCAACGTAAGGTGTAAACGAAACCCCGCCATGCATGTATAATTCTAAATTAGGCCACACTTCTTTCAAAGTTTTTTTTCCGGAGATGTCTAATATTCTTTTGATTAAAATAATTGTCCATGTTGGAACCCCTGCAAGAGAGGTAACGTTTTCATCAATTGTACTTTGGGCAAGTTTTTCAATTTTACTTTCCCACTCATCAAGCAGAGCGATGCTAAGCTCCGGCGTTCTGATCCAGTTTCCCCAAAAAGGTGTATTCTGCATTAGCACAGCGCTCAAATCGCCATATTGAATATCTTCAACCAGATTATTTACCTGGTGGCTGCCGCCAACGACCAGGCTTTTTCCGGTCAGCAAATCACTATCCGGAAAATTTTTATAATAATTGGTTACCACATCTTTCGATGCCTTAAAATGAATGTCTTTTAAACTCTCTTCGCTGATTGGAATAAATTTACTTTTATCAGAAGTAGTTCCGCTGCTTTTTGCAAACCAGTTAATGGGCGTATTCCATAAAATATTTTCTTCCCCAGCCATCATTCTTTGAATATACGGTCTCAGGTCATCATATTCATGAATCGGAATTCTTTCTTTGAAATCCTTTATAGTAAACAACCTTGAGAATTTATATTTTCTTCCAAACTCAGTGTATTGTGCCTGGGTAACTAAATGCTGTAATACATTTCGCTGTGCAGATATTGGAAAACTGATCCAGTTTTCAACGCCCCATAGTCGCATTCTTGCTAAACGTGATATGACCGGACTGAGGAGTTTCAAATTTATTGGTTTATGATTAATTAGTTTATTGATTTATCAATATAGATAGCTTTGAATAGTTTAGAAAGGTTTGGATGTTTTGGAATTGTTTAGCACGTTGGTCATGCAATAATTGAGAATCAACTTTACTTAAACACATCAGAATGTAAATAATCTTTTCTCTTCAACTCAAAATTTCTTCCCAGGTACAAACGGCGAACCTGTTCATTTTTCGCCAATTCTTCTGCTGAACCTTCAATAAAGATCTTTCCCTCAATAAGCAGATATGCGCGATCACAAATAGATAAAGTTTCATTTACGTTATGATCTGTAATTAAAATTCCAATATTTTTATATCGCAATTTGGTTACAATCGCTTGAATATCCTCGACAGCAATCGGATCAATTCCCGCAAATGGTTCGTCAAGCAAAATAAATTTTGGATCAACAGCAAGAGCGCGCGCAATCTCAGTTCTTCTTCTCTCGCCTCCGCTTAAAACATCGCCATTGCTTTTGCGAACATGAGCCAGATTAAATTCGCTGATTAATGTTTCTAATTTTTCTTTTTGCTCTTTCCTCGAAAGCTTTGTCATTTCCAAAACGGCGGCTATATTATCTTCTACAGTTAATTTTCTAAACACACTTGCTTCCTGTGGCAAATAACCTAAACCCATTTTGGCTCTTTTGAACATTGGCAATTTTGTAATGTTCAAATCATTTAAAAAGACATTGCCATCATCTGGTTTTACTAATCCAACTACCTGGTAAAACGAAGTGGTTTTCCCTGCACCATTCGGCCCAAGTAACCCGACAATTTCTCCCTGGCTTACCTGGAAAGATACCTTGTTATTTACTGTGCGCTTACCATATTTTTTTGTAAGGTCTTTTGCAAAAATAGTCTGGTTCAAAAATTATTTTTTATAAAAATACGTGAATGAAAATAAATAGTAGCTCGATATTTTAAGACTGGCGGTTAATGCGCCTCCAGCCAGTTTTCACCAACACCAATTTCCGCTTCAACCGGAACGTTGTTGGGAAGTTTCATGGCATTTCTCATTGAGTCAAGAATGATCGGCTTTATGGTTTCGATCTCGGATTCATAGGCATCAAAAACCAATTCATCATGAACCTGCATGATCATCTTTGACTTAAAATTTTGTTTCTGAAATTCCCGGTGTATGTTGATCATCGCTAACTTGATCATATCTGCTGCAGTTCCCTGTATTGGTGAATTAATCGCGTTTCTTTCTGCGTAACCACGTACCGTGAAGTTAGAGGAATTAATATCTTTCAGCCAGCGCTTTCTTCCCATTAGCGTTTGTACATAACCGTTAGTCTTGCAAAATTTTTTCATCTCCTCCATGTACTTTTCAATGTGTGCGAATTGCTTTTTATAATTTTCAATAATTTCTTTTGCTTCCGAACGGCTGATACCAAGGTTTTCAGCCAGCCCAAAAGCACCTTGCCCGTAAATGATTCCAAAGTTTACGCTTTTTGCCTTGTAACGCATTTCTTTTGTTACCTCATTTTCATCCACATTGAAAACCTTTGATGCGGTAGCGGTATGAATATCTTTCCCAAGTTGAAATGCTTCAGACATAGCAGGATCGCCACTTATAGCCGCTACAATCCGTAATTCTATTTGCGAATAATCTGCAGAAATTATTAAATGCTCCCTGTTTCGTGGAATAAAAGCTTTTCTTATTTCGCGGCCTCTTTCTGTTCTTATCGGAATATTTTGAAGATTTGGATTAATACTGCTAAGCCGTCCGGTAACAGCAATTGCCTGCGCATAATTGGTATGTACACGAGAAGTTTTTTTATTAATTAATTGCGGCAACGCGTCGACATAAGTGGATTTTAATTTTGTTAGCTCCCGGAAATTTAAAATGTCTTCAACAATCGGATTTTCTTTTGCCAGTTTCAAAAGCACATCTTCTCCTGTAGCATTTTGTCCGCCCTTTGTTTTTTTAATTTTACCGCCAAGCTGCATCTTATTAAACAATACTTCTCCCAATTGCTTTGGCGATGCAAGATTGAATCTTATTCCGGCTTGTTCATACACGCTTTCTTCACATTTTTTAGCTTCTGCTTCCAGCTCCTTTGAATAAACATTTAAAAACTCTGTATCAATATTTACTCCTTCATACTCCATATCCATCAATACTTTCAGCAAAGGCGATTCTATTTCTTCAAACACTCTTTCCACTTCTTTTGTTTTTAAAAAAGGAGTAAAAGCTTGTTTTAACTGAAGCGTAATGTCTGCATCTTCCACTGCATATTCCTTGGCTTTCTCGATTTCTACTTCCCGCATCGTTACCTGGTTTTTTCCTTTGCCAATCATTTCTTCAATGGCAATCGGCAGATATCCAAGATACTGAGCACTCAATAAATTCATATTCCTCCGGCCTTCACTTTCTATCACATAATGGGCCAGCATTGTGTCAAAAAATTTACCTTTTAATTCAACTCCATACCATTTCAAAACAAGCAAATCATATTTGATATTTTGCCCGATCCAAAGTTTGGATTCATCTTCAAATAATGGTTTAAAAAGCAAAAGAAGATTTCGTGTTATTTGTTCATCTGCTGGCAACGGAACATAATATCCCTCAGCCGGTTTAAATGAAAAACTTAATCCAACTAATTCTGCATCATTTCCATCGATATTGGTAGTTTCGATATCAAAAGAAATTTCTTTTTCCGCTGATAATTTTTTTACTAAATCCTGAATTTCTTCCTCGCCTTCAACCAGATAATAATTGTGCTCGGTATTGCTGATATTTTTTTCTGCAATAAGCCCCGGTTTTTCCTCGTGCGCTTTTTCTTCTTTTGCTTTTACCTGGATGGATTCTGTTTTTGTCACCTGTATTTCCGTCGTGTTGCCGAAAAGGTCAGTTTGAATTACCGTTTTTTCCATTGCAAAAACAGTGTACTCATCTCCCAAAATCCTTTTACCCAAAGATTTGAATTCCAGCTCAGTAAAAATGTCTTTCAGGGCATCAGCGTCATAATCTTTTATGCGAAAATCATCTTCATGAAACTTGCATGGAACGTCAGTGATGATCGTTGCTAATTTTTTGCTTAAAATCGCCATTTCCTTTCCCGCTCTTATCTTTTCTCCCAAGGCGCCTTTTATGTTTTCTGCGTCCGCCAAAACATTTTCTAACGTTCCATATTGTGCCAATAATTTTGCCGCGGTTTTTTCACCGATGCCCGCAATTCCAGGAATATTATCACTTGCATCTCCCATCAATCCAAGAATGTCAATCACCTGTTTTACATTTTGAATTCCCCATTTTTCACATACTTCTTTTTCCCCTAAAATTTCCACTTTTCCGCCCTGGTAACCGGGTTTATAAATCTTAATGTTTTCAGTAACCAATTGTCCAAAGTCTTTATCCGGCGTTACCATAAAAACCTGGTAACCATCTTTTTCCGCTTGTTGTGCAAGACCGCCAATCAGATCATCTGCTTCATATCCATCGCATTCAACCACAGGTAAATTAAATCCGCGGATAATCTTTTTTATATCAGGAATCGAAACAATTAAATCTTCGGGAGCTTCCTGCCTTTGCGCCTTGTAAGCCGCAAAATCCGTATGCCTTTCTGTAGGCGCGACCGTGTCAAATGCAACCGCAAGATGTGTCGGATTTTCTTTTTTCATGATGTCAAGCAAAGTGCTGGTAAATCCATATTGCGCATTCGTATTTTTGCCTTTTGTAGTGATTATCGGGCTGCGGATCAATGCATAATAGGAACGATAAATAAGCGCCATCGCATCAAGCAGAAATAATTTTTTTTCCATCCGGTAAATTTACAAAATACTAAGAAGGGATAAAGAATTTGAAAATCAAGTGGGAAGATTTTTTGCTTTTTATTATCCTTTTATTAAAACCTAGATTCTATATAATAACGCAACATTTTTCTCCATGTCGGCCAATCGTGTTTCATATCATTTCCCCAAATATCCAACTCGTAATTAATTCCTTTATTGTACAAAACACTAGCAAAATCTCTTGCTGCCTGCGGATCTTCGAAATCGCCGCTGCCTGAAAGAATATGAATGTGATTGCTTTTCCGGATATTTTCGAGATACCAGTTGTCTGTAAGATTGGGCATATAACTTATTGGAGAATTGTAATAAACCTGTTCATCATCATGACCTTTGGTGTATTCATGCAAATCGTAAACACCGCTCATCGCAATAACTCCATTAATAATATCCGGCCTTTTTAAAAATAGATTCATACTGTGTAAAGCGCCAAAACTGGCACCACAAGTGATGATCGGCGTTTCCGCAGAGGTGCTGTTTTTTATAAAAGGGATCACCTCGTTAAAAACATATTCGTTAAACTGGTTGTGCCGGATCGCTTTATGCTCTCCCAACATTTCATTATTCATCCAGCTTTCATTGTTGAGGCTATTTATTGAAAAAACTTTTACTTTTCCTGAATTAATATAAGCGGCAATTGAATCAATTAATTGAAAACGTTCGTATTCCAAATAATCGGCGGCTGCGGTAGGAATCAGCAATAGCGCGAATCCGTAATCTCCATAAATAGCAACCGGCATTTCTTTATTTACTGAAGGGCTGTACCACGAAGTAATTTCTTTTTTCATGAAAAAGATTGATTTACTACAAAATAACATTATTAACAGGAATAAATTTAAACAGCGATTTAGTTGGCAACTCTATGGCAGAGCTTTTAAAGGTTGCCGTTCTCTCATACGTATTATCTTCGTAAAATTATTTTACTTATAAAATAAATTTATGGATAAACCAGCCTCCTATTGTGAAGCGGTTCTTTTAATGGATAAAAGTAATCTGCATCGGATTTATCACGATAACTTTTATGGATTTCCAATTGAGGATGATAATGAACTTTTTGAAAGGTTAATTCTTGAAATAAACCAGGCGGGATTAAGCTGGGATACGATTTTGAAGAAACAACAAAATTTTAAAAAAGCCTACCGGGATTTTGATATCAAAAAAGTAGCGGCTTTCGAAGAAAAGGATTTTGAAAGATTAATGAATGATCCCGGAATTATCCGTAACCGACTGAAGATAAACGCAGCAATTGAAAACGCGAAGACGATTCTGCAAATTGAAAATGAATCCGGCTCTTTTAAAAAATGGCTCGATTATCATCATCCAAAAACAAAAGAAGAATGGGTGAAAATTTTTAAAAAGACTTTCAAATTTACCGGGGGAGAAATCGTGAATGAATTTTTAATGAGCAGTGGTTACTTGCCAGGCGCCCATATTGAAAGCTGTGTGATTTATAAAAAAGTTTTGAAAGCAAAACCGGCATTTAAACAGGAGAAAGTCTATAGTAAATAAACAAATTTTCGTATTTCCTATTCTATAGTTTCTAATCAGTGGCTTTTCAGCAATTACTAACTTTCATCAGCCGATCTATTTCTGAAGAAAGCCTTTCAAAAATTTCGTCCACTGTTCCCTCGCCTCTTACCAAAACTACTTTATTGGCTTTTTGATAATGGTCAGCGACAGTAGCGGTTTTTTTATGATATTCTGCAATTCTCGCTCTTATTACCAGTTCATTATTGTCATCAGAGCGGCCGCTTGTTTCGCCGCGTTTCAGCAAACGCCTTATTAATTCGTCTTCGCTCACAACCAGTGCGAGCATTACATCAATACAAGTATGTTTTTTCGACAAAAGATTATCCAGTTCCTGCGCCTGTATGGCTGTACGCGGAAAACCATCAAATAAAAAGCCGGCAGATTCCATATTCATATCCAAGGCATCGTTTATCATTCCGATCACTACTTCATCCGGCACCAGATTACCTTTGTCCATAAAAAGTTTTGCTTCTATTCCTAATGGCGTTTTTCTTGAAATTTCGCTTCTTAATAAATCACCGGTAGAAAGATGTCTAAGATGATATTTTGAAATCAGTTTTTCTGATTGCGTACCTTTTCCACTGCCCGGAGGACCAAATAAAATAAGATTGAACATCGGCTTTTTAAAATCCTTGTGAGCACCAAATATACTGGATGAAATTTAAAAATCCACAGGCATCGCATAAAAACGATATTTTTTTGGCAAATCATCCATTTTTGATTGCTTAATTTTACAAAAGCAATTATTTTTTCTAAAAATTAAACATAAACGAAATGAAAGAGGAAAACAAGAGCACCGCTTTTTCAAAAGAAAATAAAGATCCCGAAAAAATAACCAATGAAGAATGGAAGAAAGTATTGCCATCGGATGTATATCATATTGCCCGCGAAAAGGGAACTGAAAGGCCGGGAACAGGGAAATATTATCAACACAATGAGGTAGGAACTTATTATTGCGCGGTTTGTGGGAATCCGCTTTTTCGCAGCAACGGCAAATTCAACAGCAGTTGCGGCTGGCCCAGTTTTTTTGAACCGATCAGCAAAGAAAGCCTTATTTACCTTCCTGACAATTCATTTGGAATGAAACGCACAGAAGTAGAATGTGGCAAATGTCATTCACATCTCGGCCACGTTTTTGAAGACGGCCCGCCGCCAACAGGCTTACGCTATTGTATAAATTCGGTGGTTCTTGGCTTTGATAAAGCTAAGGAAGAAGAAAAATAATTATTTTGATTAAGGCCGGCCGATAAACGCGCGCCGAAGCAATGCAACAATAAAAGTAAATATCGCAGAGCCAATTATTGCCCATACGATTGGAAAGGGCTTGCCGTCAACCACGATTGAAAAAATGTGCGGCAATCCTAATTTTCCGGCGACCCATAAACCAATATAAGCACCGATAAATCCAACAATTATAGAGACGAAGCATCCGCCGACATCGTAACCAGCAAGCGATTGTCCGATTCCGCCACAGATAGCGGCAATCAATAACAGGATCAGGAATCCGAAGAGTGTCATATTTAAAAGTTTTGATTTTACAAGAAATTCCACTTTTACAACAAATTACGAATGTTTCAATTATCATGCTGAATTTATCGAAGTTGTCTTTTTCTTATAAATATTTCTTTAATTTAAATTTCAGGTGTCATCTTTGCTTTAAATAAAATAAAAGTTTCGAAAAGCATGTTGAATCTTAAACCGGTCGAGAAAAATGTTATTTCAAGGAAGATTGATGGGTTCTTTATCGATCTTTACTCTGCTTTCCAATTTATACTACGGTTTTTTAAAGAACTTTTTAAACCGCCTTACGAGGTTAGAGAAATTATCCGCCAATGTTATGAAGTGGGGTATAAATCGCTCTTCTTAATTACACTTACCGGTTTTATTACCGGCCTTGTTTTTACAAAGCAATCGCGGCCGTCTCTATCAGAATTTGGTGCCACTTCCTGGTTGCCGAGTTTGGTTGCTATTGCCATCATCCGCGCGCTGGCCCCTTTGGTTACGGCGCTCATTTGTGCTGGAAAAGTAGGTTCAAATATTGCTGCTGAGTTAGGTTCGATGAAAGTAACTGAACAGATAGATGCGATGGAAGTTTCCGCTGTTAATCCCTTTAAATTCCTGGTGGTGAGCCGGGTTTTGGCCACTACACTAATGATTCCGATGCTCATGTGCTACACAGGTTTTGTAGCGATGATGGGCGCCTATATCAATGTTCATCAAAACGAAATGACCAGTTTTATAACTTTTTTTCAACAAGCTTTTGAAAAAATCTCTTTCTTGGATATTTTTTCTTCCCTGGTAAAAAGTATCGTGTATGGATTTACGATTGGAATTGTTGCCTGCTATAAAGGCTTTCATGCTACAAACGGGACAGAAGGAGTAGGTAAAGCGGCCAACTTATCAGTAGTTCTTTCGATGTTTTTAATTTTTATAGAAGAAATTCTTATTGTTCAAATAACTAATAGTATCCGCTATTGATGGAAACACAAAACAAAATTGAGGAGAAAGAGATAGTTATTTCAATAATGGATTTGTATAAATCTTTTGGGAAAAATGAGGTGTTGCGTGGCGTGAATCTCGAAGTGAAGAATAAAGAGAATGTAGTCGTTTTGGGAAGATCGGGAACCGGCAAATCTGTGCTGATAAAAATCATTTGTGGTTTATTAAAACCGGACCAGGGAAGCGTAAATGTGTTAGGAAAAGAAGTAGAATTATTAAATGAAAAGGAATTGCAAAAGCTCCGTTTGCAGATTGGTTTTTCCTTCCAGAGCAGCGCTTTATATGATAGTATGACGGTAAGAGAAAATCTTGCCTTTCCCCTGGTTCGCCATTCAAAGCATCTATCCAAAAAAGAAGTGCAGGAACAGATTGAAAGGGTTTTAGATGCGGTAGGATTGTTGCAAACCATAAATCAAATGCCATCAGAATTATCCGGGGGGCAAAGAAAAAGAATTGGCATTGCACGCACACTGATTCTTCAGCCAAAAATCATGTTGTATGATGAACCGACGTCTGGCCTCGATCCTATAACAAGTATTGAAATAAATAAATTAATAAACCAGGTAAAACATCAGTTTAATACGACTTCAATCATCATTACCCATGACCTTACCTGTGCAAAAACAACCGGCGATAAAGTAGCGATGTTATTTGATGGAAAGTTTATAAAGCAAGGTACTTTTGATGAGGTTTTTGCAAGCGATGATGAAAGAATTCAAAATTTTTATAAATACAATTTTATTACATAATTATGAGATCAACAGGAAACAAAACCGCGGTAATCGTTGGAATTTTTATTTTCCTCGGACTCGCCATTTTCATTTGGACTGTGCTCACGCTCGGTTCCCAAAAGAAAACGTTTGCAGATTCGGTAATTATAAAAACGTTTTTTGAAAATGTAAATGGATTACAAAAAGGCAACAATGTTTGGTTTTCAGGAGTAAAAGTAGGTACGATAAAAAAAGTAGATCTTATTGGGAATGGAAAAGTGGAAGTAGATATGAATATCGATCAGCAGGCGCTGCCTTATATCAGAAAAAATGCAAAGGCGCGATTAAGTACTGACGGCCTTATTGGAAATAAAATTATTGAAATTTATGGTGGCACTTCAAAAGCGCCACAAATTCAGGATGGCGATATTTTGAACACTGATAAGTTACTCAGCACGGATGAAATGATGAATACACTTTCCAAAAATAATGACAACCTGTTGGCTATTACCGCAAATTTTAAAGTTCTTAGCGATGATATGGTTTCCGGAAAGGGCTCTATTGGCAAATTACTTACTGATGAAACCTTTGCCAATCAACTGAACCGCACCATTATTACTTTAAAAAAGGCATCTGTTAATCTTGAAAAACTTTCGGCAAATGCTTCTGATTATACTGACAAACTCAATGATCCTGGAACTTTTGCCAATGAACTGGTAAGTGATACGATTGTGTTTAACAGATTGCGGTCAACTGTATCGCAACTTGAAAAAGTGGCTGATCAATCAAAAGAAATCATGGGAAATCTGGATTCGGCAACCAACACTTTAAACAAAGGATTGGCTAATAAAAATGCACCTGCAGGAATGTTTCTAAGTGATGAAAAAACGGCTGCCGGATTAAAAAATACATTACAGAATTTGCAATCAGCAAGCAAAAAATTAAACGAGGACCTGGAAGCGGTGCAACATAATTTTTTATTGCGCGGGTTTTTTAAGAAGAAAGCAAAAAATGATAAAGAAGAACCAAGAATTGTTTTGGATACAACCGTTACCGGCAAATAGAAAATCACTGTTTTTGTTTGTTTACTAAAAATTTTTCTCACTCAATTTGCGCAAATTCTTTTAGATATTTATCAATGTACAGTTGTTTTGATTTTGATTTGTATTGCATGATAAATCGTGGATGCTCAAGTGGTACTATTTTTTTGAAAAAATGAAACTGCTCATTTATTTTTCTTAAAAAATTTGCATTCTTTCCGGTTCCAAAACAAAAACAGACATCGGTGCTGATCCCGAAGCTGATCTGTTTTTTTATGTTCTCAATAATAAAAGTATGTACGCAATCTGTCAGTTCTTTGCTGTCGTAATAATTATAATTTATTTCCTTTCCTTTATTATTTATGATTGTAAAACCAAGCGGGCAAACGGAATGAATATAAAATTTATTATAAAACTTTTTTGCTCCTCCATAAGCATTGATCATTTCATAAACAAACGTGGCAGAAGGTTCGTGCGTTGGTTTTCCGGCAAATTTCAATTGACATTCTTCCAATAATCTTTTTGTATCAGTAAATGGAACGCCCGTAACTCCGGCGCCAAATCTTCCGGGATTAATTCCAAGAATAAGATGTCTTTTATTATTATCGTTATAAAATTTTTTATAAAATTTTGTAGAGATATCAACTGCTTCTTGATTTTCTTTAAAAGGATTCATGATGTCGATATTCTTCGGCAGCGCTCCTTTAAATTCAACGTTTTTATTAAAAGAAATGATTTTATCAGCAAAAGTTTCCAAGGCAATTTTTTTCAAGAGAAAAGAAGAATTATTTTTTCTCCAGTGCTTTTAGTTTTTTGATCAGATCATTAAGTGGCGTGAAATCTTTGTAAGAAACCACCAGCTTTCCGTGCTTGTCAAACAGCGCAGTGAAAGGCGTATGCTGCAATTGATAATATTTTTGTAAGAATAAAGGCTGAACTTCAGAACCTACTTTTATGTTTGAATATTTAGCGGTTTGAAACTCTTTTTCAAAAGGCGGAAGAACCTGCACCGGTTCGAAAGTTACCAATACCATTTGTGTGTTTTTGAAAGTATTGACCTGGGAAAAAATTTGTTTCATCAATGCCTGGCAATGTTCACAATCAGGAGCAAAATAAATTAAGATCACAGGTTTCTGGTGAGACAACTGCGAAGAAGAAAAAATGGTTCTGTTCGTTAATTTCATTTTAAAATCAGGCAACGTCTGCGCAGTAATTGCAACTGAATAAAAAGTCAGCAGCAACAAAAAAATAAAAGGCCGGATAAATTTCTTTTGATTCATTTTCGAATGATAATTCTTATTTCCAAAAAGGTTTTGCAATGGAGTAAACAAAGAAAAAGTTTAATTTTTTATTTTATTATAAAGTTTTGATCCTGATATTTCTGAACCAAACATCATCGCCATGATCCTGCAAAGCGATCTTTCCTTTTTTAAAAGTTGCAAAAGCGGGCATCGTTTTAAATTTACTGATCGCAACCATTTTATTCCAATAGTCGTCCCAAAGATGAGTAGAAAGAGTATGCTCGCCATTCATGTAAAAATCCAGTTTACCGTTCACTGATTTTATTTCTACCTGGTTCCATTCTCCAAGAGGTTTTGCCACTTCCTTTGAAGCCATCAAATCATACAGGTCGCCTGCTCTGTGAGTATAAAATTTTCCGTCCGGTTGTCCTTCTCTGATCGGAGTTCCATTATCCAAAACCTGCATTTCTAGTCCGGTTTCATAAGTTTCCTGGTATTTTACCGGATCTTCATATACATAAAAAATGATTCCGCTGTTTCCTTTTTCTGAAATTTCCCAATCCAATTTCAGGTCAAAATTTTCATATTCATCATTGGTAACAAGGTCTCCATGTTCTGCATTTTTTGTAGACGCGTCCAAATGAAGAACGCCATCTTCTACTTTCCATTCATTTCCCACA
>Ga0157371_10002456_pt1 | contig 17666 bp, 21 predicted proteins | sample C45metaG_FD_113462 | JGI IMG/M metagenome (GOLD analysis project Ga0157371, IMG submission 113462) | Corn rhizosphere microbial communities from Kellogg Biological Station, Michigan, USA - C4-5 metaG | ecosystem: Host-associated > Plants > Roots > Rhizosphere > Soil | place: USA: Michigan...
TAGGTCTGCTTTGGAAAAGTCGGAGCCACGTAGCGCACTGCCTTTAAACTTCCTTTTATGGGCGGTAACTCCTGCAAAATCACTATCTGGCAAGTTACTCCCGCTAAAATTAACCAATTCATTTGGTTCAGGCATACGGGCTGAGCTCGCAGTTTCGGGCTGTCTAATATTGCTGGCAGATGCAAAATCTTGTGAAAAGTAATTCAAATCTACACCCAAAATCTTTGCCAGCCTGTTAAATGTAATCAAGTCCGGAATCGACTCACCTCGTTCCCATTTCCCAACAGCTTGCGGACTGATAAATAAACGTTGTGCCAGTTCTGCCTGAGACAGATTTAGTTGTTTTCGTGCTTCGGCAATTTTACTGCCTATCATATTCATTTCCATAGTACCGTCTTTTTATTGTTCTTTTCGACAGTTCAAAGATAGCGGGTTAGGTAACCTGAACCATTAAAATTACGGCAACTGTTAGTTGTTTAGATCACTACTTGTAGTTGTATCAGGCAACTGCAAGTAGTATTTTACTGCAATTCCTTCTTCATCATAATATCAACCTGTTCATCGTCTCCCATTTTGAATATATGTTTATCAAAGGCAATAAACCCATTCTTTTCATAAAATCTTATTGCCCGCGGATTTTTTTCCCATACACCAAGCCATAAATAAGAATTATGCTGTTGCAAAGCCACATCCAGAGCTTTCTCGTAAAGTAGCTGACCAACTTTTTTACCAAGATGACTACTTTTCACGTAAATTCGCTCAATTTCTAAAGCTTTTTGATCTTGCAACTCTGTTTGGGCTATTCCTGTATTTAATTTTAAGTAGCCAACTGGCTTGTCATCTTCCCAGGCAATGTAAAATAATGATTCCGGATTGTTTAATTCATCGGTTAATCTACTATCACTAAAACTGCTTTCAAGATACTTGTTCATATCTTCTTCTGTATTGCTATCGGCAAATGTTTCAATGAAAGTTTCTCTACCAATACGCTGAACTGTGGATAGGTCATATGTAGTGGCTTTTTTAACCTGTATGTATTTCATATAGTCAATTTTGGTTTACAAATTTATTAAATAATTCACATGGATTAAGGAGCGTGTAAAGTACTGCTCTTGTATATGATGTAAAAGGCGATTTGTTAGAGACACTAACTGACCTTGATTTATCATTGTAAGTTGAAGATTGTATGACGTAAAGCTTTTTTGATTTTGAGGTTTAATTATCATTTTTGAGATTTACTGAAGTAGTATATTTGAATATGAAGAAAATAGGATTTTTATCGTTTGGACATTGGTCTAACCATCCTGCTTATAAAACCCGTACTGCAGGCGACACCTTGCTTCAATCAATTGATTTAGCTGTTGCTGCCGAAGAGATTGGTATAGATGGAGCGTATTTTCGGGTACATCATTTTGCTGCTCAGTTAGCATCACCATTTCCCTTGCTTTCGGCTATCGGTGCCAAAACAAGCAAAATAGAAATTGGCACTGGTGTAATTGATATGCGCTATGAAAATCCGCTGTATATGGTAGAAGATGCCGGAGCTGCTGATTTAATTTCGGAAGGGCGGTTGCAGTTGGGCATCAGCAGAGGTTCGCCCGAACAGGTAATTGATGGGTGGCGCTATTTTGGATATGCACCCCGGGATGGAGAAACCGACGCTGATATGGGACGTCAAAAAGCACTGGAATTTTTGGATAAGCTAAGTGGCGAAGGATTTGCAGAGCCTAATCCGTACCCTATGTTTCCTAACCCTCCGGGCTTATTGCATTTGGAACCGCACTCGGAAGGATTACGAGAACGTATTTGGTGGGGAGCTGCTTCTAATGCTACCGCTGTTTGGGCAGCCGAAAATGCAATGCACCTTCAAAGTTCTACCCTCAAGTTTGATGAAAGCGGTAAACCTTTCCATGTACAACAAGCTGAACAGATAAGGCTATATAAAGAAGCATGGAAAAAGGCGGGGCATGAGCGTGAAGCCAGGGTATCTGTAAGCAGATCTATTTTTGCATTAGTAAACGATCAGGACCGCCGTTTTTTTGGTCAGGAAGCCAATCGAACTGATCACTTCGGAATGATTGAGCCAGGTAAGAATGCCATTTTTGGAAGAAGCTATGCAGCAGAGCCTGATCAACTTATAAAGGAATTGGCTGAAGACGAAGCTATTCAGGAAGCGGACACGCTCCTTCTGACGATACCGAATACGTTAGGTGTTGACTATAATGTGCACATACTCTCGTCTATAATAGAGCATGTTGCACCCGGCTTAGGCTGGCGTTAAATTTTAAACCCAACTACCTTTGTGTTTAAGGCAAAGATAGGTGGGTTATTACTTTATTTAAAAATTGCTGTTGGGGCCACTCCTGTCCATGATGCAGGAATATCCTTTAAACCAAATATTTTGGCTAGTACCAAAGATGTATTTTTGTTGCTATTAAAAAAGCTATCAGTAACACCTAGATTTTTGATTTTTTTACCGGTAATTGCCCAAGGTATCTGCATCTCATTCATACTTACGCCACCATGCCCCTTTTTAATACCACCATGATCTGTAATGAGTAGAAAATAGGTATCATTATAAAGATTTTGCTCTTTAAGTTTATCTATAAAACTACCAATTTCAACATCAACCTCCTCTATTGCAGTTATATATTGCGGCGACATCCATCCAAACCCATGACCAGCATGGTCTGTATGTACGCTATAAAGAAATACCAATGTAGGGTCGTTTCTGTTTTGTTCTATGAATTTGATTGCCTTGGCATAATTTGCCTGATACTTATCTCCTTCTTCAAAAGAAACTTCATTTAAGTATTTTTTATTAATTGGATTAATTAATTCAGCCCAATTATAGTAAAATGCAGTTTTCGCGTTTGGCTTTTTATCTTTCAGTAATTTAAAGATTGAAGGGCTATAGCCATCCTGATCAGTTTCTATTGCTTTTAAGGGATGATTGCCCAAAGTCCAATCGTTAGCTGTTATCCCATGCTCTTCCGGACCCTGACCGGTTAAATGGCTTGTCCAGTTCGGTAAAGTTACCGAGGGCATAACCGGCCTGTTTGTTAAGGTAATGAAACCTTTTTCAAAAAGCTTATCTATATTGGGATGTTTTGTTGCTTTGAACCCCTCGCTACTAAAGCCATCAAGGCCAATAATAACAACCCTTTGGGCATATAAACCTGTGTGCGCTAATACTAGCAACGATACTATTAAAGATTTTATTTTCATCTGATTAAATGCTACGAATAGTATAAAAATCCCAGCGCGATAAAATTAAAGATTTATTACTTGTTTAGCAAAACTAAACTTTGTTTATTAATAATAAAATAATCTGATATTGTGGCATGTGCTGCTTTGTCAAATTTACAAGCGCTATCCATCGGTTATAAATATCTCTTGCCTCTTCAAATGCTACCAAATTATCTATACTTCCACGAACAAATAACATAGAATTATTATCAGGAATAATATTTAATTATACTTATACACAAACATAGCCAAAGTTAACTCGCTCTATTCAAAACAGCTTTTAGTGATACTATGATCACCCCTGATAGAATAACCAAAACCATTTCACAATTTGAAAGAACATTAATCAATTTCAGTGCAAGGATCAGAGCTTACCGCTGGATCTCGTTGGAAGGTGGCATAAACAATATATTTGATAAGAATTATGCCATCAGCGAAGGCTTTCCTGAAGCTGGAAGAAATTACTTTTTAAATTTGGTTTTCAATAATCTATAAACACATGAAATGTTTTAAATCAACATTCCCCCTTAGCTTGCTGATTCTCTTAATAGCCTTTAAAAGGTCATCGGCTCAAGATCTGACAAAACAGGCTTCAGCAGTTATTAAAGGCGAGGTTAAAACCGAGCTGATATTGACTGCGGCAGATGTAGACAAATTACCAAAAACTACAATCACCCAAAAAGACCGGGTAGATAAAGAACATACTTATAGCGGTGTTGAACTGGGTATTGTTCTTAAAAATGCAGGGGTTACAATGGCTGAAGAGCTGAAAGCGGAAAACCTAAGCAAATATCTTTTAGTTGAAGCCAGTGATGGATATCAGGTAGTTTTTTCATTAGCAGAGGTGGATACATCGTTCACCTCTCGTAAGATTATCCTGGCTAACAGAAAGGATGGCAACTTATTATCACCCGACGAAGGTCCATTTCACATTATTATTGAGGGTGAAAAAAGGAAACCGAGAAACGCAAGACAAGTAATTTCGTTGACTATAAAATTTGCTGATTAAAACCGGAATAGCGCATTATTCCGGTTTTAATGTAACTAGTTTACTTTAATGGCTTGCAATGCTCTACCATTTAAGGAAACTGTTGCCTTATCAGAAAGGGTATAATGCGTTTTAGTGATGTTTGGATCCATTAAATCCAAACTTCCTTCGCCAGGAATATTAAAATCTGCAGTAGCGATCTGGTTTGCGGAAGAAATTACCAGACTAGCCCTCCCCTGGTCCTTATTACCAATCTGCGCATTTAATTTATCTACTTTTATCTTGTCTAAAAATGCACTTGTATATTTTCCAAGATCCAACTGCATAGCCTCTTGCTCGAAACCGGAAATATTAATACCTCCAGAGATATTCGCTCTTTTTTCCTCTTCCTTATCCTTGTGATAGGCACGGCTTGTAAGCTTAGTAGCGGTAGGGATGATCAGGATCAGTTCATTATCCCAGATCTGAAAACCACCATCCTTTGCGGCTTTTGTCAGATTAATTTTTAAGGTATTTCCATCTTTTGTCCATACCAGATTTCCCTTAAGTCTGTCTCTTAGCCATAAGCCTGTGGTTTTGCCCTGCTGTATGCGAATAGTAATTCTATTGGCCGACTGCAGTTCGATTTCATTAACGTCTTTAACAGAATTAAACGTTAAACCATTAAACGGGTTTTTATAATCTCCTTTTAAAAAGGAGGCCTTAAGGGTAAAATTATAGGCTGTAAGGCCAATAAATGTGGCAACCACTGCTGCTACTATAAACATTGTGCTTGTTTTCATGATTACTTGGTTTGGTAGTTTTGTACTTTAAAAATCTCAAATCGCTCTGCTATATCTTCTATACTAATCCCTAGCAGGTACATACTTTTAAATAGTTCTGGTAGCTCCTGCCCCAGAAAGCGCTCTTTGCTATAATTTTTTACTTTCTGTACCGCATCGGATGCAATAAAAAAGCCTATACCTCTTTTGTTAGCTATAACTTCTTTACCCTGCAAAAACTCATACGCTCTTACAACGGTTAAAGGGTTTACTTGTAGGTCGGCAGCTAACTCCCGTACTGATGGTAGCTTTTCTTCAGGCAGCCATTTTTGCAGCATAATATTTTCAGTTACGTAACCTGCAATTTGCATGTATATCGCTTCGTTCTCTCTAAATTCCATCTTACACTTGTTTTTCTTTTAGCCTGAAGTAAGTACTTATCCAAAGTATTACTGAAATTAAAATGGCTACAGTTGCTGCAATGATTCGGCTTGTTGTAGTTGGCTCTATATATATGTTTTGTTTATCTATAATAAGGCCAACCAGGGTAAACGGAATTCCACCGTCAATTTCTTCCTGAAATATAATATGTAGTAAAACCGGGTTAAAAAGGCATAATACCGCTATAAAAATAAAAAAGCTGAATACTGTTTTTATAAAATGAAGCTTCTCGAAAAACACAGCCCCCAGAAAGCATATTGAATGTAAAACAGCAAAGATTAAAAATGACGCCCAAACTTTTCTATCAGGAGAGAACACGTTTATAAGTTCCATTTTTTCTTCAGTACCTGCATTCCAGGCGGTAATAACCAGGTAATCAATAGCATAAAAACATAACAGAAAAACCAACTGAAATATTACATATGAATATACCCACGCAACCAGGTATTTTTCGAAATGAGAGGCTGGCAGCGATAAAGCAGGAATAGATTTCTTTCTGTCGCCCAGATCAGTAAAAATAAGGCTCGTAAAAATAGTTCCTGAAAAGAACAGAAAATTTATAAACATTGCTGCTTGTATAGTTGGCCCCATATGGCCGCGGGTACTATAACTTATAAAGCCAAGAATTAAAATTAACACCCCAATTAATACACCAGCCGACATTAGATAGGTTTTATATTGCTCTGCAGTGTGCTTTTTAAACAAATTAAGAAAACGGGTAAGATTAAAAGTTTCGTTCATGATAGGGATTATTTTAAAGTCTCAATTACTGTGGTTTCGTCATCAACTATTGCATTAAAAAGCAGTTCCATATCAACCTTATTGTTATGTTGCTGGTTGTTTATGCTAATGGTATTATTACCTATAGAATTTTGTGCGGTATACAATACATCTTGCTTATTGGCATTAGCCGAACTACTGAAAAGTAAGCGATCACCAATATCATCAAGACTCTTGTTAAGTACAATTTCCTTCTTATGAAGTACCAGCAAGGTATCTATCAAGCTATCCAGATCTCTTACCTGGTGGGTTGATATAACCATGCAGCGATCGTCTGTAATTGAAGAAGCCATGATTTTTCTGAACTGAACTTTTGAAGGAATGTCGAGCCCATTTGTTGGCTCATCCATAATGAGCAATGAAGTGTTTGTGGCCAGACCAAAAGTTATCATTACTTTTTTCTGCTGCCCAAAAGATAGCTGTTTTAAATTAACATCGGGACTAACATCAAACTCAGCTAATAATTTATAGAATAATGTATGATCAAATTTTGGATAGAAATGAGCAGTGCGGCGAACAAACTCATTACCCGTAAGTGAAGGCCAATCCATTTCTTCCGGAATAAAAAACAATTCCTGTAAAAATGAAGGTAAACGCTTTGCCGCATTATGGCCATTTACCGTGCAGATACCTTCTGTTGGGAATACCAGACCCGCAATGTTTTTAAGTAAGGTTGATTTACCGGCCCCATTTTTCCCTAACAGACCATAAATATGGCCAGCTTCAAGATTAAGGTTCAGATTCCAAAACAGCAGGGGCTTTTTACTGTATCCAAAACTAAGATTTGTTAATTCGATCATAGCGTTATAAGTTAAGTTGTACTGTATTACATATGTAGTACAGTACAAATGTAAATATAGTATTTACATTTCCAAATTAATTTGCAAATAATTTTCAATCGGATAATTCATGTACTTAGCCATTTAGTCTATTTCTTATATTAGCCACCTTACTTAATTTAGCTATTTGAAAACCATAAAACAGAGAGTGTAAAACTTATGAAGAAGCATATAATTATAACTTTTTTAATGACTTTGGCTTTTAATTGCTGTATTGCCCAGCTATTGATTCCGTCTACAAAGCCCAATTCGGCTCAACAGGCTATGATTAAAAGAGGTTACGGTATGTTTATCCATTTTGGCATTAATACTTTTAACAACACTGAATGGTCTGACGGAACTTTGCCATTAGAGAGTTATAACCCTACAAATCTTGATCCTGACCAATGGGTACTTACTGCAAAGAAGGCGGGATTTAGATATGTATTGCTGGTTACCAAGCATCATGATGGATTCTGTTTATGGGATAGTAAGTATACAACTTACGATGTGGCTTCATCGCCGGTAAAAATGGATGTAGTAAAAGCTGTATCCGACGCGTGCAAGAAATATGGGATTCAGTTTGCTGTTTATTATTCATTGTGGGATAGGAAAGAGCCATCTTATAAGGATAAAGATCCTCAAAAATACATTGACTACATGCTTAACCAGTTAACTGAATTATTTACTAATTATGGTTCAATTGGTGAACTCTGGCTTGATGGTGGATGGGATAAAAAACCTTCAGACTGGGGTATTGATCAGGTTTATGGCCTGGTAAAAAAATATAACCCTAATTGTGCTGTTAGTGTAAACCATACTATTGTAAATGAAGAAGGAAAACGTAACTATACCCCTCCGGCAAATATGACTGTTGACAATAAGTTTTTCTTTCAATATTTCCCCTCTGATTTTCGTTTGTGGGATCCGGAGTTAGCTGCAAAATCAGATAAGAAACAGTACCTGCACAATGGAAAATCGTACTACCTTCCTTTTGAGCATACCATTTGCATTAGTAAAAGATTGAATTGGTTTGAAAAATCGGAGCCATTACCGACCAGGGATTTAGATGAATTGGAAGAATTGTTTTACTGGAGCACAGACAATGACAATTGCCTGGTAATGAATGTACCTCCTGACCAAACCGGACGCATACGAGAATATGTGGCTAATACTGCAATAAGCCTGGGTAAAAGACTTGGTTTATCGTTAAATAAACCTTTACCTCGGAACGGTAAATTTATTTCAGTGGATAAACCTGTTACCGCAAATAGTGTTTGGGATGACAAAAACAACCAATATGCAGGCAATGCGATTAATGATGGTAAAATGAATAGCCGATGGGCAGCTAAAGATACATTGGCTACTGTTGAAATGGAGCTAAATCCTTCAGAGTCATTCAATAAGATCAGTATTTTTGAATATCAGGATACTAAAAGATTACCTGATGGCTTTTCTCAGATAAGAGTTCCGCGCATACAACAATATAGTATTGATATTATGCAAAATGGACAATGGCAAACCATTTACCTTTCTGATGAGCCTATGGGAGATTGCAAGATGATTAGATTACCTTTGAGTTATAATACAGATAAACTGCGACTTAAGGTGCTAAAAGCTACTGCCCCACCTTCAATTTATGAATTAAGTGTGATTAATATGCCTGTAAAAACTAGATAAAACTCATTGTTCTGTACTGAAAAGATTATTTTCAGTACAGAACAATGAGTTTATTTAGGCATTACCTATTGTAGATATCTATTGCATTTTCCAACTTCTGTTTGGCTGAGTGAGTTTTTAGGTAGCCACCTCCTATCAATCCTAAGCCCAGGGCACCTAAACCAATGCCTATTGTAAAACTAGAGGTTGAGTAGGCATTTTTACCTTCATTCATATAAACAGCAAAAGCCCCTACAATGGACGCAGCTCCGGCTACATAAAGGGATGTGGATACAACTCTACTCCTTCTGTAAGCAGCAAGCATATCCATACTCTGCGGGTTATTGGCCATATCTCTTTTCAGATTAGCATAATTTAATTTCTTCAAATCAGCATAGCCCATATTGTAATACATGTTGGTATTTATTGATTGCGCCGGCGCATAATATGTTTCAGGGGCATGGTATGGATCGTAGGCAAAGGGAGGATACGATAGTGGTCTTTCCTGAAAAACATTGATCCTTCCTTCAATAATTCGCTCTGCAAATTCTCCTGTACGCATAATTCCCATTTTTCTGGTGTTGGCAAAAAAACCATCTCTACTATTAAAAAATTTCACTTGCCCTATTGGAACACTTCTGGAGTCGACTAGAATTCGTAAGTTCCCTGAAAAGTCGGGCCGTAGTTTAATGTCTTTAGCATAAATAATAGAGTCAGAATAGAGGTACAAGAAGTTCCTTAATTCGTGCATCTGCGCACGGGCGCTCAGGCCATAGCAAGCCATTGCGATAATGAGTAATTTTTTCATATCGGTTAAATTTGTGTGTACCTAATATTACACAAATTCCGGCTCAAAATTGAATTGTAAACAACAAAATACACGAATAAATTAGTACCCGTTTCTTTGTTGTGATGAGCATAAATTATACTATCTTACCCCGGTTTTTTAGCGCCTAATTATGAAACGTACCCTTACCCTACTCCTACTATCCAGCATCAATTTTCTGGCTATTGCACAAGAGAATAATAAACCTGTAGATGCCCGTTTACAAGGCATAGACACCCTATTAAATAAAGTTTTAAAAGATCAGAATATAGCCGGCTTTTCTATAGCAGTAGTAGATGGTGATAAGGTTATTTACAGCAAAGGTTTTGGCTACCGAGATGTAGAGAATAAAAAACCGGTAACACCAAATACACTTTTTGCAATAGGCTCAAGCTCCAAGGCATTTACGTCTGCCTTATTGGGGATATTGCAAAAGGAAGGAAAGCTTTCTCTTGATGGTAATGCCGTATCATATCTTCCGCAGCTGCGCTTTTTTAACGACAATATGAATAACCAGATTACAGTGCGTGATATGATGACCCATAGAACTGGTTTATCGAGGTATGATGCTTCGTGGTATATATTTAATACCAGTAATCGTGATAGCATTATTAACAGAGTGAGGTATATGGAGCCAAATGCCGGATTGCGTGAGAAATGGCAATACAACAATTATATGTTTTTGGCGCAGGGTATGATTGCGGAAAAACTGACTGGAAAAACCTGGGAACAGAATATAAAAGAACGGTTCTTTTTACCATTAGATATGAAACGTTCAAATACTTCGATAACTGAATTCCAAAAGGATGCCGATGCTTCTCTGCCTTATGAACTGGAAGGTGATGTCATCAAAAAAATGGATTACTACAATATAGATGGCATGGGACCGGCCGGAAGTATAAATAGCAGTGCCAATGACATAGCCAACTGGATAAAAATGTGGATATCAGGAGGAAGTTATAACGGAAAGGAAATCCTTTCACCAGATTATATTGCACAAGCGGCAAGCCCTCAAATGGTTATGGGCGGTGGCTTACCTGGATCTGAGCCTGACATTTACATGTCAAGTTATGGTTTGGGCTGGATGATTAACTCATACAGAGGGCATTACATGGTAGAACATGGGGGAAATATAGATGGTTTTAGTGCCAGTGTTTCCTTTTTCCCTACTGATAGGCTAGGCGTTGTTGTATTAACTAATCAGAACTCTTCTGCAGTTCCAACAATTGTACTGCATAGTATTGCCGACAGGTTATTTAAATTAAAACCTATTGACTGGAACAATAAGATGGTTGAAGCCAAGAAAGCCGACAAAGAAAAAATGGCCGGCATTAAGAAAGAAGCCGATTTAAAGCAAATTCTAAATACCAAACCATCGCATCCGTTAAAAGAATACGCAGGTGAGTTTACGAGTCCTGGATATGGGTTATTGAATATCTCTGTTAAAAATGATTCACTAATGGTAAAAGCGGCAAAGTATAATGCCTGGTTAAAACATTATCATTATGATGTGTTTGAGTGGAGAGAGATTGGCAAAGATGGAAAACCGGATACTTCGGGAAGTAATATTAAGTTTAATTTCTTAACAAATACGGATGGCAAAATAGAAAGTTTATCGGCTTCGTTTGAACCTGGCATGAAGCCAACTGTTTTTACCTTAAAGCCTAAAGTAGTAAACGTTGATCTTAAAACACTTGAACAGTATACCGGTGACTACACGCTTGGAACCATGCAGATCAAAGTGTCTGTTAGGGATAAGATATTATATGTATTTGTGCCCGGCCAACAGGATTACGAAACGGTTGCAGTATCTGATGATACTTTCAAATTAAAGGCTTTGAATGGCTTTAGTGTAAAGTTTGAAGTAAAAAACAAAAAGGCTGAAAATATTTTATTTATTCAGCCTAATGGAACTTTTAAGGCAACCAGGAAAAGTAAATAAGGAAATCAGAAGCTAACACCAACCTGCAGACCCGTAGTTAGGGATGCGGGCTGGTCGTTACCAAATCTTACCGGAATTGGAACGGCCAGATAAAGACTGGCATCTTTCCCTTTTTTGATAACCTGATTAAATACTGGAGTAATCCCATAGCGACCGTTGGTCTCGAAAGCTGCACGGCCAATAAAGGTAAAGCCATGTTTAAACCTGAACATAGCACCTGGGTGGAACAATACCGAACTTACTTTTGAAATATTATGCTCGGTACGGATTGCGGGTGCGATTTCAAAACTAATCCCAAAATTGTCGCTTTTCAGGATGTTTATCCCAAATGGGAAAACGATTGTATATACATCAGAAAAATTATCATGGAATCCGTTTTTGTTCCAGGTTCCGATAGGATTAAGAACACTAAAATAACCTGTTATTTTTGGATAGCCAGCAGGTTGTTGTGCTTTTGCAGATAAACTTAAAAGAATGGCAAGAATAAATGATCTGGTAAAAATTGTAAGCATAAATATAGATTAAATGAATTTGATGAGTAAACCAATAATGGCAGCAATGCCTATGATATAAGGCTCTTGCAGCTTTTTGATGTAAATGAGTGCCAATACAGCAACTATGGCTATTAATGCGGTTGGTATATCTTTTATAGAACGCATCCCTATAACGATTACCGAACCTACCAAAGCCCCTATTACAGCTGCGGTAATGCCATCAACAAAGGCTTTGATACTGGTATTTTTTGCTATCTTTTTAAAGGATGGGGCCAGGGCCACTGTAAACAAATAACAGGGTAAAAAAGTAGCAAGGGCTGCTACACAAGCTCCCGGAAAACCAGCAACCAAATATCCAATAAAACCTACCGTTATAACCACAGGGCCTGGCGTAATCATGGCAACCGCAACCGAATCAACAAACTGACCTTCGGTAAGCCAACCGAATTCTTTTACTACACCTCCATGCAGAAAAGGCACAATAGCCAAACCACTGCCAAAAACAAAAGCTCCGGCTTTGGCAAAAAACCAACCAATTTCCTGAAGCGTTTTTCCGTCATAATTCCAGAAACCAGTACTGATCAAAATTCCGGCAGGAAGTGCAGCGGGCTTTTTTATCCATTTAGGCGGGGCTTTAATGAGCATATAAAGAATACCACAAGCCAGAAAAAGCAATACCTCTTCCCTTTCTGTAACTACTGTAATTACAATGCCAATGATGTAAAATAGCCACAAAAGCCATTTAGACCTGATTGCCCCAGGTTCAAACTTGCTGATGGACTTGATTGTAAGTTTATAGGCGCTCATGATAATAATACCTATAACGGCGGCCCCTACACCATAAAATACGGCTTGCATCCAGGCTAGCCCGCCGTACAACTGGTAAGCCATACCCAATACTACTACCATAATAAACGACGGCAATACAAACGCAAGTCCGGTAAGGGTGGCGCCCAACAGGCCATAATGCACAAAACCTATATATATCCCTAACTGAGCCGCAAGCGGACCAGGTGCCAGCTGTGCCAAGGCTAAACCCTCTTTATATTCTTCTTCAGTAAGCCAGCCTTTTTGCTCTACCAAATCCCGTTGCATATAACCTACCAGTGCTACAGGCCCTCCAAAACCCCATGTACCTAATTTTAAAAAGTATTTGGTAATCTCGGTAAGTGAGTAAAGGGGCTTACTTTTTTCTGTTCGTTCGTACATAAAGCAAATTGTATTTCACTACAATATTGCTCATTCAGGTAATGCTATAATTGTACAGATTTAACTATTTGTATCGGCTTTACCTTTTGTTACTTTTTTTCTGTAAGTTGATGGATTTTGGCCAGTCTGCTTTTTAAATATCCGGTTAAAATGGCTCTGATCTGAAAAACCGGTCAGGTATGCGATCTCTGTTAAGGAATAGGAAGCGGTTTCCATAAGCAGTATGGCCTTTTCGATCCGCATTTTACGGATATAATCGCCAAAGGACAGATTATCAAAATATTTAGAAAATTCTCTTGATAAATAGGCCGGATTGATTTCCAATTCATCTGATGCCTGTTGCAAACTCAGCGACATATTGGTATCCATCTGATCTTGTATCATTTCCTTAAGTTCCTTTGTCCATTCAGGAGCCTTCTTAGCACTGCCCGATGTAAGATATTTATGGTAAACATCCAGTAACAATTGTTCAACCGGAGCCTGAGTGTGTTTTTGCTGATGCAGATGTTTTGCCCAGGTATACAGCCCATCATATACCTTCATGCCCAGTTCCAAAAGCTCATAATCATTTTTAATATTCTGAGACAGACCTAAAAAGATGGCCGACAATCCTGCTGCCTGAGGCGCAAAATCCAAGCGATCGGTATCAGCCCCGCGAATGATTGCCGCCATACGATCTAAAGCCACATCTTTTAGGTGGTGTTTTTTTAGAAAATAATCAAAGGTACACTGATCGTCGTAGTGACTGTATTCTACTCCGGGCAAATCAAAAGGTATAGCATCTATTTCTTTGGCTTTAGCAATCACACGGTCAAATGGTACATAAATGATTTCAGCATCTGGATCAATAAAACGCCTGATTAGCCACGGACAGGCGATGCGATCAATTTTTGGACGTTCACGGGTAATCCACTTCATTGTTTAAGGTTTGGGGTGTTGGTAAAGTTAGCTAACTTAGGATTTGTTCATATAAAAATTTGCATATTAACAAGAACTATCGTAATATTGCGATATAAAACTATGGGACTTACAAAAACAGAAATATTTACAGACGAGCAGAACCAGTTGGCTACCTTACTAAAGGCAATTGCACATCCTGCCCGTATTGCAATTCTGCAAAGGATTATCATATCTAATACCTGTATTTGCGGGGATTTAGTTGGTGAACTTGGTTTAGCACAGGCCACTATTTCACAACACCTTAAGGAACTGAAAACAGCCGGAATTATACAAGGCACAATTGAAGGTGTAAGTGTTTGTTATTGTATAAACCCTAAAACATGGAAATTATTAGAGCAGCAGGTTGGAGCCTTTTTTGCCTCCTACAAAGGTGAGACTACCTGTTGTTAACCTTTTTTTTATCTATATCAATCGTAAAATTGCAATATTATGAACACTACAGAATTTACCACCTGGCAAACATTTAAAGCCACTTTAGACCAAAATCCAGACTTAAACCTGCAATTTCAATATGCAGAAGGAAAATGGGTAGATGCATCGTATCATATCACCGAGATTAAGCAGGCCCCTATTGTGTCTGTTGATTGTGGTGGTAAAATGAACACATGGACAGAAATTATTGTTCAGCTTTGGGAACCTACTATTCAGGACAGCGAAAGGGCAATGCAGGTAAGCAAAGCGTTATCAATTGTAAAAATTGTGGAAAAATCATTGCCACTTAATCCGCTTGGTATCGTGAAAATAGAATTTGGAAATTCTCAGTTTGATACCAGACAAATGTATCCGGGAGAATTCCTGATCGATAGTGATAACCTGATTGTAAACCTTATCCCTGATTTCACACAATGCAAGGCTCAAAACAGAGGCGGAAGCTGTGGAACAAGTGATTCGGCAGAAGAATGTTGTGCACCTTTGGCAAAAACAGAACAGGTACAGAAACCAAAACTGCAAATGGTAAACCTTTCAGGTAGCGGCCAGGCATGTGAACCAGCATCAGGCTGTTGTTAATTAATTGAATTTAGATATATGAAAAAAGTACTGGTGTTATGCACAGGCAATAGTTGCCGCAGCCAAATTGCAGAAGGATATTTAAAGTATTTTGCGGGTAATAAAGCCCAAATTTACAGCGCAGGTATTGAAACCCATGGCGTTAATCCTAAGGCAATTGAGATTATGAAAAGGGATGGAATTGATATCTCTGCTCATACCTCAAACAATGTAAAAGAATACACAGACATTGATTTTGATTTTGTGATAACTGTGTGCGATAATGCAAAAGAAAGCTGTCCGTATTTTCCTGGTAAAGCAGTTAAACTGCATTACAATTTTCCCGATCCGGCAAAAGCCAAAGGAACCGAAGAAGAGGTTATGCAACAGTTTACTGAGGTCAGAGAAATGATTAAACAATATGCCCAGAACTTTGTAAACAAAAACTTAAAGAGCTAACATGTCGGCAAATCATTGCGCACCAACAACTGAAAGAAAAAAACTTAGTTTTTTAGATCGCTACTTAACTCTTTGGATATTTCTGGCCATGGGTATTGGCGTGGGAATTGGATATTTTATACCATCGTCAGCAGTAATTATCAATTCATTTTCAAGCGGAACAACCAATGTTCCGCTTGCTATCGGCTTAATTCTGATGATGTATCCACCCCTGGCAAAGGTGCGCTACGAAAAGATGGGCGAGGTTTTTAAAGATGTAAAGGTATTAGGCACTTCGCTGATACTGAATTGGGTAATAGGCCCTCTATTAATGTTTTTTCTTGCCATCACTTTTTTGAGTGATTATCCTGAATATATGGTGGGACTAATATTAATTGGCCTCGCCAGGTGCATTGCAATGGTGGTGGTATGGAACGAACTTGCTGAAGGCAACAGGGAATATGCAGCCGGCCTGATTGCATTAAACAGCATATTTCAGGTTTTGCTATATAGTATTTTCGCCTATATTTTCATCACAGTTTTACCTCCTTATTTTGGATTAAAAAGCCTTGAAGTTGAAATCACTATTACTGAGATTGCAAAAAGCGTTGGCATTTACCTCGGCTTGCCATTTGCAATGGGAATTATCTCGAGATATACAGTTATCAGATTAAAAGGTGAAGAATGGTTCCAAAACAAATTCGTGCCTTTAATATCACCTATCACTTTAATTGCATTGCTATTTACTATTATAATCATGTTCAGTCTAAAAGGCAAATTGATTATGCAAATACCAATGGATGTAATCCGTATTGCGATACCACTTGTTATCTATTTCTTAGTGATGTTTGTGTTCAGTTTCTTTGCCGGAAAATACTTTGGAGCAGATTATTCGAGAAGTACCTCTATTGCTTTTACCGCTACAGGAAATAATTTTGAACTGGCAATTGCCGTAGCTATTGGTGTCTTTGGCATTAATTCTGGTCAGGCTTTTGCAGGTGTTATAGGGCCATTGGTAGAGGTTCCCGCCCTAATTGCTTTGGTAAATCTTGCTTTTTATTTCAGGAAATTTTATAAACATACAGAACAAACTGCCAACAAGATCTCTTAATAAGCCGAAGACCTCCATTTTTGAGGTGTTACATTATATTCTTGTTTAAATACTCTTGCAAAGTAACCAGGATCATCATAGCCGCAATCCATAGCAACTGCTGCAATGCTATATGTTGGATCCTGAGATAAAATTTACATTTTAGGCCATTGCTGGGGTGGCACTCTGGCATTGGAATATCTACAAAAGTATCAAAAAAATGTTAAAGGAGCTATTCTATCCAGTATGGCAGCGGGCGCAAGAGACTATGCGCCATGTTCGGAACAACTGAAGAAAAGATTATACACAGTGCAGGATATCAAAACCTATGATTCACTTGATAGATTAAAGCTGTATGAAGCTCCCAAATACCATGATTTGTTAAAAGACAAATCGTACACCTGGAATAGATTACCAAATATAAAGGTACCAACACTTGTTACTGGTGGAATGTATGGAGAAAGGAATGCAGAGGATATAAAACAAGAAGGAAAACTTATTCCAAACAGCCGAACTTATTTATGCCCTAATGGAAGTCGTTTAAGTATATCTGATAACCAGCAAAATTACTTTGCAAATCTGGTTACATTTTTAAAAGACGTTGAAAACAATAAGTTTATTTCTGATAAGGAATAAGTTAACCCGTTATTAAAATAGCTTTTCTTGTGGCGGTTTTACCCCTGCCAGACGAAGATATACCGTTGTTTGCCCTCTGTGATGTGCCTGATGTTCAAAATCCTTAGCCAAAGCCATTCTTTTAGTCATGTCGAATCTTCCAAACAATTTGGTGGTTTCATCCAATTGTGCCTCTGTCATCTTTTTTACATTATCGATAACAAAATCATAACTGGCAAGCACCAATTTGGTGACATTTGCTTTAGATTTATCGGTGCTTTTTTCTAATTCACCCTGACCAAACGGACTTTTAGTACCTGTAGCAGCCGAGACGAAGCCATAGTTGGCATCAGCCAGGTGCAATACTTGCTCTGCAAAAGATCTCATTTCTGGTGTTGGTTTTAATGCA
>Ga0157371_10002457_pt1 | contig 17660 bp, 18 predicted proteins | sample C45metaG_FD_113462 | JGI IMG/M metagenome (GOLD analysis project Ga0157371, IMG submission 113462) | Corn rhizosphere microbial communities from Kellogg Biological Station, Michigan, USA - C4-5 metaG | ecosystem: Host-associated > Plants > Roots > Rhizosphere > Soil | place: USA: Michigan...
CACAGGCAAGAGCGTCGTCGTGCGCGTGAACGATCGCGGGCCGTTCCTGCACGGCAGGATCATCGACCTCTCGTACGCGGCCGCGCACCGGATTGGCATCGCGCAGAACGGGAGTGGTGAAGTGGAGGTGCAATCGATCCTGCCCGGCACGCTCGCGCAGTCGCCTCAAGCGAGCCGGCCGCCGCTTGCCGAAGTGGCCACCGCGTCCGCAATCACGGCGCCGCTTGCGCCGCCCGCAGCCGTGCAAGCCGCCGAGCGGACCCCCGATTCACCGCCGGTGGCATCTGTCGCGGGCGGCTACTCGGTGCAACTCGGCGCCTTTGCAAGTTTTGCAAACGCGCAATCGTTCCTCGCGCACGCGCAGAACCAACTCGCGCAGGCCACGGTCGAAGCGAAAATTCGCCAGGCGGGTGGACTCTATCGCGTCTACATCGGCCCCTATACCGCCCGTGACGAGGCGGAGCGCGTCGGGGAGCGCATCACGCAGGCCTTCGGATTCGCCACGACGATCGCTCCGCATTGAGCATTTTGTCGCCGCGCGACTACGCGCGCTGCACGCTCTCGTCATCGCAGAAGTCGCTTCCGTCGTTATAATGCCGGGCAGCGCTTGCGCGTCGTCGCCAGAAAAAGCGCTTCGACGCCGCGCATGCGGCAGTTCCGCTTCACTCCCGCTGGTCACCACCCGATGATCCTGTTGCTTCGTCGCTGGTTCGCCTTTGGCCTTTTGGCGCTGTCTTCGCTCGGCGTCCCGCTCGCGCACGCGCAATTGTCGATCGAGATCGTAGGTGGCGCCGGCGCGCAGATACCCATTGCCATCGTCCCGTTCGGCAACGAGGGCACGTGGCCGCTCGGCATCTCCGGTGTCGTCGGCGCCGATCTGGAGCGCTCGGGCATGTTCCGGCTCGTCAGCACCGACGGCGTCGTGCCGCGGCCCGTGCGCGCCGAAGAGGTACAGGGCCCGCTGTGGCGCTCGCGCAATGCCGATGCAGTCGTCGTCGGCTCGATGACGCCGATGCCGGACGGCAAGGTCGATGTCCGTTTTGCGCTGGTCGACGTCGTGAAGCAAACGTCGCTCGTGGCGATGAGCTTCACCGTCACGCAGCAGCAGTTTCGCGTCACCGCGCACAAGATCGCGGACATCATCTACGAGAAGCTGACGGGCGACCGCGGCGTGTTCTCGACGCGCATCGCCTACATCACCCGTCAGGGAACGCGCTACCAGCTGCTGGTCGCGGACGCCGACGGCAACGATCCGCAAACGGTCGTGTCCTCCAACGAGCCGCTGCTCTCGCCGCGCTGGTCGCCCGACGGCACGCGCCTCGCTTACGTATCGCTCGAGAACCGCAAGCCCGTCGTGTACGTGCAGTCGCTCGAAACCGGCGCGCGGCGCGCGGTCGCCAACTTCCGCGGCAGCAATTCGTCGCCGGCGTGGGCGCCGGACGGCCGCCGCCTCGCGGTCACGCTGACGAAGGACGGCGGCTCGCAGGTGTACCTGATGAACGCCGACGGCGGCAATCCGACGCGCGTGCTCACGTCGTCGGGCATCGACACCGAGGCGATGTTCACCCCCGATGGGCAGTCGCTGGTGTTCACGTCGGATCGCGGCGGCACGCCGCAGATCTACCGCGCGAACCTGCTCTCCGGTCAGGTCGAGCGACTCACGTTCGACGGCAGCTACAACGTTTCGCCGCGGCCGCTGCCCGACGGCAAGGGCATGGTGTTCGTGCGCCGCGACGGCGGCCGCTTTCAGGTCGCCACGCTCGACTACGCGACGCGCCAGATGCAGGTGCTGACGGCGGGCCCCGGCGACGAAAGTCCGAGCGTCGCGCCGAACGGCAAGATGGTGATCTACGCGAGCGAAGGCGGAGGCCGCGGCATCCTCGCCGCGGTATCCATCGACGGTCGCGTCAAGCAGCGTCTCGTCGCGCCGGCGGTCGACGTGCGCGAGCCCGCGTGGGGACCGTTCCCGCGGTCATGATGGTGTGTCGTTCCGTCGCGCCGAACGGTCGGCGCGCCCGATTTTTCCTGCAGGAGGTGGCATGCGTAATTACCTTTGGATCGCATTGATCGCGGCGGCACTCGCCGGTTGCTCGAGTACGCCCACGACGGAAGCGCCGGTCGACGACCGCAGCGCGACGGCGGGCGCAGGCGGCGCCGGCTCGGCCGGTGCGCAAACCGGCGGCGCCACGGGGGGCGGCGTGACCGGCTCGGCCGTGGGTGCGGGCGGCGGAAATCCGCTGCGCGACCCGAACAACATCCTGTCGAAGCGCAGCGTCTACTTCGACTTCGACAGTTTCGTCGTCAAGGACGAATACCGCCCGCTGGTCGAAGCGCACGCGCGCTATCTGCAGCAGAATCGCACTGCGCGCATGACGATCCAGGGCAACACCGACGAGCGCGGCTCGCGCGAATACAACATCGCGCTCGGCCAGAAACGCGCCGATTCCGTCAAGCGCATGATGACGCTGCTCGGCGCAGGCGAAGCGCAGATCGAGACGGTGAGCTTCGGCAAGGAAAAACCGCGCAACCAGGGCCACGACGAGGCAGCGTGGGCGGAGAATCGCCGCGACGACATCCTGTACTCGGGCGAATGATGCGGGCAGGACGGTCGCCGCCGGCCGTTAGGGCCGGGAAGGAGATCGCACGTTGAAGCTATCGCACCGCACGATCCTCGCCTGCCTCACGCTGTTCGCGGCCGCCAACGCGGCGCACGCGGCGCTGTTCGACGACGAGGAGGCGCGCAAGCGCATCGACGCCACCAACCAGCGGCTCTCGTCGCTGCAGCGGCAGGTGGAAGATCGCCTCGCGCTGCTCGAGCAGCAGGCGAAGAGCGGGGCGGTGGCGGATCTCGCCACGCAGATCCAGTTGCTGCAGGGCGACATCGCGAAGCTGCGCGGCCAGATCGAGGTCGTGACCTACGAGCTCGAGCAATCGCAGAAGCGCCAGCGCGATCTGTACGTCGACCTCGACACGAGACTGCGCAAGATCGAATCCGCGGGCGCGGCGGCGTCCGCGCCGCCCGATGCGAATGCCGCCGCCGTGGTCGCGCCGCCGGGCGGGCCTGCTGCGCCGCCTGCAACCGCGCCCGGTCCCGCGCCGAGCGTCGCCGCCGCTACGCCGCCGCCGCGCACCGCGAACGACGGCGTGGCCGAGCAGCGCGCGTACGACGCGGCGCTCGATCTCTTCAAGCGTGGCGACTACCAGGGCGCGATCAACGGCTTCGGCTCGTTCGTCAAGGCGTATCCGCGCAGCCCGCTCGTCGCGTCCGCGCAGTACTGGATCGGCAACGCGCAGTACGCGAAGCGCGACTATCGTGCGTCGATCGCCACCCAGCGGCAGCTGCTGAAGGAGTATCCCGACAACAGCAAGGTGCCCGACGCCATGCTCAATATCGCGTCGGCGCAGGCGGACATGGGCGACAACGCGGCCGCGCGGCGCACGCTCGAGGAACTGATCGCCAAGTATCCGAAGAGCGACGCGGGCACGCGCGCGCGGCAGCGGCTCGGCAACCGCTGAGGCGGTGCCGAAAATGCGGTTCAGAAATGCATTTCCGAGCCGCACGCCTGCGGACCGGTAATCGCTGCGTGGAAATACATCTCTGACCCGCATTTCCGATTCGTTCGCCGCCCGCGTCGTCGCCTGGCAGCGCGCACATGGCCGGCACGACCTGCCGTGGCAGCGAACGCGCGACGCCTATCGCATCTGGCTGTCGGAGATCATGCTGCAGCAGACGCAGGTGGCTACGGTGCTGCCGTACTACGGCCGCTTCGTCGCCGAGTTCCCGATGGTCGCCGATCTCGCTGCGGCTCCGATCGGGCGCGTACTCGAACTTTGGAGCGGCCTCGGTTACTACCGTCGCGCCCATTACCTGCACGAGAGCGCGCGCATCGTCGTGCGCGATCACGGCGGACGATTTCCCGTCGACGCCGCCACGCTGATGATGCTGCCCGGCATCGGGCGATCCACGGCCAATGCCATCGCTGCCTTCGCGAGCGGCGAGCGCGGCGCGATCCTCGACGGGAACGTCAAGCGCGTGCTGGCGCGCCACCGCGGCATCGAGGGGTGGCCGGGTGAACCGCGCGTGCAGGCCGAGTTGTGGCGGGTGGCGGCGGCGTATCTCCCAGACGGGCGGCGGGCCATCGGCGCCTATACGCAAGGCTTGATGGACCTCGGCGCAACGACGTGTACGCGCGCAAAGCCCGATTGCAACGCGTGCCCTGTTGCCGCCGATTGCGTGGCGCGGTGCGACGGCCGGGTCGACGAACTGCCATATCCTCGTCCGCGCCGGGCATTGCCGCGACGCGAAGTGACCGTGCTCCTGTTGACGCGCGACGGCGACGTCCTGCTCGAGCAGCGTCCGCCGGTCGGCGTATGGAGCGGGCTGTGGAGCTTGCCCGAGCTCGCGCGCGACGCCGATGTCGCGTTGCACGTCGCCGCCCGCTTCAACGCGGCCACCGACGCGCTTCGTTTGCTACCACCCCTGACGCATACGTTCACGCACTTCGCGCTGACGATGCATCCGGTCCGCGTGCCGGTCACGCACTGGCCGACGACGGCAGGCGCGCGCGGTGTCGAATGGTTCGCGCGCGATTCGGCGATCGCTGCGGCAGTGCCCGCGCCGATCCGCAGGCTGCTGCGGGCTCACTGCTGAAGCGGGTTTCTCCCGGCGAAGTTCGGGGCGCATCAACGCACGTTCTTCGCCCACTCCCGCAGGTCTGTCGGCAATCGGGCATCGGCATCGGGGTACACGGCGCGAAAGCGCGCGAGCTCGCGCAAGGCTTCGTCCTGCGCGCCGCGTGCGCGCAACGCTCGAAGGCGTGCGATCCAGTCGTCCGCCGACAACGTGGTTCCCTGGTCCGCGCGCGCGGCGGGTGATGCCGGCCGGGCTGGCGCTGCCATCATCGCAGCGGCACCGTCAGGTAGGGGCGCCGCGAACGTATGCGCGCGCTCGGCCTCGAGCTTCGTCGTTGGACGTGGCGCGGTCGCGTCCGGCGTCGCAGGCGCAATTTCCGGGGCAGGCGCGAGGCCCGCGACCGAGGGTGCCTCGGCATTCTTCGCGCGTTCCTCCGCAGGCGCCGCCGCGGACTCCTTGCGAAGTGGCGCGGCGACCTGCGGCTTTGGCGCCGGCGCCGCCGGCATGTCGGTCGCCGACTGCACCGACTCGTCGACCATCGTTTGCGAGGGCGGCTTCACGCCGACGACGATCACGGCGATCACCGCGGCCGCGGCCAGCGGCACCGCCCAGCGCCACGCGCGCGGACCCCGCCCGCGCGGTGCACTCGCCGCTGCGCGATGCGCGGCCGCGAGAATCGCCGCGTCCACTTCCGGAGGTGGCGCTTCGGTCGAGTGCTCGCGCCACACGGCGGCGAGCGCCGGGTCGCGATCGGTATCAGTGCTCATCGGCGGATGCTTCTCGCAATTCGATCAACGCGGCGCGCAGGCGCACCCCCGCATAACGGAGGCGACTCTTCACCGTCTCGATCCCGACGCCGGTCAGGGCAGCGATCTCGGAGAGCGAAAGCCCGCTCTCCTGCTGCAGCAGGAATGCATCGCGCTGGGCGGGCGGCAACGCTGCGAGCGCCGTGTTCAGCCGGTCGCGAATCTGGCCCGTGAAGGCGCGCACGTCCGGCTGGTCGCCGCGCGATCCCGCGAGCGCCAGGATTTCGGCGCCGGCAGTTTCGTCGGCATCGGTCGATACGAACTTCGCCTGTCCCGTCGACCGCCAATGATCGACGATGCGGTGATGCGCGAGCGTGTAGAGCCATGTCGCGAAGCGCGCCGTCGGCTCATAAGTGCCGCGCGAGCGGATTACGTTCATCCATACGTCCTGGAACAGCTCGTCCGCAGTCCCGGCGTTGTTGCAATGGCGCAGCAGATAGCGGTACACGCCGTTGCGGTGGCGCGCATACAGCGCATCGAACGCCGCCGCCTCGCCGCGCGCGTAGGCGAGCATCGACTTCTGGTCGGCCTCGTCGCCCGGTGCATCGCTCACCGAACTACCCGCACCCGAGGTGACAGCCATTGCCACCGGCGTCCGGGGCAATCCTCGCTTGGGGCGGTCCTGCGCGCTCATTTGCGCAGTATGGGTCAGTCGCCGCTGCAATGGGGCTGCCCCGCCGTCGGTCAACGCCACGGGCGACAACACTTCAGCGCGGCGGCGCCGGCACGAACTGCATCGCGGGAAACGGGTCGGGTGCACGCTGCGCGTAACGCGGCTGCGGGAGCACGCCCATCGCGATCAGGTTGTCGCGGCGATCGTACTGGATCGCGATCGTCTCGACGGGCGACGCACTCGCCCGCTCGAAGCGCACGCGCTGCGCGTACGACGTCTCGCCGCGGCCGAACCCCGTACCGAGCTTGGGTATTGCTGCGAACGTCCTCGCTTCCGGCGCGCCGCCCGCCGCTGCAGCGTCGGCCGCCTGTCGATTCGCGCTCGGCTGCTCGGCAGATGGAGATGTCGCCGGCAAGTCACCGCGCTCGCGCCGCGCCTCCTCGTGGGCGGCAAGCTTGTCGCGCAACGATGACAGCGCGTTTACGCGCGGCCGTTCGCGAAACACGGCGATGCCGATCACGCCGACGTCGTTCGGACGGCCGGTGCGTGCCGCGTAGCTGTCTCCCAGGTCGGTGAAGTAGAACGCCGCCGTCCGCTCGAGACTGCGCCGCCAGCCGGCGATCTCCACGCTGTTGCCGGCGTCGATCACATAGCCGGACTGCGCGGGCGACGCCGTCTCGCCGCTGACGACGTTGACGCCGTCGACGCTCGTTACCGCGAGAATGCGCTCGCCGGTCTGGTTGCGGATTCGGATCTCGTATTCATGCCCGGGCATGCCGACCACATAGCGCCGGCCGTCCTTCTCGTAGACCGCGAGCACGGCGCCGCTCGTGCGATCGTAGACGTCGACACTCGCGAGCGGGCCCGCCGACCAGTGCGCGAGCGCCGATTGCGCGGCGGCGCACGTCATCCCCGCGAGCAGAAGCAGCCTTGCCGGCCACCGACCGCGGCCTTCCCGATTGCGGCTGACCGATGCACTCATGGAGTCCTCCCCTCACCGGTGCGATGGTCCGGCGCTGCCAGCCATGAACGGGCGCTAGCCGCAAACGGGGTTGGCGTCACATCGCCGGACGACGCTCGGCCCGCGCACCGCAGCGCGGTGGCGCCCCGCCGCCTGCAGGGCCGCACAGCCACCGGATGCGATAATTTGCGGCCATGGCAAGCACCGCCGTCCATCCCGCTCTCGTCACGGGACTCGCCTTTGCGCTCGCGTTCGTGTTCGGCGCGGTCGCGTATCGCGTGAGCTTCTGCACGATGGGCGCGATCACCGACATCGTCAACTTCGGCGACTGGCGGCGCATGCGCATGTGGCTGCTCGCGATCGCCGTCGCCATCGCCGGCACCGCGGCATTGCAGTCGGCCGGCCTGATCGATACCGCCAAGACCATCTATACGAACAGCAAGGTGCCGTGGGTTTCGCACCTGGTCGGCGGTTTCCTGTTCGGGTTCGGCATGACGCTCGCGTCGGGTTGCGGCAGCAAGACGCTGATCCGCGCCGGCGCGGGCAACCTCAAGTCGGTGATCGTGCTGATGTTCCTCGCGGCAGCGGCCTACATGACGCTGAAAGGCGCGTTCGCGCCGTGGCGCGTGAACGGCCTCGATACGATCCGCTGGGATCTGGGTACCGCCACTTCGGATCTTCCCGCGCTCGCGATGTCGACGGGCATCGGCGCGGCCGCGCGCTTGTGGCTCCCCATCATCGTCGCACTCGGGCTCGCAGCTTTCATCTTCGCGAACCGCGATTTCCGCACGACGCCTGAGCTCGTCGTCGGCGGGCTCGTGATCGGCGCGGTCATCGTCGGTGGCTGGTACGTGTCCGGTCATCTGGGCTATCTGCCCGAAGATCCGCAAACGCTCGAGGAAAAATTCGTCGCGACCGATTCGGGCCGCATGGAGTCCTACAGCTTCGTCGCGCCGACCGCTTACCTGCTCGAGCTGTTGCTGCTTTGGACCGATCAGTCGCGTCTGTTGACGTTCGGCATCGCCGGAGTGCTCGGCATGCTCGCGGGGTCGGCGGCCGTCGCGGTGGCGACGCGCACGTTCCGCTGGGAAGGCTTTGCCTCGGTGGAAGACGTCGGCAATCACGTCGTTGGCGCGATACTGATGGGCTTCGGCGGCGTCACGGCGCTTGGATGTACGATAGGCCAGGGCCTGACCGGGATTTCGACGTTGGCCGTCGGCTCGATCCTCGCCCTCGGCGCGATCGTCGCGGGATCCGTCATGGCGGTGAAGTACCAGATGTGGCGCATCGAACGCACTGAGGCGCGAGCGGTCGCTGCGCCCGCCAGGGCGACGAGCGGCGCGGTGGCGGGCGCTCCCCGCACATAGCGGGCTGCTAGCATTGGCGACATGATCATTTTCGAACTCGGCTGTGCGCACGGTCATCGCTTCGAGGGCTGGTTCGCCTCCGGCGAGGAGTTCGCGCGGCAACAGGAGCGTGGCCTCGTCAATTGCCCCGTTTGCGACGACGCGCACGTCGAGCGCCTTCCGTCGGCGCGCGTGAGCGTGGCCAAAGGTTCGGCGCGCGACAACGCGCCGCCCGCCGAGCCCACCGAGGAGCGCCCGCCGGTCGCCGACGCGCCCGTGGGTTTGCCGGCGGAGGCGCTGGCGAAGCTGCGCGAGCTCGTCCGCAACACGGAAAACGTCGGTCGGCGCTTCCCCGAGGAAGCGCGAAAGATCCACTACCAGGAAGTGCCGCCGCGCGCGATTCGCGGCCAGGCTTCGCACGAGGAAGCGAAGGCTCTTTCCGACGAGGGCATCGACTTCGCGTCGCTGCCACCGTTTCTTTCCGGCGAGACGCACTGACGCGCGCTCGTCGCACGTAGCATCCGGCCGGCGACGCGTCGTCGCAAGTCACCTGCCATCTTTACCGACACGGTTGCATTTCGCGCGCTCGCGCAGGCGCGCTTGCAGTCGTTGATCACGCGCGCAATCTGAGCTCGCCGTATCGCGCGACTGCCGCTCGTGCCGCGGGATCCACGCTGTCGCGCCGCGCGCGACGAACCCGGCACGGACAGCACGGAATGGACCTTGCTATCTCGCAAGGGCGCTCCCCGCAGGCGGCCTGCGCAATTTGCGCGATCGCCATCCATTTCCGTAGGAGTCCAAGCAATGTTTGCACACAACAAGCGTTTGCAATACACGGTTCGCGTAAGCCAGACCGATCCGGTGCTGGCGAATCTCATGCTGGAGCAATTCGGCGGTCCGCAGGGCGAGCTCGCAGCCGCCATGCGCTATTTCACGCAGGCGATCGCCGAGGACGATGCCGGGCGCAAGGACATGCTGTACGACATCGCCACCGAGGAGCTCAGCCATCTCGAAGTCATTGGCACGATTGTCTGCATGCTGAACAAAGGCATGAAGGGCGCGATCGCCGAAGGGCTCACCGAGCAGGGCGAGCTGTTCCGGCGCCTGAACCAGGGCGGGGACAGCCACGTGACTTCGCTGCTGTACGGCGCCGGCGCGCCGCTCACGAACTCCGGCGGTGTGCCGTGGACCGCGGCGTACATCGACACGATCGGCGATCCGACGTGCGACTTGCGCTCGAACATCGCGGCCGAGGCGCGCGCGAAGATCATTTACGAGCGACTCATCAATACGACCGATGACGCCGGGGTGGCCGAAGCGCTGGGCTTTCTGATGACGCGCGAGATCGCGCATCAGAAATCATTCGAGAAGGCGCTCTACGCGATCGAGCCGAATTTCCCGACCGGCAAGCTGCCCGGCGTGCCCGAGTTCACGAACAAGTATTTCAACATGTCGGTGGGTCCTGGCGACACGCGCGGGCCGTGGAACCAGGGACCGCAATGGGAGTTCGTCGACGGCCCGGAGGCGATGACCAATGCAGACAAAGACGGTGACGGCAGCTTCTCGGTCAACCTCGCGAGCGACGAACAATCGCTTGGCGACGAAGCGAAAGAGCGCTTGATGTCCGACCTTGACGCCGACCCCACCACGGGTGCCGATCTCGGTGCCGGGCCGGGCGCCGGAGCGACGACGGGCGAGTCCGCGAACGGAGGGGACCGCCTGCCCGAGGATCCGGAAGGCTCGAGGCGCGCGGCGCGCACCGGCAAATCGGGCGCGACGCCAAGCAGCCGCCGCCGTTGATTCCATCCGGCTTCGATGTCGCCGCAGCAGCTCGCCGGCACGCTCGCTCCCGAGCAGGCACGTAACGGGCTGCGCCGCTTTCTCGTTTACCTCGGGCCCGCGACGCTCGTCAGCGTGGGCTACATGGACCCGGGGAATTGGGCGACGGACATCGAAGGGGGCGCGCGGTTCGGCCATCATCTGCTGTGGGTGCTGGTCGTCGCGAACGGCATCGCGCTTTTGATGCAAACGCTGGCCGCGCGCCTAGGTGTCGTCGCGCGCCTCGACCTCGCGCAGGCGTGCCGGGCGTGCTATCCGCGCCCGGTCACGTATGTGCTGTTTGCGCTGTGCGAGGTCGCGATCATCGCGTGCGACCTTGCCGAAGTGCTCGGCAGCGCCATCGCGCTCAACCTGCTGTTCGGCATCCCGCTCGTCTGGGGCGCCGTGATCACGGCGCTCGACGTGTTCGCGTTGCTCGCGCTGCAGCGATTCGGCATGCGCCGGCTGGAAGCGCTGATCATCGTGCTGGTGCTGACCGTCGGCGCATGTCTCGGGATCGAAGTCTGGCTCGCGGAGCCGACGTGGCACAGCCTCAGCGACGCGCTCTCGCCGCGGCTCGACGCCGCGAGCGTTTACGTGGCCGTCGGCATCCTCGGTGCGACGGTGATGCCGCACAATCTTTACCTGCATTCGTCGCTCGTGCAGACGCGCGTCGCGCCGCTGGGCGCCGAAGCGCGCAGGCGCGCGCTGCGCTTCAATTTCCTCGACACACTGATTGCCCTGAACGTCGCGTTTTGCATCAACGCGTCGATCCTGATCCTCGCCGCCGACGTGTTCCATGCCGCCGGCCTGGAAGTCACGGACCTCCGCGAAGCGCAGCGGCTGTTGAGCCCGCTGCTCGGCACCGGTTTCGCCGGGCTGTTGTTCGCGGTGGCACTGCTGTGCGCGGGACAAAGCTCGACGATCACTGGCACGCTTGCCGGTCAGATCGTCATGCAGGGCTTTCTGCGCTTGCGCGGTTCGCCGGTGCTGGTGCGGATGATCACGCGCGCAATCGCGATCTTTCCGGCCGTGCTGGTGCTCGGCACGATGGGTGAAGACGCCACGGTGCCGCTGCTGGTCGCGACGCAGGTCGTGCTGAGCATGCAGCTGCCGTTCGCGCTGGTGCCGCTCATACGCTTCACCGCTTCGTGCGCGGTCATGGGCGCTTACGTCAACGCACGGACGATCACGGGTGTGGCGGCCATCGCCGCGACGCTCGTGATCGCGTGCAACGCATGGCTCGTCGTGCAGACGATCACCGACCATTTGCCGCCGGCGCTCATGGCCATGGCCCTGGTGGTCGGAATCGCGGCCGTTGCCCTGTTGGCTTACCTGGCCGTCACCCCGTTGCGTGCGCCCGACGAGGCGTTCGTCGAGCCGCTGCGCGATCCATTCCAGGACAGCCCGGAGCCGATCGAGGCTCGGCCGCTATAATTCGGGCCTCCTCCGCGGGCCGTTAGCTCAGGTGGTAGAGCAGCGGACTTTTAATCCGTTGGTCGCTGGTTCGAGTCCAGCACGGCCTACCAATGAATCGTGGTGTATACCGGTCATGTCCGACACGGACACGCTTCCACTCAGCCGGGTGATAAGTCACCGAGCAAAGCGTCCATTCGTCCTATCGCACCCTTCAGGTTCTCGCGGAAGCCACGCAAGTCGTCCTCGTCGAGGCTCATCGTCCGGTAACACTCGCCGCATGACACCGTGTCAAGTCGCCAAGCGAGTTCGAGCGCAAATGAGGTCGTCCCACCGCACGACGGACACTCGGCCATCAGCTCGGCCACGGATTGGTGCGGACGAATGACGAGGAAGAACTCGCTTTGCTTATTCCCTTCGTTTGAATCGTGGGCAAGCATGCCCTCAGCGTGCGCTTTGGGCAGACGGTGTCAAGCTTTTTCAGTCGGCGCGTCGCGCTTCAGGCGTAGGGCACTTCGCCGCGAGCAGAGCCGCGTGACACGCGGCTAGTGGCAATCGCCGAGCGGCATTCAGCCCAGGAGATTCCGCCGCCGGAACGCTGTGCCAGCGATGGCACGCGATCCGGCGGCGGATGAACGCGCCTTACACCTTCAGGCCGAACTTGGTCCTGAGGAACGACTTCACGGCTGCTTCCTGGGTGCACTGCTCGATTCCCCAGAACATCGAACCGTTCTTGTCATCCGGATGGCTGCCCATTTCGGATGCAACGGCGTTAGCGACGGCACCCCTGCCGCCCTTGAAGCCGATGCTGTCGAGAAGGGCATTCGCAACCGCCGGTGCAGCGGAGCATCCCTTCTCAACCGTCACCGGAAGCGTGACGTAGATCGCCTCGGGTGAAGTGAACTCGGCGTCCTCGGCTCCGTCGCCGAAAAGGAAGAATCCACGCTGCTCCTTCGCACGCGTTCCAGGAACGCACCATGCCCGCGGCAACGATCGCCCGGATTCCATCCGCGTTGCCGTCGCGCCCGATCCGGGCGGCGAGCTCCCCGGCCCGATCGCTCGGTCTGGCATAGCCGGTGTCGGGATGTCTCGCGCAGTGTGGCAAGCTCAGGCGCGCGAAAGGGGCGGCGCCGGCCTGGCGACCGAAACAAAGCACAAGCAACGCGACCAGCAACCGTTCGGAGGGCATGCACAATCCCGCGAGAACCCGTCCCTTTGGTACGGCGTCCGGCCGCATCCTGCGGGCATTTGCGGCAGGGAAAGGTCGCCGTCCGCTGCCCCGAGACCATCGCCGCCCACTCCCGGCCAGGTGCCGCCCATCGGTGGCTGCCGCAGGGGCCCCGCACGCCTGTCGCCGTCGTCAGGCCGTCCGTCGCTCTAGGGCTTCTGGCGAAAATTCAGGGGCTTACACTGCGCTACCGCGTAGGAGAGGTATCGGCATGGTGAGGGACCGGATTCGCGGATTCACGTTGCTCGAGATCATGATCGTCGTGGCGATCGTGGGAATTCTGGCGGCGATCGTCTTGCCCGCGTATCAGGAGCAGGTGCGCAAAGGCAATCGTTCCGCCGCCCAGCAATTCATGCTTGACGTCGCGACGAAACAGCAGCAGATCCTTATGGATAGTCGCAGTTACGTCGCGGTAGCCGATGGCAATTTCGGCAACAAGCCGTCGGACGCCAGTCCGGGCGTCGGCATTCCTCAGCCTCCCGCGACCAGCGGCAGGTACACGTTCGCTGTGACGGTCGTAAACACGGCGACGCCTCCCACCTTCACGATCACGGCCACGGCGGTCAACGGACAGGCGGTCGATGGAAACTTGACGCTCGATCAAGCCGGTACGAAAACGGGCAAGTGGTAATCCAATGACTTCGTCGCGTCGACTGTCCACCGGTTTCACACTGGTGGAAATGGTGATCACGGTAACGTTGCTCGGCGTGCTCCTCGCGATTGCCATCCCATCGTTTCAAAAGCTGATACTGAATCAGGGCGTCAAGACGGCTGCATTCGACGTTTTTTCTGCTCTCGAGTACGCACGAAGCGAGGCGATCAAGCGGCCCGGCGAAACCGTCACGCTGAAGGCAGGTGCCGCAAGCGACGGCGCCTGGTCGACCGGGTGGCGCCTACTCAACGGCGCCGGAACGATACTGAAGAGCTGGACCGTAGCGCCCGACATCACGGTCACCGACAAGAATGGGACGCCACTCACCCAGGTGCGATTCTTCAGGGACGGCCATGCGGACGGTGCGCCGAAGCTCGAAGTGAAGTCCGCCACCACGTCTGCAGGGCTGGACGCGCGCTGCGTCAAGCTGGATCTGATCGGTCGAGCAACAAGCAAGGTCGGAGGCTGCCCTTGATTGCAAGAGGAACTCGGTCGGCGCAATCCGGATTTTTGATGATCGAAGTTCTGATCACGATGTTCATTCTCGTGCTGGGCCTCCTCGGCGTTGTCGGCCTGCAGGCACGTGCGCAACAGGCGGAGACGGAGTCTTATCAGCGATCGCAGGCGCTGATTCTGCTGCGCGACATGGCGGATCGGATGAATGCAAATCGCGCCAACATAGCGAGCTATGTAACCGGTACGTCTACGCCACTGGGCACGGGTGACAGCAATACGGGGTGTGCCACGCCGGCCACACCCGTCGCGGCCGACAAATGCGCCTGGAGCATCGCGCTGCTCGGCGCTGCTGAAACGACGGGAGCATGCAATACGGCGACGGGAGCGAATTGCGTGGGCGCAATGATTGGCGCGCGCGGTTGCGTCACCGAGCTCGATGCGACCGCAAAGATCTATCTGGTCGAAGTCGTGTGGCAGGGCCTGGCACCGACTGCCGCGCCTCCCGCATCGGTTGTCTGCGGGAAGGATCTGTACGGCGCGGAAGAGCTCCGCCGTGCAGTTACGACGGTCGTCCAGATTGGTGACCTGGGAACATGAACATGTCGATCTGTCGTTGCTTGGACGCGCGCGTCGGGATCGGCCTAGGGGTCATCGTCGGAAAGCGCTCGCGCTCGGCGGGGTTTTCCCTCGTCGAGTTGATGGTCGCGTTGGCGATCGCGTCGCTGCTTCTCGGTGCGCTGGCGGTGATGTTCGTCAACACGAGCATCGCGCGGGGCGAGATCGACCGCACCAGCCGGCAGATCGAGAGCGGACGGTATGCGATGCAAGTCATGGCGGACGACGTCCGGAATGCCGGCTATTACGGTGCGCTGAACACCGCGCCCGCGCTACCGGGCAGCGTGACCGCGCTGCCCGATCCCTGCTCGTCGACGACGACGACCATCCAGAACAGTCTCGCCATTCCGCTGCAGGGGTACACCGACGGCTCGGGCCTGAGTTGCCTGAGCGGCGGCGCCGCCGGCTACAAGGCGAATACGGCGGTCCTCGTGGTCCGTCGCGCCGACACGACGATCAGCAATGCAGCGGCGACGACGGGTTATTTCAACATCCAGGTGAGCGGATGCGCAGGCGATCCCATCCGTTACGTTCTCGATACGGACACGAGCGGCACGTTCACGCTGCATTCCAATGGCTCGCCCGGATGCACGCCGATCACGAGCGCGCCGCTCGCGAAAATCACACCCTATTACCAGCGAATCTACTACGTCAGCACGTGTTCCGGAACTGATTGCTCGGCTAGCGGGGCCGACAGCATTCCGACGCTGAAGCGCATCGACGTCACGCCTTCAGGTGCGTCCACGCCCAAGCCGGTCGTCGATGGCATCGAGAACCTGCAACTGGATTACGGCATCGACACTTCCGCTCCGGGCGATGGTTCGCCGGACGTCTATACGAACACGACCGCGCATTCGGGCTTGACTCCGGCGAACCTCGCCGAATGGCAGAACGTCATGTCGGTGCGAATCTACGTGCTCGCTCGCAACCTCGATACGAGCAGCTCGTTCACGGACACGAAGACGTACGCGCTCGGTCCGGTCAGTGTCACGCCGGGTGGCTCGTTCCGTCGCCATGCGTACAACCAGGTCGTCCGGCTGAACAACCCGTCGGGACGCAGGGAATAGCGATGAGGCATTCACGAAACGAACAACGCGGCGTAGCGCTCGTCATCGGAATGATCATGCTGGTGCTGCTCACGTTGCTGGTGATCTCCGCCGTCAATTCCGGCTCGATCAACTTGCGCATCACGTCGAACATGCAGGCGCAGGACGAGGCGCGCGCGGTGGCGCAGCAGGCGATCGAGAAATTCGTCGGCAACTACGCCAATTTCTATCCGACTCCGGCGTCGTACCCGAACGTCGATTACGACATCAACAACGACAGCGCACCTGATTTCAAGGTATCGGTCGCGGCGCCGGTCTGCAAGGGTGCGGCACACCAGATTCCCGGCAGATCGATCGACTGCGAGAACGGTGTCAAGAGTGGCCTGTACTGCTGGGACACGTTGTGGGAAGTGACTGCGACGGCGAGCGACACCAAAACCGGCGTTTCGCAAAAAGTAACTCAGGGCTTCGCACTGACGTTCTCACCGGTGTTCATCCCGTCGTCGGCTGGTTGCTAGCCCGATCAGTGAGGGAGAGAGGGTAAGAAAATGCTCAAGAACATGAACCTCGAAAGATTCGCGAGAGCAACCGTCGCGCTCGGCATGGCGTTTGCCGCGTGTTCGGCCTACGCCGATGACATCGACATCTACAGCAATGCGCCGTCGGGGAACCAGGATGCACCGAATGTCCTGATCTATATGGACAACACGGCGAACTGGAGCCAGAGCTTTGCGAGCAGCACCAAGTTCGCGGCGGAGAAGATCGCGCTGGCGCAGGTCATCAACGCGCTCACCGCCCAGTTCAACCTCGGAGTGATGATGGCCTCGGAGACGGGGTCGCCCAACTCGAACACCGACGGCGGCTACGTTCGTTTTGCGATCCAACCGATGAGCAATCCGGACGGGAGCGCGACGAACGCGCGGAACTGCCTGCTCACAATGATCGGTGCCACGCCGGCCACGCCCTGCACCGGGAGCGGAATCACCTACTACACCAATCTCGACGAGAACGCCGACAAGAGCAACGGCGGCAAGGCCGGCAAGACGATGGGCGAGGCGTACTACTACTTCAAGGGGACAAACGCGTACGCCGGAAACAACAAGGTCAAAGCCGACCCGAAGGCGTTCAAGAGCGGAACGATCGCGGGACCGGATTACAAGTCACCTGTGGCGGCCGGTACGTGCGCGAAGAACTTCATCATCGTCCTGAGCAACGGCCCCTTCCAGGACAACGCATCCGACACGTCGACGTCGATGTCGCAACTCGGCACGGCAGGCGGCGACCAGACGATCATTAGCCCGCCCGACCGATCGAGCGACAACAACGCCGGCGACGAGTGGACCCGCTTCCTGAACAAGGCCGACGACGTGAACGCCGTCACGTACACGCTCGAGGTCGGGCCGAGCACGACCGGCCAGGGGCCCTACAACACGGCGCTGCTGCAAAGCATGGGACGGCAGGGCAAAGGCGGCTACTACTCGGCGATCGACGCCGCGACGCTGCTGGCGGCGCTCACGCGCATCTTCAACGACATCCAGGCGGTCAACAGCGTGTTCGCTTCGGCGAGCCTTCCGCTTTCCGCCGACAGTTCCGGCGCGTACGCGAACCAGGTTTACATGGGCGTGTTCCGTCCCGACGGACATGGCCAGCCGCGGTGGGTCGGCAATCTCAAGCAATACCAGTTTGCGGTCGACGCGAACAAGAATCTCTTCCTCGTCGACTCGCTCGGCGTTGCGGCGGCAGGTGCGTCCGGCTTCGCGCAACCGGATGCGGTGAGTTTCTGGACCAGCAAGGACACTTCCAAGGCGCCGGACGCGCCGACCACCGCCACGCCTCCCGGCACCGGAGGATTCTGGTTCTTCGATGCCAAGGGGTCGGGGGGAGCCTACGACTGGCAGGATGGTGAGTGGGTGGAGAAGGGCGGCGCGGCCCAGCAGCTGCGCAACACATATCTCGGCTACAGCACCATCAAGGGCATCAATGACGCAACGGCGCCGCGCAACGTGTACACGTGTACGGGCACGTGTCCCACCACGGCGAACGTGTCGCTTTCCGGGACGCCCTTCAACG
>Ga0157371_10002458_pt1 | contig 17660 bp, 15 predicted proteins | sample C45metaG_FD_113462 | JGI IMG/M metagenome (GOLD analysis project Ga0157371, IMG submission 113462) | Corn rhizosphere microbial communities from Kellogg Biological Station, Michigan, USA - C4-5 metaG | ecosystem: Host-associated > Plants > Roots > Rhizosphere > Soil | place: USA: Michigan...
CCATAAAAGGCCTGACCAAGCCATACAGCTGTTGGTATAGATCCGAAAAGGTAAGCAATTAATAAAGCGCTGAGAGAATAAACCGTAACCATAGCCTACAATGATACAAAAAATAAGCTTTTAATTTTATAGCAAATCACTTTAGTATGCTTTTAAACTCATATCCAGGCTTCTCACAGAATGTGTAAGCGCGCCCATCGAAATAAAATCTACTCCACAAGCTGCATATTCAGTAACGTTCTCTTCGGTAATTCCTCCGGAAGCCTCTGTAATAAATTTCCCGTTAATTAATGCAACGGCAGTCCTTAAGTTTTCAAAAGTAAAATTATCAAGCATAATACGGTCTACACCACCAATAGCTAAAACCTGCGATAACTCCTCCAGGTTCCTAACCTCAATTTCGATCTGAAGTGGTTTATCCTGACTGATAAGATATTTTTGCGCAGCAGTAATGGCATTTGAAATCCCCCCGGCATAATCTACATGATTATCCTTGATTAAGATCATATCATATAAACCAATGCGGTGATTTACACCTCCACCAATCCTAACTGCCCATTTTTCTAAATAACGCAAGCCAGGAGTAGTTTTACGGGTATCTAAAATCCTGGTTTTAGTCGTTTTTAACAGTGAAACAATACGATGGGTTTTAGTAGCAATGCCACTCATACGCTGCATGCAGTTTAAAACCAATCGTTCTGCAATTAAAATAGAATGCGTACTTCCGGCAACGGTTAAAGCAATATCGCCTACTTTTACAGCTGTACCATCCTGCAATAATACTTCAACTTTCAAGCCAGCATCAACTTCCTTAAAAATCTCGATTGCCAATTCAATTCCCGCTAAAATACCATCTTCTTTGATAATCAGTTTTGCTTTTCCCTGTGTTCCTGGCGGAATTGTTGAAAGTGAAGTATGATCTCCATCACCAACATCTTCGGTAAGGGCATTTTTTATGAATTGATGTATAAGTTGAGTATCCAAAATATAGGTTTTATGCCGCAAAAATAAGAATTATTTATTAGCAGGCAATTTCCTGAAAGGTTAAAGTGATTTGCTAACTTCAGAGGCACTAACCTCCACGACTTACAAAGTTGGCGAGACATAGCGGAGTCAGAACTTCGTAAGTACTGACTGGCCAATTAATCCTTGGCAGGTTCTATCCTTAATTCAGTAATCGAAAAGTTGGTATTGAATTTTTTCATGGTAATAGAAATCCTGAAGGTTTCTTTAGCAGTGCTTAAAATAATTACGCCAAAACGATAATTTGGATTTGTATTAATTTTATGAAAAATACTTGTTTTTACCGGAGGGTGTTTAATAAAAAAATCTCTCAAAATCTGTTCACCCTGTGCTTTTGAGTATACATCTTCCTCATCAACAATGATAAGTTCGATAGTTGAGGCGAAATTTTTAGCAATTTCTTTTGAGTTACCAGCTTTAAAATACGAGGATAAATCATCAATTATATCTGCCTGGATGGCTGTAGGGTAATATAATGACGACAAACTAATAACGAGTAAGAATAAGCTCCGGATCATTTCTGTATTTTATACAGAACCCTATAGCTAAAATTATGCCATTAGCATATCAAAAAAAGGATTTCTTCATTTATATAAGCACCAATAAAGTTATATTTGCCATATAAATAAAACACTAAACATGTTATACATGAAAATGTTTTGATTTTAATCAATAAATTTTACAATAAAAATGGTAAACGATAAAAAACTCGCGCTTATAATTCTAGATGGTTGGGGCTACGGAAAACAAGATAATTCTGATGCTGCTTATGCTGCCAACACTCCTTTTTTCGATTCGTTATTACAGAAGTACCCAAATTCCAGGCTTGAAGCATCAGGTGAAGCAGTAGGCTTGCCAGCCGGACAGATGGGAAACTCAGAAGTTGGACACATGAACTTAGGCGCAGGCAGAGTAGTTTACCAGGAGCTTGGAAGAATCAATAAATCGATTACCGACAGAGAATTGCACCACAACCCGGTTTTGGTAAGTGCATTTGATTATGCAAAGCAGCATAATAAAGCAGTTCACTTCATCGGCCTGGTTTCAAACGGCGGGGTACATGCGCATATTGAACATTTAAAAGCTTTGTGCGATGCCGCAAATGAAGCAAATGTACCAAACACCTTTGTTCATGCTTTTTTAGATGGCCGTGATACGGATCCAAACTCTGGTCTGGGCTTTATTACTGACCTGGAAAACCACATCCAAAACACCAATGCTAAATTGGCAACCATGGTTGGCCGTTATTATGCAATGGACCGCGATAACCGTTGGGAGCGCGTTAAACAAGCTTATGATGTAATGGTAAATGGCATTGGCGAAAAAACCCAGGATGCTTTGGCTGCAATCAAAAAGTCTTATGCCGGTGGCGTAACTGATGAGTTTTTAAAACCAATCGTATTAACGCAGGATAATGGTGCTCCAGTTGCTACTATTCAAAACGATGATGTGGTCATCTGTTTCAATTTCCGTACAGACAGAGGGCGTGAGATTACAACAGCATTAACACAGAAAGATTTCCCCGAGCAGCAAATGCATAAACTACCATTGTATTATGTCACCATGACTACCTACGATGAGAGTTTTGAAAAGGTAAATGTAATTTTCACAAAAGATGATTTAACCCAGACCATAGGTGAAGTATTGGCCAATAATAATAAAAACCAGATCCGTATTGCAGAAACTGAAAAATATCCTCATGTAACCTTCTTCTTCTCTGGCGGAAGAGAGGCTGAATTTACCAATGAGAAACGTATTTTAATTCCTTCACCGAAAGTAGCAACTTACGATCTTCAACCTGAAATGAGTGCCGCAGGAATTACCGATGCCATTACCAAAGAAATGGAAACAGGATGGGCTGATTTTATTTGTTTAAACTTTGCCAATCCAGACATGGTTGGACATACAGGTGTTTTTGAGGCCGTAATAAAAGCAGTTGAAACTGCAGATAAATGTGCTGAAATCGTGGTAAACAAAGGTTTGGAGCATGGTTATTCGTTTATCCTTTTAGCCGATCATGGAAACTCAGAATTTATGGTGAATGGGGATGGATCTGCCAATACTGCGCATACCACCAACCTGGTACCTTGTATTTTAATTGATAAAGACTATAAAACTATTGCAGATGGTAAATTAGGCGACATTGCCCCTACTATTTTAAAAATATTAGGTGTAGCTATTCCGGCAGAAATGACAGGAAACGTTTTAATATAATGGTTAAAAAACTTTTTATCCCGGTATTTGCTTTAGCTTTATTTTCATGCAACCAGCGGAAAGAAGCTGAAGCAAATACCAGTTTAAGTTATTTCGATGTTAAGGGTTATTTCGGAAAAGAAATTTCACGCTTGCAGCGCTTAAATCCCGATGTAGATAAAACGGTAAGTATAAACGGTATAGCGGAACATAAAAAAGCCAAAATTACCGATTGGACAAAAGAACTTGCCATTTTTGTTAATGCCGATATTAATAAAACCTCCTGGAAAGGTAGTTTTAAAACTAAAGAACAAGATGGAGTTGATATTTATACTTCCGATAATAAAAAAATCCCTGTTAAAAAGGTTTCTATTACCTGGAAAGGTATGAAAGCAGTTAAGATAGAGATCATTATCGATAATAAAAATATCTTATATCAATCTCAGGATACTTTAACTTATTATCCCGATAGTTTATATGCCATTAAAAAGCATCAAAAAATAAGATTGCTTAATGAAAAAAGATATTCGGTTATCGGAAAGCTTGAATAAAAAATGGGACCCGAATATATTCAGGTCCCATTTTTTTTAAAAGGATGTATTTTATTTCAGGCTGGCAATCTGCGCTTTATCGTAGGTTACCCAATCAATAATATCTTTTCTTAATGGCTGCAAGGTTAATACCTTCTGAAAATCAGCAATAGAGTTATTGAACAAAGCTACACAAGCTGCTTTTTCTTCTTTTTTCTTTGCTTTAAAAGATCTGAAAATTGCATAATCTTTGTAAGCCAGGCCCCGGTTCTGAAACATCTGTGCGTCTTCATCACCATTAATTTCAATGGCTTTTGTAAAATCTTTGAGAGATGCCAGATAAAAGTTTTCGCGCATGGTATTTAACGATTCTTTAGGATCGTTAGCTATTTTCAACCTTGCGATACCGCGATAATAATAAGCAGAAACCTCTGTAGGTTTGATGGTTAATAACCGGCTGTAAGTGGCAATACACTTCTCGTATTCGCGATTTTGGAAGTAAGAATATCCGAGCATCTGGAGCACGTTTGCATTATCAGGAGTTTTAGTATCAGCTTTTTCCAATTGCATTGCTGCAGTTTTATAATCACCTTTCATCATAGCCTGCATGCTTCTTTCGTAATTGCTCTGCGCGAAACTACTCGTTGATGTAAAAATAATTAAACCTAAAATCGCCTTTTTAAAATAGTTCATGTATGAGTAATAAGTTAACAAATCTAACGCCTAACCGAATTTATAGGAGAAATTTTTTGCAATATAATCCTATTCTGATAATTTAAAAGTTTTTAATTTTCTTTCATTCAAACCAGGTGCCCTAAACATTAGCTTAAACGCTAAAAAACGCTTTATATGATATTGGCGAAAATATTTATATTTCTCTGCCTTTTTAACATAAGATTAATATTATTTTCACTTTGGCACAAGAGTTGAATTTATTAAGCCAATACCAAAATTAAACAAAGTGAATACGATTAAACTGCCAGTTTGTCGTTAGCAGAAAATGTGATAATGAGTAAACAAGATATATTTGATTTCCATACAGCAATGCCAATCATAAATGAAGATACAGAGTTTTTTCCTTTAATGTCTCAACAAGACGAGGAGGAAATGAACAATGAGGAAACGCCCGAAACGTTGGCCATATTGCCTTTGCGAAACACAGTTTTATTTCCAGGAGTAGTTATTCCTATTACAGTTGGAAGAGATAAATCGATTAAGCTAATTAAGGAAGCTTATAAAGGGAATAAGATTATTGGTGTTGTTTCTCAAAAAGACGTTTCTATTGAAGATCCTACTTTTGAGCAACTTAACACGGTTGGTACTGTTGCCAATATTATTAAGTTGTTGCAGATGCCTGATGGGAATACCACTGTAATTATTCAGGGTAAACAACGTTTCAGTTTAATTGAAGAGGTGCAGAATGAACCTTATATTAAAGCCGTTGTTAAAAAATTCGAAGAACAAAAGCATAAGGGGGATAAGGAGTTTAAAACATTAATCGCTTCTATACGCGAGATGTCTGCACAGATTATCCAGCTTTCACCAAATATTCCAAGCGAAGCCAGTATTGCACTAAAAAACATTGAGAGCAATTCATTTTTGATCAATTTCATTTCATCAAATATGAATGCCGAAATGGCCGATAAGCAAAAAATCCTTGAAATGGATAAATTGCAGGAAAGGGCGCAAAAGGTAATGGAACTATTAATGGTCGAATTGCAGATGCTGGAGCTGAGAAATCAGATCCAATCAAAAGTGCGTACCGATTTAGATAAACAGCAACGCGATTATTTCTTAAATCAACAGCTAAAAACCATCCAGGAAGAACTGGGCGGAAATTCTGCCGATTTAGAATTTGATGCTTTGCAGGAAAGGGCTAAAAAGAAAAAATGGACGCAGGCTGTTGCTGATCATTTTGATAAAGAAATAGATAAGTTAGGTAGAATGAATCCTGCTGCGCCTGATTATTCGGTTCAGTTAAACTACTTAGAACTACTATTGGATTTACCCTGGAGCGAATTTACAAAAGATAATTTCGACCTAAAAAGAGCACAGCGCATCTTAGATAAAGATCACTTCGGTTTAGAAAAAGTAAAGCAGCGTATTATCGAATACCTTGCTGTGCTAAAACTAAAACGCAATATGAAAGCACCTATTTTATGTTTGGTTGGCCCTCCGGGAGTTGGTAAAACATCGTTAGGAAAATCGATTGCAAAAGCATTAGGCCGTAAATATGTACGTATGGCTTTAGGCGGTATCCGTGATGAAGCAGAGATCCGTGGTCACCGTAAAACTTATATAGGTGCCATGCCGGGCCGTATTATTTCATCCATTAAAAAAGCCGGAGCAGATAACCCTGTTTTTGTTTTGGATGAGATTGATAAAGTAGGAACTGATCACCGTGGTGATCCATCATCAGCTTTGCTTGAAGTTTTAGACCCTGAACAAAACAATGCATTTTACGACCATTATGTAGAGGTGGATTACGATTTGTCAAACATCTTATTCATTGCCACAGCAAACTCTTTAAGTACGATACAGCCTGCTTTGTTAGACCGTATGGAGATTATTGAGGTGAACGGGTATACGATTGAAGAAAAAATAGAGATTGCAAAAAAATACCTGTTACCAAAACAGAAAGAAAATCATGGTTTGCAGACCAAAGATATTGCCCTTAAACCTACCCTGATTGAAAAAGTAATCGAAGATTATACAAGAGAATCGGGTGTGCGTGGTTTAGAGAAAAAAATAGGTTCGTTAGTACGTGGTGTAGCTACAAAAATCGCCATGGAAGAAACTTATGAGGCAAATTTAACTAATGATGATGTCGAGCGCATTTTAGGTGCCCCGATTTATGACAAAGATTTGTATGAAGGCAATGAAGTTGCAGGCGTGGTAACTGGCTTAGCCTGGACAAGTGTTGGAGGCGATATTCTATTTATCGAATCGAGCTTAAGTCCTGGGAAAGGAAAATTGACCTTAACCGGTAACTTGGGCGATGTAATGAAAGAATCTGCCGTAATTGCTTTGGCTTACCTACGCGCCCATGCAGCTGAATTTGGTATAGACTACACTTTATTTGACAATTGGGATGTTCATGTTCACGTGCCTGCAGGTGCTACACCAAAAGACGGACCATCGGCTGGGGTAACCATGCTTACCGCCTTAACTTCGGCATTTACACAACGTAAGGTAAAACAACACTTAGCTATGACTGGTGAGATTACTTTACGTGGAAAGGTACTTCCTGTTGGTGGAATTAAGGAAAAAATTCTTGCAGCAAAAAGGGCGAACATTAAAGAAATTATCCTTTGCAAAAGCAACCGTAAGGATATTTTAGAGATTAAAGAAAGTTACATTAAAGATTTAACGTTTCACTATGTAACAGAAATGAGCGAAGTAATTGAACTGGCATTAACTAAAAATAAGGTAAAAAAACCAATAGATCTGAGCGTTAAAATTGCTCCGATTGTAAACTAATTGCTAATTCTTTTGGATTAACGATCAAAAATCCAATTACAATAAATACTTTTATAGCCCAGGTAAATTGCCTGGGCTTTTTTATGAGATCATTTTTATTCACCATAGTTTTTTGTTCGGTTGTTTCAACCAGTTTCGCCCAATCCTTTAAAAACGAATTCGGTTTTAAAACTGAAAATGATGCTTATCTGGCTACGTTAAATGACCGATACTATACCAACGGGTTATTTATCTACTTCCGCCATGCCATTAATACTGAAAAGCTGTCAGATAAAATAGAGAAAAAAATCTACGAAATTTCTGCCGGACAAAAAATGTATACGCCCTATTGGGGTCAGGTACCTGATAAAGAAGATCAGGACAGGCCTTTTGCAGGTTATCTTTATGCCGGTGGCGCTTATTCGGTTTTCTACAAAAATGAAAGTGTTTTAAAAACAAGCGTAGAATTGGGAACGGTTGGTCCTAACTCACTCGCTCAAACTGCACAGCGTTTTCTACATAAAACAGTAGGTTTTTATACTCCTGCAGGCTGGGATTACCAAATCAAGAATGAACTTTCTGTAAACCTTGCCACCAACTATAGTAAACTACTTTTTAGACCTGAAGATCCAATTGTGGATATCAGTGCACAGGGTTATGCCAATTTGGGCACCACTTTTTCAGGACTAGGCGCATCTGTTTTATTTAGGGCAGGTAAAATCAATCAATTGTTCAATAGTGCTTACCATAATGCGGTAATTGGAAATTCGAAAACAAAAAGCCTGAACAATTCAGAGTTTTTCTTTTACGTTAAACCGCAGTTAAACTTTGTTGCCTATGATGCCACCATACAGGGAAGCCTTTTCAATAACAATAGTCCGGTAACATTTGGTGTAAAGCCAATCGTTTTTGAACAACAGTTTGGTGTGAATTATAGTTCGAAGCGATTTACAGCTGATTTTAATGTGATTTTTAAAACGAAAGAGGTTAAAAGTGTGGCAAAGGCGCAGAATTATGGTGGTTTGAGTTTATACTACAGATTTGGGAAAAGTTAGGTAATTGTTAATATTGTTTTACTGTTATATATTCATTTTAAGTGGTGTCAGATATTTCTATCTGACACTATTAATCTTAAAATAAGGCATCTGTATTTCTATTGTACATAACAAAAGAATATGAAAAAAATAATCCTTTTTATCATTTCGTTTTTGATAATAGGTGCGGCTATTTACAATTTATATCCCGAACAAAAACTCCCGCTAAATACTGAAATTGATTACATTATTGTAAAAAAATCTGATCGGCAGCTATTGGCTTACGCGAAGCACAAGCTGATTAAAACATACAAAATTTCTTTAGGTGATAATCCCGTGGGCCATAAGGAATTTGAAGGTGACGAAAAAACACCAGAAGGGTTTTATGTCATCAACGCGAAAAACCCAAATAGCGGCTACCATAAAAACCTTGGAGTATCTTATCCAAATAAAGAAGATATTGCCAGAGCTAAAGCCTTGAATAAATTACCTGGTGGCGATATTAAAATACATGGAATTCGAAATAAATTAGGCTTTATTGGCAAGTTTCAACGATTTTGCGATTGGAGAGATGGCTGTATGGCACTAACCGATAACGAAGTAGACGAATTGTTTTATGCTGTAAATATTGGAACTAAAATAGAAATCAGGCCTTAAATTTATTTTGGATTTGAGAGAATAGGTTATACAATAAAGGGCAATTAAATTGCCCTTTATTGTATCTATTTAATTTGTCAGTTTAACCACCTTTGCGGCATAGTACTGATCGAGGTAATCTTTTACTTCAGCTTTTTTAGCTGCATCATCAATAAAGTTATATAGTGGGGCCAAACCATCATCCGAAGCGCCTATAAAAGTTGCTTTATCCTCTGTAGTAGAAGCAACCCAATTGTTAAGGTTCACAATAACCCTGTTATTTATGGTTTCGGGTTTTAATTTGCTAATATCACCTCCTGTTGAACTATAATAGATCTGGGCAGAAGTATTATCATTTAAATTGCGTAGGATAGGCTCATCCAGGTAGCCGGTAGGCAAGCCAAATGTCCTTTTTAAAGTATAACGTAATCCTTCCATAATAATCGCGCCCCGTCTCTCGTTCTGAGGTGCTTCTGCCTGGTAAACAACGTCAAATTTAGAACCTATTTTTATGTTTGTTAAAACATGTGTTCCATATTTACTAACAAGTTCCTGAGCAGATAATAAAGTAATATCTCTCTTAAAATCTGCTGTTAAAAATTTATTTACCGACTTGTCGTAATAAAACTTATATACCTTCCAGATCATGTAATACGAATAGTGCCCGTAAACATATTTTTTATTAGTAACATCCGTTCCTGGAAATACCTGATTAATGGTATTTCCAAAGAGTTTTAAGCCTTTAGTTGCGTTATATGAATTAGAGAATTTTGTTGATAAATCAACGGCACTTTCAGCCTGAGTAGTCCTCCACGAAGATTGTGTACCTCTTATAAAAACAACGTTATATGTTCTGTCGGCATCATAAGCAGAAATATCGACTACATTGCCTCTTACAGAAGCCAGATCATTAAACTTATCTGTAACATCGTATCCGAACCCTAAAAAATTGAAGGTTGCAGATGGTGGATATAAAGGTTGAGTATCCTGGGTTGCTCCCTTAACCGAATAGGCAATATCAGGGGATAATTTTTCTTCAGGAACAGGATTTGGAATTTCTTCTGGATTTTTCTTGCAGGCAGCAAGTGTAGCCATAAAGGCCAGCGCTAAAATAGTTCTTTTCATTTGGTTATTATTTGTGTGTGCTCACCAATGTCAATTTTGGTGCCACTTACACAACAAATCCTGGTATTTGAATGTGGTTTATCAAAAGGCAAATCAAAACAACTAAAAAGACAGCAGCAGTATAACCATAAGTCATTATAGATCAATCACTTTTCTGTTTTTCTTCTTTTCAGCTGTTGAGGCTTTATTTTTTAGCCGCTTTTCGATAACGCCTTTGGGAATTTTGGTTGGCTTTCTTTTTTTCTGAACGGTTAGTGACCGCTTTAATAAATCGATCAGTTTTGCAATGGTTTTCTCTTTGTTTAAAAGCTGGCTTCTATCTTCCTGCGAAACAATATGCAAGAGTCCTTCAGAATCTAAACGGTTTTGAAGTTTTTCCTTTAACAGTATTTTTTCCTCGTCGTTGAAATGCTCAAAGGCATCGATATTAAAAATGATTTCTACCTTACTCGAAACTTTATTTACATTTTGTCCTCCTTTACCCCCACTTCTGGAAGTTTTGAAAGTAACAGACCGTAAAATTTCTTCTCTTGTAGGCAACATGCTGCAAAAGTAAGAATTTAGAAATAATAAAAGCTTATTCGCCTTCTTTGGTCTCGCTTACCTTGCTACGTAAACCTACAATATCCTTATCCAGCTGGTAAATTCCTCCTCTATCACTTCCAACTAACTGAAGTTTTTCTAACATGGTTTTTGCCATTTTTTCTTCTTCCAGTTGTTCATCTAAATACCATTGCAAAAATTTAAAAGTCAGGTAATCTTTTTCGTTCAACGAAAGTTCTACCAGATCGTTAATGCTTTTTGAAACCAACAGCTCGTTATCCAGGAAATCCTGAAATACCTCTATTACCTGCGAGAAAGAATTTTTGGGCATTTCAAGGGCAGTAATTACTGCATGCCCGTCCCGATCATTAATATAATGGATTAATTTAAGCATGTGATGACGCTCTTCATCACTTTGGCGATAGAAAAACTCGGTATATCCTTCTAAACCTGGCTGTGTTTCCAGCCACGAGGCAATGCCCAGATAAACTTGTGATGATTCGGCTTCCAGTTTAACCTGGTTATTCAGCGCCTCCAACATTCTTTCTGATAGTAACATAAATTTTCTATTTATTTTTCAAATTAAACACATCCGGCGAATCAATGTTTTAGTTGTACCTTGTTTATAATCTATCTTAAAAAAATTCAGCATTCTGTTTCTATTTTTTACCTTTGCTACGATGAAGAAAAACCTGGTAATAGCAATAGATGGCTATTCATCTTGCGGAAAAAGTACATTAGCGAAAGCACTGGCAAAAAAATTAGGTTTCATTTATGTAGATAGCGGGGCGATGTATCGTGCCGTAACCCTATATTTTTTAAGAAATAATGTTGATATTGCTGATGATGCTAAAGTTATTGATGCTTTACAGCACATTGAACTGAATTTCCACTCCCGCGATTACGAATCGCACATTACCCTTAATGGTGAAGAAGTTTCTGACGAGATCCGTTTAATGCCCGTTTCAGAAAATGTAAGCGAGGTTTCGGCACATAAAATTGTACGCCATGAAATGGTAAAACAACAGCAGCGTATGGGCAAATCGAAAAATATTGTAATGGACGGCCGTGATATCGGCACGACCGTTTTTCCTGATGCACCGGTAAAATTCTTTATGACAGCTGATCCAAAAATCAGGGCCGAACGCAGGTTTAAGGAACTGGAAAGCAAAGGCAATAACGAAACTACGTTAGAAGAAGTTTTTGAAAATCTTGCCCACCGTGATTATGCGGATACCACCCGTAAGGAAAGTCCGTTGGTGAGGGCTGATGATGCCATTATTTTAGATAATACCGATCTTACACAGGAAGAACAATTGGATTTTGCGATGGAGAAAGTTAATCCGTTTTTGGTTCACTAGTCAGTAGTTCATTTGTTCACTGGTCATTAGTTCATTAGTCCATTTTTTAGTAGTTGATGGCCATATTGATTACTACGAAGCGACGAAAAATATTACAAAAGTTTGGTTAATTGTTTAAATCGGTTAACTGATATCTATCGCTGCATCCCAAATGCATAGTTTAGTTAATCTTCTTAAGACCAAGGGATTTTAGACTAATAGATTTCTCCATTCCGCGGTGCTCCACCAGTCGAAAGGACGTGTCGCTAAGGTTAATTATTTAAATCGGTTAACTGACACCCAAATTATGAGTCACCAAGCTATTAACTGTGAAATATCTAACTACTGGCCCTTCGACTCCGCTCAGGGTGACACTCCGAGGGGAGAATAGATTTTTTCAATCTAGTTGAGTCCATTAGCTACCAGACTATGAACCATCTAATCATCGACCCTATATTCTATTCACTCCAAACCCCAAACGCTCAACTCCAAACTGATCGGCTATCAAACTATCAACCATCAGACTATTGACCTTTGACTTCAGAAAAAAATTCATATTTTTAGCACATAACCCAAATGTTGCTATGAAATTAAAATCAATTTACCTTACTGTATTATTTCTATCCATCTTTATTTTAAATGTAAATGCCCAAAAAGGCTGGATCAACCTCTTTAATGGGAAAGATTTAAAAGACTGGAACATTAAAATTGCAAAACACGACTATAAAGAAAATTATGCCAATACATTTCGGGTAGAAAATGGTGTAATGAAAGTAAGTTATGATGGATATAATGAATTTGACCAGCAATATGGCCATATCTTCTATAAAAAACCTTTTTCTGCCTATCTTTTAAAAGTAACCTATCGTTTTATAGGCGAACAGGCTAAAGGTGGCGAAGGCTGGGCAACCCGAAACAGTGGTGCCATGTTACATTGCCAGGATCCGGCAACGATGTTAAAAAACCAGGATTTTCCGATTTCTATCGAAGGACAGATTTTAGGTGGAGATGGAGAACACGAACGCCATACCAGCAATGTGTGTACACCTGGAACATTGATAAATTATAACGGTAAATTGTTTACACCACACTGTTTAGATTCTAAATCGAAAACCTATGCAGGCGACCAATGGGTAACCGCAGAATTTTTAGTCTTAGGTGATTCTGTTATCAAACACATTATAGCAGGCGAAGTGGTTTTAGAATACACCAAACCTCAAATTGGTGGCGGCAACGTCTCTAACTTCGACCCAAAGGTTAAAACAGATGGTAAAGCATTAACATCAGGTTATATATCCTTACAAAGCGAAAGCCATCCAATAGAATTTAAAACAGTAAAACTTTATGATTTAGAAGCCTACATGAAAAATAAGGCAAAACTGGATAAAGTATTGGCTAAAATATTAAAAGAGTAAACCATAATCCAAATCATTTGTTAAATAGTGATGTAAACTTTAAAGCTAAATTTATACGATGCTCCACGTCTGCCTGTTTAAACGCTTTACCCTTCTTTTCTTTTTATTTGTTACCCATGTTGCAATTGCGCAGAAAGCTTATCAGATAAAAGACATCCCCGATCCTAAAAATAATGGCGGTGGTTATGTAAGTGACCCTGATAAAATTTTGGGTATCAATGCGGTTTCGCAACTCAATAGTACCATTGCCGATTTCGAGAGTAAAACCAATGTGCAAGTGGCAGTGGTGGTGGTTAACGATTTCGATCATGATAAAGAGGATTTCGACTTTGCTTATGAGCTCTTCAATACCTGGGGAATAGGCTCAAAAACCAGCAACAATGGTTTGTTGTTATTTATTTCGAAGGAGCGCCGTAAATACAGGTTTATTACAGGTACAGGTGCCGAAGGTGTTTTACCTGATGTAAAGCTTAAACATATTGCTGAACAGCAGCTTATACCGGCTTTTAGAGAAAATGATTTTGCCACCGGAATTACCAATACCATTAATGCCATTGGCGAGATTATCTTAAAACCTGAGCATAAATCGGAGCTCAACCAATTGTTCACTCAGCAGGATAGCAATAATGATTTAGAAAATTTCTTACTACCTACCGGGATAATCATCCTGCTTTTTTGGGGTGCATTCAAAATTGTGAACCGGCAGGCTAAAAATGCTACAAAAGATAAATCCAGGTCAGGTGGAGACCAATATGAAAAGATTGGGAAAGGCTGTGCGGTGGCGATGATGATCACTTTTGTAACCGGCTTTATATTCTTCTTTTTTGGTGGAATGGATCTGGTTGAAAAAATAAGATCAAAAGATGTTCCGTTTATTCTGTATGCTATTTTGGCTCTTGTACTTTTCGGCAGGTACCTTTTCCACATTTCAGCATTGCGGAAAATACACAATGACGATAAAAACTTTTTTAATTCGGTAAGTAGTTTTCATAAAAAGAATTTTTGGCTGATCATTTTTTCTCCCCTTATTTTAATCAACATGATCATCTATTTATTTAAAAGGGTTAAAAACATTAACCGCTTTAAAGCAGTACTTGATAGTAAGGGCCAGGAAATGGTACGTTTGGATAGGGATATCAATATTGAAGGCGAACCTTTTTTAACAAGGGGCCAACGCAAAGAAGAGATAGTAAAAGCTTATGATTACGATATTTGGGAAAGTGCCGACCATAAAGAACATATCATTAAGGCATGGCCTGCAGAAAAATACAATCGCTATACCGAATGCCCTGAATGTACTTTTAGAACTTATAAACTAAATAAACGCATAACCACAAGAGCGGCAACCTACAGCCATGAAGGCCAGGCAAAATTGATAAACGAATGTAGTTTTTGTAAAAAAACAGAATTTATTAAATGGATTACATTAGCCATGTTGGTTGAATCGAGCTCCTCTTCCGGTTCGTCTTCGGGAAGCAGTAGTTCTTCCTCTTCATCGAGCAGCAGCAGCTGGGGTGGTGGCAGCAGCAGTGGTGGCGGTACGGGAGGCAGCTGGTAGTACATTAACCTCCATAAAGACGATTTTTTTTTAAGAACAAGCTCCTTTTTTCAATCTTATCCCCTCCTATTAAAAGTATTTTCTAATTTTGAAACACTTAGCACGGTGTTTGCTTATAGCGTGTTTGCGATTACCTATTAAAACTGTTCGCAGAATCTTATACTTATGACTAGAATTTTCTTCCTCCTCATCGCTCTTTCTATTTTTGCTAACCGTTTAAATGCACAAGAATTGTATCGTGTTAAGGCCGACAAATTGCGTGTAAGGGAAAGCAGCGATCCGAAAAGTAAGGTGATTGGAAATATTGGTCAAAACGAAAGCATTACGGTTTTGGATGCCAACAATGCGAAGTTTTACAAAGTAAAGTTTAAAAACCGCGAGGGCTGGGTAAGCAAGGATTTCGTCGAAAAAATTGCACCCGCGGCAAAACCAACTACTCCTCAAGCAACTACTGCACAAACCGATGCCACCCCTCAAAAGTCAGCAAGCGCCGACATGTATCGCGTAACTGCCGACGACTTAAGGGTTAGGCAACAAGCTGATCCGAAAAGCAAAATTGTAGGATATCTGCCTAAAAATGAAAATGTGGCCGTAATTGATTCATCTAATACAAGTTTCTATAAAATTAAAGTTACCAATGGTGAAGGATGGGTGAGTAAAGAATTTTTGGTCAGGGTTTCTCCTGTAAAAGCTACAGTAGAAAAAACCAGCATAGCCGCATCAGTACCTCAAATAAAAAAAGATTACACCAACATTATCTTTTTTGTAGTTGTGGCCTTAATACTCATCACTATACTATACTTTTCTATTAAATACGCCAGTGGCAACAAATTTTTGATCGGTTTTTCGGCAATTGTGATTCTGGTAACCGGGTATTTCTGTTATATTACTTTCATTCAGCCAAAAGTAGTAACAGGTACCTTTGCAAGCAATGAAGACATTCAGTACAAATCTTTCAATTTCAAATCGAAAGATTCCGTAACCGTTGCCGATGCCTATACTGATTCTATTTTTACCTCGAAATACGTTATTGAAGGTGACATGATCAAACTTTACGATCAGCAAAATACAATTATGCTACTAATCAGAGATGATAAAACGTTAATTGGCGAGGGTTTTACAAGAGGGACGTTTACAAAGAAATAAATCCGGGATCATCAAACGTTCCTACGGAACGAAAAAAATGCACATTTTTTTCTACCGATGATTCGTCCTGCTGGGACGAGTCATAAACCAAGGCGGCAAATTTTAAATACGGTTCGTCCCATCGGGGACGATTTATGGGTAGTAAATAACAAAATGTTATTTGCGTAACGTTCTGTAGGAACGTTTGGTGTTTGGTGGGAAGTTATGCACAGCCCCTTATTTTTAAACCTGATAGAGCGGACTAGCCCGGAGCGTAGCGAGGACTATAAGCGATAGCAGGACTGCTGTTTCAGAAGCATTACTGAACGCTCATTTTCAAATATTAACAAATAAAACCTACGCTATTCCTAAATTTAGCTTGATAGATGCTGAAATAAATTCAGCATGACGCACAAGCTAATTCTTAATACACTAAAAATCAGCAACATTTATTAAAAAAATCTTTTCTATTAATTAAAAAATTTTTACCTTTGCAGTCCCTAAATAGGGAAAAAAGGAGATAATTAATTAATGGCTAAAAAACAAGTAGCAGAAAAAGAATTAGCAGCTAAAACAGCTGAACTTCAGGGAGAAGGCGGACGCCTGACTGAAAAAGAAACTATTGAATCAGAAGCTGATTCAGTTTCGATCGAATCGATCAAATCATCATTAGCTACACCAACCGAGGATTTCGATTGGGATGCAGATGAAAAAGTTTTCGGTAATTACAATGATGCAGACCGTAAAAAGTTTGAAGATATGTATGCCGGAACATTCAATCAGATCACTAAAGGTGAAATCATCAGCGGTATCGTTGTTTCAATCAACAACAAAGATGTAGTATTAAACGTAGGTTTCAAATCAGACGGTTTAGTTTCTACTTCTGAATTCCGTGATACACCGGATCTTAAAATCGGCGATTCAGTTGACGTTTTCGTTGAAGCACCAGAAGATGCTAACGGTCAATTGATCCTTTCCCGCAAAAGAGCAAAAACCCAAAGATCATGGGAAGCGATTAACGAGGCTCTTGAAAATGATAGAATCATCAACGGTTTCGTTAAGAGCCGTACTAAAGGTGGTTTAATTGTTGACATCATGGGCGTTGAAGCTTTCTTACCAGGATCTCAAATTGATATTAAACCTATCCGCGATTACGATGTATACGTGGGTAAAACAATGGAATTCAAAGTTGTTAAAATTAACCATGAGTTTAAAAACGTAGTAGTTTCTCATAAAGTGTTAATTGAAGACGATTTAGAAAGCCAAAAAGTAGAGATCGTTTCTAAATTAGAAAAAGGTCAGGTATTGGAAGGTACTGTTAAAAACATTACTGATTTCGGTGTATTCATCGATTTAGGTGGTGTTGATGGTTTACTTCACATTACTGATATTTCTTGGGGCCGCATAGAGCATCCAAAAGAAGTATTGTCATTAGATGAAAAAATCAACGTGGTTGTTTTAGATTTCGATGATGAGAAAAAACGTATCGCTTTAGGCTTAAAACAATTAACTCCACACCCTTGGGAAAACTTAAGTACTGACATCCAGGTTGGTTCTAAAGTAAAAGGAAAAATCGTAACTGTTGCAGATTACGGTGCTTTCTTAGAAATCATCCCAGGTGTTGAAGGTTTAATCCACGTTTCTGAAATGAGCTGGTCACAAAACTTAAGAAATCCACA
>Ga0157371_10002466_pt1 | contig 17629 bp, 14 predicted proteins | sample C45metaG_FD_113462 | JGI IMG/M metagenome (GOLD analysis project Ga0157371, IMG submission 113462) | Corn rhizosphere microbial communities from Kellogg Biological Station, Michigan, USA - C4-5 metaG | ecosystem: Host-associated > Plants > Roots > Rhizosphere > Soil | place: USA: Michigan...
GCCCGGAAAATTCTCGCCTCGCCGGCGTAAGCAGGCGACCGGTCGGTAGGTAGTAGCGGTCATGAGAACTCGCCTCGCCGCCCTCGCCCTCACCGTCACCGCGCTCGGCTCGATCGCGGCCGTCGCGTCACCCGCGAACGCCGTAGGCAACAACACCACCCTCGGCGGCTGTCGGTTCAACATCGACTCGGTCCAAGCCGTCACCGGCTCGTCCTGGGTCGGGTTCGTCTCCGACGCGTCCGCCACTCACGACCCGAGCGGCTTGCCGATCGGCGCGACGGTCAGCTGCAAGCTCCAGGCCGACGGCGTCGACATCCCCGGCACGACGTTCAGCTACCTCGGGTACGGCGAGCAGGCCGGCGCCGATCCCGTCTCGTTCGACATCGACGAATTCGCGATCGTGGGCGAGTGCCAACGCACCGTCTACGCCGACGGCTCGGACACCGGCTGGTTCTGCTTCCCCACGGCGACGACGCTCCCGCTGCCGCCGCCCGGTGTGGTCACCGCGATCGACTTCGTCACCGGCGTTGTCAACGACGTCTTCGTCTGGGACGTCGACCCGCGGCTCTGCCCCGCGCTGGCCGCACATCCGGGCACCTACGGGCCGATCGTCGTGAAACCCGACGGCGACGTCTACGTCGCAGACCCGTTCGGGTTGGGACTGAACCCGGTCGAGGACTGCCCGGCGTACGGCAACTTCTAAGCCACCGCCGGCGAACCGCTAGAACGACAACGTGTCGCGCTCGGCCGATCGCTCGTCCATGAGGCCGGTGAACGCGTCGATCGGGCGCAACACGTCACCGCGGCGGCTCGTCAGGGCGGTCCGCGGAATGCTCCACACCACTTCTTCGCCGGTGGTCCCGCAGTAGGCCGGGAACGCACCCCGTGACACGCCATCGGCGTCAGCAAGGCGGAGCACCGCGTCACCGTTGGGCCCGGTGCAGCGCGCCGTGGCGGTGTACGCCGTACCGTCGATCGCGAATCGGAAGCCGTAGCGGATCGGGGACAGCAACGACGGCGCGGTCATGTGCGCGACCGCGAGGCGCACGAACACGTCGTCGTTGCTCGGCCGGTACGCCACCGTCGCGGCGACGAGGTCGCCACCTAGCGCGGACCACGCCGAGTCGGTGTCGCCGAACGCATCGGTGCGGGACAGCAGCGGCGCGCTAGCCGCTCGCGAGCCCGACGCCACCTTGATGCCGTTCGTGCCGAGTGCCGTGCCGCGATCCTGTACGAACACGTCGCCGACCTTGTTGGTGTCGTCCGGGGTCAGCTTGCCCGCGCTGGTGAACTCGACGTAGCGGCCGTCGGTCGAAAGGTGCGGGGAGGCGGCGCCGGTGGGGTTCTTGCAATAAGCGCTTTGGCTCACGGTGTAGCCGATCCCGCTGGTGGCGCCGGTCACCAGATCGTGGAACGCGATCGGCGCCGCATCGCAGTTGGATCCCGGGTTATTCGAAACGGCGAAGTACCGTCCGTTCTCGCTCAGGCTCCACGTCGTGTCACCCGTGCCCAGTGGTCGGCCCATGGAGTCGACGTCCGCGCGCTCGGTGCGCCCGGTGTGCCGGTCGCGCACGTAGTACCCGAATCCGCCGAGCACGTCTGCCGGCACGATGTTCCTGCCGGTCGACTGGAACGCGACGTAGCGATCGTCGCGGCTGATCATCTGCGTCCGGTAGTACGGCTGCGCGGACGCGGCCTTGCCATCGAGACCGATCGAGATGAGCTCGGTCCGACCGGTCTTGAAATCGTGCAGATAGGTGTCCGGGCACGTCGGGAGGCTCACCGCCTGGTCGGTGCAGACGTCGTTGTCGACGGCGGAGAGGTTTCCGGCGGTCGAGATGAACAGCACGTATCGACCATCCGGGCTGATGCTCGGGTCGTCCGATCCGCCGTCGGCCGGCACGCCGTTGGACCCCACCGATCCGAGCATGGTCGTCCGGGTACGCAGGTCCCGGACCCAGACCCGATCGTTCACGAAGGCAAGGTTTCTCGCGAAACAGGAAGGGTCGACCGGTTGCTCGCACGGGGCGTCCGTACCGGTCAAGTTGCTGGTGGAGAAGAACGCGACGCGGTTGCCGTCGTCGCTGATGGTGGGGCTTCGGGCGCCCGTCGCAGCGGGCAAGCCACCGACGCCGACGGATGCCAGCGTCGTAACTCCCGCCCGCATGTCGCGGACGTACACCTGGGTGAACGCGACTGGCTCCGCGGGCGTCCCGCCGACCGGAGTCGGTTGGTCGGTCAGGTTCGAGTAGCAGCTGCTGAAGGCGACGTATCGCCCGTCTGCGCTCACCGCCGGCTCGCTGGCGCCGTCGCAGGTCGGCAACCCGACCGCGTCGCCACCGTCGCGGGCCACCGACACCTTCACCGTTCGGCCGAGCAGCCGATCGCGCAGATAGACGTCGAACACGGTGTTCACCGCGCCGAGATCGCCCGGCGCCACGGCCACCGGCGTCGCGTTGGTGAACGCGACGAACCGCCCGTTCGGCGATATCGCCACGCCGCCGTCGGTATCGCCCGAGCCACCGCCACCCGACGCATTCTTGAACTGGTGTCCACCGCTGGCCAACGACACCCGCTGGATGGTCGCCGGGCGCTGGTATCCAAGCGCCACCGAACCGCCTGGTACGGCGACGAGCGGCACGGCGATCGCGAGCGCCGCGCCGGCGGCGATGACGAGCTTCGGAGCACGAACGGCAATCAACGTCTGCGCCACGTGGCCCTCCCTCGCCCGACGACCCGCCTCACAGATCGGTACGCATCACGAGGTCCTCGGCAACACGGAGCGCGAAGAGGCAGCCGTGCTGACCCGACCACGGGACCACCCAGGTCGCGCAGTCACCGGTACCGCCTGGTCGCGTCGACCCAGGCGGTTAGGCATGTCGCGGCGCTACGACAGCCCGTCGGGCCATTCGACGCGCTGAGTGAACCAATCGACAACCGTCACTATCGGCAGCCACGGATATTCCGCCACCACCTTGACGGGGAAGATCGCCTCTTCGGCGCGCCCTAACGAAGCAACGTCTTGGCGGCGCACGTTCTCGTCGAGCCCCATCGAAGCGGGTGCGAGGCTGACACGGCGACCGTCGGGAGCGAAGACGTCTGCGGTCACATGCTCGGAAGATGCGGGCACCGTTGAATACAAGTCCAGGAGTGCTACCAAGAGTGTCCCGTCCGACAGCGTTGCCTCTGCCTTGACGACGTAGAGATTGTCGCTATCGAGCGGCAGGCGACCGTCGTACGGACGGTAGTCGTCCTCGACCGTCTCGTCGTACCAGGGCTCATCGGCGTCCGCCGTATGACAACAGATCCAGATCGGGCTCTCTTCGAAGTCCGCGATTGTCAGGTCCGGATAGCTCTTGATCACGGGCCGTCGTCTTCGCTCGCCTGAGCCGCCTCGAAGGTCGACCATCAACGACTGCACGCGAGGTCCAGCTGCGTCGTACGCACGCTGGTACTCCTCGTCGGTCAGGTTCGTCTCCAACTGCCAGAGCACGACATCCCAACCCTCGTCTAGGCCGGGTCGCCGGTTGCCTTCCACCGTCTTCTCCAGCCAGCCGAAGATCAGTCGAACCTCACCGGCCCGCCCGTCCCGTGCCGACTGCAACAAGCCGGGCGCGACCACATATGTCAGGACTGCTCGACGCGAAGGCTCTGGACCGGGCTGCCACCAACTGAGCAATCGGTCGTAATTCGCTCGCAGCCGCGGTACGGCAGCGACGAGCTGTTCGACGTTCGCCGACATCACACGTCGATGTTCCCAAGTCCCGGGCGAGCAGGTCAGGCACCGTTGGTGTGGCCCGGTTAGTAGGCGCGGCGGACGTCTGCGGCAACGATGCGGACGCGGATTGACGCTCTAGGGAGTACTACGCGGGCCGCTGTCGCTCACCCGGTGCTCTGGGGCGGGCAGTCATAGAGCGGATTCAGACCGAGACCTAGCGGATCCCAGACCCATATGTCGCCGTCGTCAAAGATGACGACTGCGCCGCCGGCGTAGACGCCGGGGAACAACTTCAACACCGAACAGATGACTCTCTCAAGAAGTCCCGCGGGGACCGCCGTCGTCGACGTGGCCGCTTGATTCGCGGCGCACGCTTGCTCGATCTGCTCGACGCTGCCCGCGTTGACGTGGGCGGTAGTCACGACCCCGATGAGCTCGCTGCATGTCGCGCTCGCGTCGCCGTTTTGGGCGGCAACTGCGGGCGAGCCGAACGCGACGAGCGCGACGGCCAGCAGTGGTGCGATTAGCGCTGTGCGGACCCTGGTCATCTGGCCTCCAGACCCTCAGCCGTGGACCACGAATGGCTCACGACGTGGCTACATACCAGAAGTACTGCAGTATCGCCCGATCGCTTACGCGCGTTCGCGCCAGCCACGGCTGGCGGGCGCCTCGGCGCTAGTAGGCGCCCATGCCGCGGACGACGGCGACGACGGTTCGCACGAGGATGACCATGTCGAGCACCGGCGACCAGTTCTCGACGTAGTAGAGGTCGAGCCGGACGCTGTCGTCCCACGACAGGTCGCTGCGACCGGAGACCTGCCACAGACCGGTGATGCCCGGCTTGACGAGCAGGCGGCGGCGTACGTCGTCGGCGTAGCTCTCGACCTCGCGCGGCAGTGGCGGCCGCGGACCGACGACGGACATGTCGCCCTTGACGACGTTCCACAGTTGCGGCAGCTCGTCGAGGGAGAACCGGCGCAGCCATCGGCCCACGGCGGTGACGCGCGGGTCGGCGCGCAGCTTGAACATCGGGCCGTCGGCGTCGTTGCGCTTGAGCTGGGCGAGCCTCTTCTCGGCGTCGACGTGCATCGAGCGGAACTTGTAGACGACGAACTCGTCGCCGCCGCGGCCCACGCGGGTCTGCCGGAAGATGACCGGACCGCGGCTGGTGAGCTTGACGACGGTGGCGATGACGGCGAAGAGCGGCAGCAGTACGGCGAGCGCGAGGCTCACCAACGTCAGGTCCATGACCCGCTTGATGATGCGGTGAAGCGCGCCGAGCGCGGGCTCGTCGACGTGTAGCAGCGGCAGCCCGGCCACCGGCTGGATGGAGATGCGCGGGCCGGCGACGTCGGTCAGCGCGGGCGCTACGACGAGGGCGATGCCCGAGCCCTCGAGATCCCACGCGAGCCGACGCAGGGTCGAGGTCGTGATGCTGGGCGAAGCGGTCACCGCGATCGTGTCGCACTGCGCCGCGCGCGCGGCGTTGACGACGCCGGTGAGCGGTCCGAGCGAGGGCACGCCGCCAGGGGTGACGTCGGAATCCTCGACGCCCGGGAAGCAGCCGCCGACGATCGCGTAGCCCGCGACCGGCTCCCGCGCGAGGACCCGGGCCAGCTCGTCGACATCGCTCGGCCGGCCGACCGCGACGACCCGGCGGCACCACTGACCGCGGCGGCGCTTGTAGTGCAGCCACCGGCGGGCGGCGTACCGGCCGACGAGCAGCAGCGAGAGCCCTACGACGAGAGCCGCCGCGAGGAAGGCGCGGGAGAGCGGCAGCTTGGCCATGAAGCAGACGAGGGCGGTGCCGCCGAACAGCCGGATGGTGGCGAGGACGACGCGGCGGAACTCGGCCGGGCCGGCGCCGAACATGCGGCTGTCGTAGCAGCGGTGGACGACGAGCAGGGCGAGCCAGAGCGGGCCGGCGAGGGCGAGGATGAGGGTGTAGGGGAAGCCGGGCACGGCCTCCGGATCGGTGCCGGCGAAGCGGGCGAAGTACGCCGTCACGAGGCCGAGGAAGATCGCGGCACAGTCGACGGCCACGAGGATCGACGCGTAGGCGGCGGCCCAGGCGGGGTTCGCGCCCGGCTCGGGTGCCAACGCCCGCGCATGTCGGGGTGATCGGGCGGATTGGGCGGCGCGCGACCGGGTTTCGGTTGCGGGCGAGCCGGGACCGGCCTGCACGGTCACGTCTCTCGCCTCCAGCCCCCGTTGATACCTGGTGCCCGCCGACTTCGCCGCTGTCCCCGAATGTCCTGCCCCGATTGCGCCCGCTCGCACCCCGGTGCATACGCCGTTCGGAATCACGACAGTCGGGATGTCAGACTCCGGTTTGACCAAGGCGCAAGTCGGTAGGCTTGCGCGAATATGTGTGTGCGACGGTCCTCGGGACTGTTGCCCGCCCGATTGATCAAGCCGTCGATAGGCCTTCCAGGAGAAGCTCGCGCGTGCGCATCGCGATGATTGGGACTCGCGGCGTACCGAGCCGTTACGGTGGGTTCGAAACCGCGGTCGAGGAGATCGGGAGTCGCCTCGCGAGGCGTCACGACGTCACGGTCTTCTGTCGCAGTGGTGACAAGTCGCTTACCAAGTACCGCGGCATGCGTCTCGTCCATCTGCCGGCGATTCATCACAAGGCGGCCGAGACGCTTTCTCATACCGCACTATCGATATGTCATCGGCGAGCCTGGACCGCAGACATGGCGTTCGTCTTCAACTCGGCCAATGCGCCGTTAGTGCCCCTGCTCAAGCGCGCCGGCGTGCGAGTCGCGGTGCATGTTGATGGGCTTGAGTGGCAGCGCGCCAAATGGAGCGGACTGGGCCAGCGTTACTACCGCTGGAGCGAGCGGGTGGCGGTCCGAGTTGCTGACGCACTCATCGCTGACGCGCGGGGAATCCAGCAGTACTACGACGACGCGCACGGGGCCGCGACGACGTTCATCCCTTACGGAGCTCCCATTCTCGACTCCCCGTCGCTCGGCCGGCTCGCTGAACTGGGACTCGATCCCGGCGGATACCACGTTGTCGTCGCTCGACTCGAGCCCGAGAACCACGTCGATGTAATCGTCGGTGGATACCTGCGCAGTTCCGCTCGACTGCCGTTGGTGATCGTGGGCTCGGCACCGTACGCAGATAGCTACGTCGCAGAACTCACGGCGCACACCCGCCGAGCGGACGAACGTGTATTGATGGTTGGCTCTGTCTGGGATCAAGAACTGCTCGATGCCATCTACGCGGGGGCAGTGACATACCTGCACGGACATAGTGTCGGCGGCACCAACCCTTCGCTACTCCGTGCGATGGGCGCACAGGCGTGCACCCTCGCTTACGACGTTTCGTTCAACCGCGAAGTCCTCGGCGACACTGGATGGTTCTGGTCTGACGAACCCGAGGTCGCGGAACTCCTGCAGCGCGCCGAAGCTGACGGTGATGCCGTCGCGGCGCTTGGTGCCGCTGCGCAACAGCGCGCGGCTCAGCTGTATCGGTGGGACGACGTTGCCAACGAGTACGAATTGCTCGCGACGCACCTTATGGCCGCCGACAAGTACTTCCGGCGCCACACCTTGTCGAGGTAGGGGCAGGCGGTGGGCATCTAGCGGGACACCAGATCTCGCAACAACTCGTTAACCGCCAGGCTGTCATGAGGCTCTGCAGTCACACGCGGCCAGCCCGCGAAGACACCCTCTCGACGATGGCCGCCACTTTGTCGCCGGCGGGTCAGCACGGGCGCGAAGACCGGCCCGTACAAGTTCCACGTCGGGCCGAATTCGGGCTCCAGTTCGAAGAGCAGATCTGGGTATAGCCCGCGGACATCGAACCCTGTCGGTAGAACCTCGCATGCGGGTCGGACCCATTTGCATACCGGTCGCCCCTGGAATCGGAGGTTCGTGAGCAGCTCGATAACTCGATCGCTTGAGACGCTCTCGGGTACATCCATACCGCCGAAGGGATTGGTGCCAGCTAGGTCTCGGACCACAACGCTCGCGGAGTGGGCGCGACCGCTGAAGGAGCCCGCCTTCAGCGCTTTACGGGCGGGTAGGCGACGAGCCAAGGAAATCGCAGGGTTGGCGAGTCCGACCCGAGGTGCGTATGAATAGACCATGGTTTTTGCGAACTCGACCATGCGTCGCGACGCGCTGCTGGTGCCCTCGGCGAACCGGTACAGCCCGTTACGCCGGAAGTACTCGTGCAAGTTCACGCCGATCGACGCGCGGGGCCCATGGCCGTGGTCACTGAGGATGACGAGCTGATCGTCACCACCCATGAGTCCGACGGCCGCGGAAACGAATGCGTCAAGCTGTCGATGCGCGTCCAGGATGGCGTTCGCCGCAGGGTGCTCCTCGTGATACGGATCACTCCGGTCGAATAGCCGCCACGCGTAGTGCTCAAGGCGATCGATCACGAGCGTTGTATAGAAGAACACGTCCCATCGTCGAGATGCCAGCTGCTCAAGCGCATACGCGAACTGTTGCTCGCCTAGCGCGAGCGTCTCGGCGACGAAGTCACCCAGATCTCGCACGCCGGGAATCCGGGAGAAACCACCCATTCGCGGGGGCTTTCCAGCGGTCAGCAAACCACGAGGATCTGCTATCGATGGCGGCCCTTCGTCGAAGGGTGGGCCTGAAACCATCGCACCGACACCTTTCGGTGCCCATGCCGGGAAAGCTAAGAACGGATTGACGACCGCAACGTCGTCACCGCGAGAATTCTCCCAGAAGCAATCTTCACGGAATGGCGTTAGCGATGCAGAGGCGCCAGCTTGCGCCGCAGTTTCGAGAAAGAACTTGACGTTGTTCGAAAGCTGGCCGTGGCTCTCGGGCGGCAAGCCGGTGACGATCGTGGTCCACGAGGGGACCGAGTCGGGTGGGAACACGCTGAGATGCGGTTGCGACTCACCGACGATCTTCTTCAGCCATTCGCACGTGTTCCCCAACCGACGAACCACTTCACGGTCCAGGCCATCTACACCGATGATCACGAAACGGGCACCCGCATTCACTGACGCCGCCCTTCAGCCGTGATCTCACCGAGTAGACCGCTGACCTGCCCTTCGTCTGTCGTGTCCAGCACGGCGGCATTCGTCCGACGCGCGAGTTCGAGGTAGAGGTCGCGCCGGCGGACAAGTTGGTCGCCATCTTCATTCGGATGTTTGCGCGCGATCAGCACTTCGGGCTCAGCAGTCAACACAATGGTCTTGATCGCGGTCGGCAGTCGCACAAGCACACGATCGACTTCGGTCATTCGAAGCACGCCGCCGGCGATGAGGTCCGCACAGAAATCGAGGACGAATCGATCCGCTAACACAAGATCGGCTTGGTGGACCGCACCGAGCTGCCAATCGAGTTGGTGAACGTAGCGACGGACTGCGGCTTCCACCCATATCCGCCGGCCACCCGCGGTCCGGGCCAGCCGTTTCAATGGATGACCCCGATGACTTCGGTCAACGGTGCTAACGACGCCGCTCCCGCTCCTACGAAATCCCTGCGCACGCGGATCGAATCGAAGCCAGAGAGTCGCCACTTCGAGGCTAGTCTCGTCGTCGCGAAATGTCTCGCGGAGGCGCTTGATGAACGTCGACTTGCCGCTTCCGTCGACTCCGGAAACCGCAATCACCGTTGGCTTCATGAGGCCAGCATCCGGGCGGCCAGGCATATCGACAGGTCGTCGGCACACTCAGCAATTTGCGGCGCCGTGGGAGTGAAATCGACCTGCCCGCTCTGTGCTGCACGGGCTGCCGAAACGAATTCTCCTTCGTCGCGACAGATGTAGAGCCCAGGCAGCGAGGACCATCGGCGGAGCGCGGCGCTCTCCAACGCGACCACCGGCACACCGTTGGCCAACGCTTCAAACACGGACATGGGCAATCCGATAACGGCGGCTGGATCCACTGTCGGGAAAACATAGACGTCCGCCGCTGCGTAGATGGACCCCATGTCCTCTTGGAACCCACGAAGCACGCGCACCGACGCGCCGCGCGGGAGAGAGTTGGGCTCTTCGTCGAAGGCATCGCTTACCACGATGAAGAGTTGGCCGGGAGGCGTCAGTCCCTGCAGAACCGTCAGATTCCGACGTCGGGTGGCATGGCCAACGTGTAAGTAAACCCGATCGTCCAAGTCAATCTGTAGCCGTTGACGCGCGGCAGCCTTGGTCAGGCGCGCGATTCGGCTAGGTGGAATGCGAGGTGAGAGCAGGCCGACGTCATCATTGTCATCGGCTGACCCGAGGACTCGGCGTTGATCCCGGGTAGCCACCACAAGACGCCACGTTTTCGGTCGCCAGCGAAAGAGCAAGCGGCAGAGGCGGTCGGAAATGTGGACCTGAGTCAGCACGATGTCCATCGGCGGCCGGGTGGAGCTCCACCAGATCAGTACCGAACGAACGATGGCGCCAAGCGTCAAACCGCTGGAGGGCATGTACACGATTCGCTCGAAGTTCGACGCTCGAAGGAAGGACAGAGCCCGCCTGCCGACGAACCGACCGACCATTGCGGGCGTGCGACCAGATTCCCCGGCCTTGCGGGACAGCGTGATCGCGTGATGGACCTGTTGCAAGTGCCGGCTTAGCTCTCCTGCGAGCACCTGAGCGCCCTCACGCGGCTGCTCGCTGATCAACTCGGAGACGAAGACGTTGGATGCATTCAAGGACGCAAGCTCCCCCTAGTGACGCCACGGCATGACTCGTAACGGTCGAGGAGCGCATCGAGGTGCGCGGCGGCGTCAGGACGGCTGACCCGCACCTGTTCGCGAACTCGCTCACCTCGCGGAAGCGGATTGGCCGTCAAGTCCGCGAGAGCTGCTGCCCAGCCCTGAACGGAGTGGTTCACGATGCGTCCAGTCTTTCCGTCGTCGACGAGTTCCGGCATGCCGCCGTTACGGGCGACTAACGCCGGAATTCCGGCCGAGAGGCTCTCCCGCACGGCCATTGGGCTGTTCTCATACCACGCAGCCGGATGCAACGTGGCGGTGGAGACCTGGAGTTCGCGGCGCAACTCGTCAGGATCCAGCTTCCCGACGAACCTCACGCGCTTAAGCCGGAGATCAGCCGACAGAGCCTTGAGGCTGACCGACGCGGCGCCGTCACCGGCAATCACCAACTCGTAACCTGCCGTATCTTCCGCTGAAATCCCCCACGCACGAAGCAGTGTTTCCACGTCTTTTTCCGGTGCCAGTCGACCCATGTAGAGGTACTGATTACGAGCTACGGCGCTAGCTTGGCGGCTGTCGACGTCCCACGGCAGATCCAGATGGAAGAGGCGCCTCGCGTTCCATCCATCGCGGGTCATCATCGTCAGCATGAACTGGCTCGGAGCGTGGAGCATCAGGTCTTCGTCCCGGCGCCAAGCGAGGCTGGCAACTCCGTCCTCAACCGAACCGATGACGGACGCACCGAGGCTGCTCTTGATGCACCGTCGTCGAACAGGAGCCACTCGACGCGAGACGGCCTTGGCGCCGACGCACGCAGTGCACGGCGCCTGACGGGAGTCATCCCACAGTCTCTGGTTCGCGCACGCGAGTTTGTATTCATGAAGAGTGGCCAGCCGCTTGACCCCTGCCCGCTGAGCCGCATGGACCACCGAGCTCGTCAACTGGTAACACGTCCCATGGAAATGGACGATGTCGGGCGCGAATTCTTGCAAAGCATTCGCCATGCGTCGCCCGACGTTCCACGAATAGACACTGGCCGCCGCATCGCGCGCACGACTCGGCCAGCTTCCCGTCGTGTAAGCGCGCGTGGGCACGTGAAACTGTCGAGCCGATCCTGTGTCCAACGGTCTGCCGTCGACCGCAGGCGCCATTCCCAATACGGCGACCCCGTGGCCACCGCGTTGCAATGCCTGTACGAGCCACTCGACGTAAGTCTCGACGCCGCCCACGTGATGCAAGAACTTGCTGACGATGAGAACCCTCAGCGTTCCGCCCGCCTCTCGCCTGGACTGGTTCGTAGTCGACCCATGATGAAAGCGACGAGGACTTCCAGGAGCAGCACCGACCGTTGCCAGCGTCGCGCCGAGCCGCGACGGAGGAGATGCTTCCTCAAGCTCAGCACAGCCTCGACGTCTCCGCTCCTCGCCCGTTCTCTGCCCGCAACGTTCACCAGATAGGCGGTGCCCGCGTGGCGCTGCACGCTCTCCAGTTGATCAGCCCACCAGATGTCAGTATCCATCGACCGTCGCGGTGCGAACCGCTCCTCGTCTTCGTGCACGATGACCGAGCGGGTGTCGAGTTGGACCAGCTTGTGTCCTTCTAGCGTTTGGTTGAGTAGCCACCACGTGTCTTCTCGCTGAGAGAAATCCTCGCGCATCGGCAACTCCGTCAACTCTCGACGAAATACCAATGTCGGTGTCATCATTCTCCGCTCCCGGGAGATGAGCGCTCCAGGTCCAAAGAGATAAGTCAGCAAGTGCTCGCCGTCCTTCATGAGCACCCTCGGCGATAGACGGACCGCTCCGTCGGCACGGTGAACGACAGCGCTCGTAGCAACTACATCTACCTCGGCGTGATTATTGAGATATCCAACGCACGCGCCGAGGTGGTCCGGCGTCCATTCGTCGTCGTCGTCTAGGAGCGCGACAAACGGACCTGAGGCGACGGAGAACCCAAGATTGCGCGCGTGCGCGGCGCCACGGAACCCCGTCGTCTCAATCCACCGGTCGACACCCTCGGGGCACGCAGGGCGGTCGTCGGGTGCACCGTCGTAGACGACGATGGTCTGCACGGCCGAGTGGGTCTGGGCCTCAACACTTCTCAACGCACGGAGCAGGGAAGGGCGCCCAACGGTGGGGATGACGACCGAGACAAGCTGGTCCGAACGCACGCGATTCCCCGTTAGATCAGGCCGGTTCGGCCGAAGTCGACTCGCGCGTAGAGGAGGTTGTCAGAAGCTTTGTGCACGTTCCGATGATTACCACTGACGCCGAGATGGATGCGACAACCGGGCCCGAGACACCGAGCCCCGTTCGCGCAGCCAGTAGGTAGGACACGCACCAATTCACGGGGATCAATGCAAACACGACGATCGCTACGCGTCGCGCGGTCTGTTCTCCACCTACCGCAGGCAGCAACACAGTCTGTATTGCGGCGAGCAGACCGAGAATCGCGAACCATGCATAGAGAGAGCGGTCGGGATTGATATGGCCGTTCGAAAGCGCCTTGCCCGCCAGAGGCCCCAGAAGCGCAAACAAAGCACCCAAGATTGCCGTGCCGCCAGCGACGTACGCAAGGGCGCGTCCGACCGCCCGGCGAAGCTCAGAAGTGGCCGACCCGCTGCGTAATCGACCGAACCTAGCCCAGTAAACGGGATAGAGCGCGGACGGCAGGAGCGTCACCAAGACGGCGAGCCTTATCGCTAACCCGTATTGTGCGGTGTCCGCCAACCCGCGTGCGTGACTCAGAATGATTGGGTCGAGTCCAGTCGAGAAAAGTGGTGGCGCAGTTGCGCCGGCGGCAATCGCCAGCCGTTGGAAGGTCACGTTGTGGTCGGCGACATCTGCAGTCAGCCGACCCGTCGAAACCTCTTTGTGTGCGCGAGGCCGTGACATCTCGCGAGCACGTATGGTCGCGATCCAGAACGGAGCGCACGCGCTTACGAGTCCCGGAATCACGAACCAGACGATTGATAGGTGTAGCGACCAGGCGAACACGGTAAGCCCGAGCGAGAGCAGCGCCGCGCAGGCGGGGTAGAGGTTGGTTTCGGCGGTGCGGCCGCTCGCCTGCAACAAGCCAGTTGATACAGCGCCGAAAGCGGTACTCGCGCATGTCAACCCGACCAAAAGAACAGCTACCTTGAGCGCCAGCGGTCCAATCGTGTCGCCCGTCGCGAACACATGTTGCCAGGGCACGAGGATGGACAAGCCCGCAACGACGGCCATTCCGAAAGAGAGACGGCGCGCCTTATGCATCGTCGTTGTCAACAGCAGACTCAGTTGCTCGCTTGAACCCGCAGCTAACTCAGATGCACGAGCACGCACGAGGCTCGTGAAACTGCCCACGATCAACAACAACCACGGTACGAGCGCAACAAGGACGAGCGTCAATCCGTATCCCGTGGTTCCGACCGCCGCCAGCGTCAACGGCACGCGCGCCATCGTCGTGACGAAGATCACCGCCTGACCGACGGCGTACATCGCGACGACACGCGCACCGCCTCTATTCAGAATGCGAATAGCCGCAGCGAGGCCACGCGGCCACTTGCGGAGCGCTCGCCGCTCCCGGGTCGCCGCCTCGCCGTCTGGACTAGCCACGCCGACCCGGGATCCGGGTCCGCGTTTGGCGGGGCGAGAACCACACGACCATGACTAACGGGAGAACATCGAGAACTCCGCCCCACACGGTGAGCGGCGCTTCAGTGATGCCGTCGACCAGGACCGCTACCAGCGTCAGCAATCCAAGCGGAGCCTCCCAGAAGCGCCGAGACCTCCACGCCAAGAACGCGCAGAGCACAGCCGTTGCAACCAGGCCAGGCCAGCCGAAGTTAACGAGATCTTCCAGCCATTGATCGTGCGCGTGAAAGACTGCGATGGATGCGGTGAACGACCCGCCCAACAACCTGGCAATTGTCCGCGGGCCCAACCCAAGCGGACCACCCTGGTCGGACAGCTTCTCCGCGATCGACCAAATGTAGTTCCGACTGCTGAGAATATTGCTGGTCGCAGTACGTCTCACCAGGATCACGTGATTGATGAGCACGGGAAGCCCTGAGGCGGCTGCCAGCACCAACCCAAGTCGCCACCAGCGACGCCGTGCCGGCCGGAAGGTCCATGCAGCGGACCACGCGACGACCGCGGCAACAAGTGCCGTACGCGAATCACTGGCGACCAATGTGCCGATAGCTAGACATGCCAATGCCCACGATCGCCAGCTGTCCGCGGTGGCGAACGCGATAAGACCGACGACCACTGCGAGGAGGCCCATCTGATTGGGGCTGTCCGCGAGGCCCTGAATGCGTCCGCCGTCGAGGCTCCCCACGGCGGCAGTGGCGCGGCCGCCGGGCAACCCGTACCCCACAACGAGATTCGCTAGCAGCAGGAACGAAAGTGGAAGCACTGCGGCTTGCTCAGCCTGGATGCGTACGGCCCGGGGATTTGAACCTGTCTCGGCGCGGCTAGCGAGAGCGAGCAGGAGCAGCGCGCAAGGCAGGAGAGGTTTCACCGGGGACACCGGTTGGCCGTTCGCGAAGTCTGACAGCTCCTGCACGACCACGAAGACCACTAACAAGGCAGCAGTCATGTCGAAGCGGAGTCGCTTGCCTGGCTGGGACCGCGTTAAGAGCACCGCGCGCACAAATGCTGCGGCAAGCGCCGCGACGGTCACGACCACCCGCACTACCTGCGGTAACGGAGGGATGTTCGGCGAGTTCACCACATAGCTCACGGCAATCGCCCACCCGGTACTACTCCAGATCGCGGCGATCGGATGAGCAGGTGGTCGGGGTGCGTAGACCGGCGCAGAAAGTGCGCCCGTGACAGCCGCCTTCAGCGGTCGCGGCGACGGCGACCTTACGAGCGCGGATCCTGTTCGGGATCCGTAGTCCGTCATCCATTTCTCCGGGTGCTCTTGCCGCATTGTCCGGCAGAGCCGAGATTGGTCGCACGTCGTGCCGGAAGAGCGCAGGCTACACGTCCGATCGTGGCCGGCTTCGCGAGACTGCTACAGCCTCACCCGACGGAGGTCGCGCGCACGAGGGGCGACAGTCGCACTTCAATCGCTTAGGTTTGTCTCGGTGGGCCGGTCGTTGTCGTTGCCTCGCCTTTGGCCGCGCCGAAGGCTCTGGCAGCTCGTGCTCGCCGCCGTACTCCTCGTTCTCGCCTATTCGGCCTTCCGTCTGATTCAAGCCGACCTCGCCGGCTCGGCCGGGCGCAACGACCTGCTCCAAGCCGAGCACGCCATGCAGAAGCGCGACATCCCGAAAGCGCTCCGACTCCTGAGATCCGCCGACCGCCACTTCCACGACATGCGCGCCGACCTCGACGCGTTGGGGGTGATCCAGGCGATCGGGCGGCGCGTTCCGCTCCTGCGTGTACAGATTCGCGGCGCCGACGCGTTGGCCGCCGCGGGGAGCGGTCTGTCCCAGGCCGGCATCGCCGTCGCGATCAGCAGCGACCGGCTCATCCATCCGCACAACCCCGACCGCCCGCTCAGCGAAGCGGTCGGCGACTTGCGCGACGTCGGCGCGACCGTCACCACCGCCGACGCCGCCGTCCACGCCGCGCAGCAAAGGGTCGACTCCCTCGACGGCTACCGGCTCCTCGGCCCGCTCGGCAGCGCCCGCAGCGACATGAAGAACCGCCTCGGCGCGATCGTCTCCCGCATCGACGAGCTCGACGGTGCCATGGCGCTCACCCTCGACGTCATCGGCGCGAACGGCCCGCGCCGCTACCTCATCCTCACGCAGAACCCCGACGAGGTGCGCCCCACCGGCGGCTACATCGGCACCTACGGCCTGCTCAGCGCATCCGGCGGTCACATCGAGCTGCTGCAGTACGGCGCCGGCGGCGAGTGGTCGCTCGCACATCCGCGCGCCGCGATCCCGCCCAAAGACGCGCCGTTCGTCTTCCAGTACGCGACCCCGCCGCAGCAGCAGACGATCTCGAACGTCAACACCAGCCCCGATTTCGCCGCCGCCGCGAAGCTCGCCGCATGGTTCTGGCAACGCGGCGGCGAGAAGCCCGTCAACGGCGTGCTCTCCCTCGAACCCAGCGTGCTCGCTCGCCTCGTCGACGTACTCGGCTCGGTCCGCGTGCCGGCGTACCACGAGACCGTCACCGCCGCGAACGTCACGCAGCGGATGGACTACTACACGCACGGCGCGCCGTCGCGCGGCAAGTCCGACGCGCAACGCAAGGACTTCATCGCCGAGCTCGCGCACGCCGTGCTCGCGCGCATGCTCAAGGTGCACGGCGACCAATGGCTCGACGCCGCCAACGCATTGCGCGCCGGGCTCGGGCAGCGCGAGGCCATGGTCTGGTCCGCCGACCCGCACGTGCAGAGCGCGATCGCGCGCCTCGGCTGGGACGGGACCTTGCCGGCGACCACCGGCGACTTCTACGCCGACGCCGAGTGGGAGTACGCCGCGAAGAACGGCAGCGGTCTGCTTCGTACCTTCGACCACACCGTCACGTTGCGCCCCGACGGCTCCGGCTCGGCCACGACCGTCATGACCCTGCGCAACACGTACGACGCGAAGCACTACGCGAACCCCGACTCGCTCAGCTACGTCACGCCGTACGGGCCGGTCGGCGGGGTGCTCGACCGGTCGCGCAGCGACGAGCCGTTACGGAACGAGCCAGACATGCGCGGCCACCCGACCGCGGGTTGGGTCCGCACCGCGCAGCCGCTCGGCTCGACCGAGCTGCGGGTGACGTGGAACGTGCCGGAGCTGCTGACCCAGGTCGACGACCACACGTGGATCTACCAGCTGACCTGGCTCCCGCAACCCGGTCATCACGGCGACGTGCTCGACCTCGACATCCAGTTGCCGCGCGGTTGGCATTGGGTCGGCCCCCCGCCGTCTGGACACATTTCCCTTACCGGCCCACTCCATCTGACCGCGAAAATCACCAGCAGTTAGCACCGGTTGACTATCTGTGGATCCGCGATCGGTACATATTCGGACTTGGCTTTGCCCGCGGCCCGAATCGGGGTAGGTTGCCCTTGTCTGACCGAATGTCCACGGAGGGTGGCAGGCAATGGCCCGCGCGACGATCATGCGATCACTTCGACTGCCGGCGCTCGTCTTGGCGCTCGTGCTGCTGCTCTGGGTGGCCATGCTGAGCCTCGAACGCACGTCCTCGCCGGCGCCGCAGGGCCTCAAGGCCCACACGGTCGCTGCGCAGCAGGCCGCGACGACGGCGACCACCAACTCGCCGACCACCAGCAACGGCAACACCGCTCACTGCACGGACGGCCACGGCCA
>Ga0157371_10002467_pt1 | contig 17628 bp, 18 predicted proteins | sample C45metaG_FD_113462 | JGI IMG/M metagenome (GOLD analysis project Ga0157371, IMG submission 113462) | Corn rhizosphere microbial communities from Kellogg Biological Station, Michigan, USA - C4-5 metaG | ecosystem: Host-associated > Plants > Roots > Rhizosphere > Soil | place: USA: Michigan...
TCAAGTTCGGACGATGAGCAGGAAAAAGCCGTTACAGAATGCGCCCGTAGCTCAGCTGGATAGAGTATTGCCCTCCGAAGGCAAGGGTCGTGGGTTCGAATCCCGCCGGGCGCACCATTTTCCTGTGAATTAACCTGTTGATTTGCAAGTAATCACAGTGTTTTCAAGGCTACGTGTGAGGCGTCGGATTCGACTCTGTTACGACTAGCTGTTACGAGACGCTGTTACGACACGTCTTGCAGCAGCACCTGCAGAGGAGAAGACGTGAGCAAGACCAAAAACCTCATGAAGCGCGGCAACGTTTTTTACGGCCGCATTGCTGTTCCCAAGGAACTGCGTTCGCTACGCGCGGCGTCAGGTAAGACGGGAAAAGAGAATCCTCGCGAGATCACCCTCAGCCTGCGCACATCGGATCGGAAAGCAGTCGATCGCCTGCTGCCGATATTCATGGACAGAATGCTTCGCGAGTTCGACGCCGAAGTGGACCGATTGCGATCGACAGGTGTGCGACCGCTCGTTCAACCGTCCGCGCAGGATCTGGCCGAGGTCCGCCAGGAATTCTTTGCCGATGAGCTTCAGCGCGATGAGTTCGAACGCAACCTGAGAAAGTCACGAGCCGAAGTCGAAGTGATGCGCGAGCAGTTGGCGGCTCGTCTGGCTAAGTCCCCGCCGAAGGACTCGCTGGAGCTCCTCTTGGCACCGGGTGTGATTGAATTTGAAGTGGCGAAGAACGCGGCCGAGATGTCGACCACACGTCGCGGCTATCTGGCAGCAGAGCTCAGGAAGCACCTAGCCGAGTCGAACTACGTGCTGGTAAGCGATGTAATCGAACATGCAAGTCTGACCAGGGGGCTGGATTTCAAACCCGATTCTCTGGAATACAAGACCTTGGCGCGTGGTTTGATCAAGGAATGGCTGAAAGCGTTGGAGGTTGCGGACCGCCGAGATCAAGGCGTGCATAACGACGACCATCTGATGGAAGGTGACGCGGCAACGGGCGAAAGTCATCGCGCGCGGGGTCGACACGGCGACGTCGTTCATCTGGCTGCCGAGCGTTCCAGGCGACCCGCCAAGGGCGAGACGATGCGCAATTATTTCGACCAATTCATGCGGGAGCAGAAGGCCCATGTGAAACCCAACGATGCCCAGTCATTACGGGCAACGCTGCGCCAGTTCATCGAGTGCAATGGCGATCGTCCCGCATCCGACTACGGGAAGTCGGACATGGCAGCGTACAAGAAGGGACTGCAGCAATTCCCAGCGAACGCGACCAAGTTGTATCCGAACGTCAAGTTCAAGACGGTCATCGAACGGAATCGCAAAGATGGCCACCCGACGCTGAGCTCGAACACGGTCCGGACCAAGTTGGGACACTTGGCCGTATTCGGCCGGTGGCTCGAAGCAAATGCTGACGGGGTGGATGCCTCGAACTTTGTGACGTCCTTGCCGAAGCGAGACGATCGCGAGCGGATGGAGCCATTCAGCCTGGAAGAGGTTTGCCGGATCCTCAATTCCAACGCCTTCGTGGGTTGCGAGTCCGCGAATAACTACCAGAAGCCTGGGTCGTTCAAGCTGCGTGACTGGCACTTCTGGATGACGCTCATCGCCGCTTTTACGGGAGCGCGCGTCAATGAAATCGTTCAGATGGAGATTACCGACTTGCGCCAAGAAGGCGGCATCTGGGCGTTCGACATCACGGATGAGGGCGACGGGCAGTCGGTCAAGACGAAGGGCTCGAAACGCTTGCTTCCCGTGCACCCGCAGCTGATCGAGTTGGGACTACTCGACTATCGCGATGGCCTGGTCGCCCGTGGTGCTACATCGCTTTTTCATGACGTGAATATTGGCAGGAACGGTAGGCGCTCGGAGGCGGCTAGTCGCTGGTTTCGCAAGTTTCTCCAGAGAATCGGCGTCAAGCAGTCGGGTGATCTGGGCGGTGCCCATCGCTGGAGGCACACCTTGACGGATGCGCTGCGACGAGCCGACATCGACAAGTACGATATCTCGGCGACGTTGGGGCACCACATTGACATCGGGCGCATGACCCGCGAATACGGTCGTGAGATGGATATGTCTCTCAGCAAGAGGTTGGAATTTCTCTCGGAGGCATCCTATCCCGGGGTCGACTTCACCCTGATCGCACCGGAACCGTAAGAAATGCGGTTTGCTGCCTATACTCAGGTCGCGCTGGTCATTCCTGGCGGCGGCAGCACGCGTTCTCACGCTGACGACTGAGTGACAGTGGCGCGAGGCTGGCATGCACTGAACGGTGCGTGTCGACTTCGCAGCACTAGTAACGCACTGGTGCTGCACCCTCAACCACAGCCTTTCAACATGCATCGGAAGATGCGTGGCGATTGGCGTCGACCTGGAGAAATGAATGCAACCACCTGCTTTAGCGCCGAGCGCGTCGCCAACTGTGAGCTCTTTGTCTAAAACGAAAATCGTCAGCTACCCGGCCTTATCACCTGGCCATCAGCAGTCGGCTCAAGCTATTGTCTTGGCTGGATTAACCGATGCCCGAGTTACCGCACCGGCTCAGTCACCTTTAGTGGCAATCACCCTTGAAGCAATCCAGGAAAATCCGTCCAAGGTCAATACAAATAAGTATGGGAAGCGCGTCCTCTGCCTGGATATGGGTAACGACCTACGATCTCTCCGAGATACATTGCTACCTCCCCGTATCTACTTTCCCAAGCCCTACCTATTGAACCGGAGACAACTTTTCCTTGATGAGGCCTATCTGCATTCCACGCTCTCTAACTGGGACGGAAGGAATTCGATTGACAAGTTGATGCTCACCGCCAGTGCAATCGGAAACCAGCGATCCGTAGCCTTCACAGTCCGGTTCGGCGAGAAACGACTGAAATCACTAGGTTCCGAACCTGCTTCAGCACTCCGCAAGATTCGGAACGAGTTGTCTTCGCTGACCAGCTTGGGCGCCACCTTGATGACCGTGGAGCTCGATCAGGGTGGCAGGCTTCATCTACATGGCATGGTCGTCACGGATGCTTCCGGCTCCGATATCAAACGGCTGCTGTGGGCTCTGGGTGGAAGCACGACTAACACGGCATTCCGGAACCGAAACCAGGTCAAGATTGTGCCGGCGACCAGCCCGGTGTGCTGGGCGATGTATATGTCGAAGGAGTTGATCGACCAGCCGGAAGCTGTGACCAAGCGCCTCATCTATATGTCACAGTCAGCCACGAAGCTCGGGCGTGAGCATTTGCCGGAACTGCGTGACCTTGCCGAGCAAAAGTTAGGGATTAAGCCCGACTGGCGAGGCAGGTCGGCTGTGTATAGCAATCCCGGTATCAGGCTGATGACCAGGAGTACGACAGGGATGACACGGCATTGAGACCGCTTGTGCGCTTCCAATGCAGCAACCGTTCCAGCATCTGTTTTGCGTCGCTGGCGCGCTCGTGTGCTCGATCAGTAGGGTGGGTTAGCTCGCATCGTTGGTGTGCAACAGGAGCCCGTTTCGAAGCTCCTGGCCGCGTTCAAAGTGAGCCAGTAGCTCAGTGCGATCAAGGCAGATTCCGACCAGCGACTCAGGCAATCATTTTGCTGCGCACGGCATGCCGTAGCACCCTAATGAGTGCAAGCTCACCACGCGAAATCAAAGCACCAGGTGCAAGGCTTGAGATGACCTTGTGCAGCTCCGGATGATATGCAGCCAGACATCCATCAAGCAGGACTTTCGGGTCGGTGCCCATTGCTTTTGCCAGGGCAGGGATGCGTGCCATTGGTACTTGCGATTTGCCGGTTTTGATCATCGAGACGAAATTTGAGTGTGAGAATCCCGCTTCGTGAGCGATTTGTATATTCGTTTTCCCGGACAGCTTGATGGAACGAGAAACGTAGTTAGCGATATCAGATTTTGTTTTCATTGCTATTAATCTCTCTGTGAGTAGTGACATAACTATTATAGAAATCAGTCACTAATTCAGACGAGAATCGACAAGGCCGGGACGAAGTTTCCACAAGGTCAATGAAGGTCATGCCAAGCGCATTGAAGTGTCATGTAAGAATGCCATCTTTGCCCATCTTCCTCGCACGGCATTTTCCGGGATTGCGGGATCCGCTTTACGTGACTCGCTGGTATAAGCACGGAGAGCTTTACGCGCACGAGTGGTGACCCAGATTAAAAGCTAGCTAGGAATCACCTGGTGGAGTGGAAGTCCTAGGAATTTCCGTGGAGCGCCATATCGTTGCCGCCATAGTCCGAGAGCGTTCTGGCTATCCTTATAGTGCTAATCGTAGCTTTGAAGGCGTTAGAGGGTGATGCCATCTATGCTTGAGTAGAATCAATTCAGTGTCGTGAGTAATGGCTTTTATATTTCAAAAATCTGTAGGGAGGTGCACATGACCACGCTTACACCTGAGGCTCAAGCGGCTTGGGCCCAAGCGATATTGACCATCGTAGCGATTGGGGTGGCGATTTGGGTTCCTGCTCGGCAGCGCAACCATGAAAGCTCCGTAAAAATTGCTGATGATCGACTTAAGGCGCGAGATCTGGCGAATGTGGTGCTTGATGACGTCGAGAAATGGGGTGTGCTGGCTGGCCAAGCGGCATTCTTTGTAAGGGCGGGTCAAACTGGAACAATTTCTGGAATGATCGATCACCTGGTGCGTGTGCCCGATGAGATATGGAGCAATCGACGCTATCTCCACTTGTTAGGGGCTGCCGCAGCCCCCGTCCAGCAGGCAATCTATTTAACCAGGCAACTCGCGTCTCATGACGACAGCTTCCAGAACGCGGTGAGCGGCAATGAGCCGGATGAAGCGCTTGCCCGCTGTTCGATTGACCGGATGTGTTCGGACATAACCGAGCTCAAGTTGACGTTAGATGATGCTACTTTTGCGATCGCCGGCCTTTTCCGCCAAGGTCAAAGAGCAAGGCAGATTTAGCCCGCCATCAAGTCAGCCCAACCTCGGCGCGTCACGTGCGATCATGCCGTTGCGTCAGTAGCCCTCCAGGCGCCCTGTCGATAGTCCCCCAATTTCATTGCCGGGTCGACGCCGTGCAGCTCTACGAAAGTGGGCTCTCCGACACGATAGTTCTCCTCGCGGGCGACTTCCCGCGCGAGCTTGATTGCGGGACCAAGTTGCAAGCCGTTGAACATCGCGGCGCCCATGCGGCACACGCTCCAAAGTTGGTCGTCGGTTTGCTTGAGGCTGTAGATGATCACGGCTGGCATCCTGCGGCTGTGGGCGCCTCGCTCGTCGGTTCCTGACATTCCGGGTCGGCTATCGCCTGACACCTGGTCGGCTTGGGCCAGACTCACGTGGCAAGGTCAGATTGCCAAACGCGATTGTGCTCTGTGAATCCGTGAATGGAGCCTGGTTGTGTAGGTGTAGCGCTACACGAGGAGCCAATTTCGCAGCGATTGGATGTGGGCCAGAGGGTACTCTTGCAAGGGAAATGCAGTTCGATGGGTTCGAATGCTCCGCGTTAGCTACTCGGTAGCTGAGCTGCGGCTCCGGTGTAAGGAGGCATGGCACATGCCAAACCATGCCTCGCGGAATGTCAACCTTACTTTTCGGTGTTGAAAGCTATCTTTCGTAGACTGAGGACAACATCGGCGAAAGCGAATATGGAAATCCCGGACCAGATGCTGCCGATGAGAACGAAGATGCCTGGGAGAGGACTAGCCATACCGATGCCACTCAGCATAGAAATCCCGGCAAGTGCCCCGACGAAACCAACAGCGAATGCGGTGAATGTCAGGAAGTTTGGAAGGCCGGTGGCCAGGCGCGTTCTTGGCTTGATGTTGAGTGACGGTGGAGCGGTGACGGCGCCATTAGACATTGTGTTCCCCCTGTAATGGATTGTTGGCCTAGTAAGCTAGGCCGGGAGAATGATACATATAAGTAGTCGATATATAAGGGCACAGCTGAAGAAGTATCACCGGCTTACGGTCACCACATGGATAAGGTGACGCTGCAGGTCAAGCTAGGTGACGTGGTGCGAGCGCCTCTCGACGCGCTCGGTTACAGCCAGGATATTTTTGCGGACGCAATCTCGATGCATCGCATCGTCTACCGTGCGATCGAACGTAGCGAATGCAACGTGATTCCATATACCGTTGCGAGAGTGACCGATGGCTTAGATGTGCGGATTGCTGAGCTCATGGCCGAGGTTTCTGTCTAGACTCGGTTTGAGACGCCGGTCATCTCACGCAGTTTCACATAGTCGAGCCGGCGAACCCTTCGCATGCTTTGGTTGTCCCGTCACCATGATTTTCGTTGCAGTCATTCGCGGCACTAAGGCTGAAACCACGGCTGAGCGGGGTGCCTGCCATCACACTGGGGGAACCGGCTGCATGAATTGAAGAGAGCCAATGTCTCGCGATTTTGACGCTGGACGACGAGACCGAGCCCGCACGCAGAGCAAACGCTCCGTTGTTCGCCTTCAACCTGACGCACCGGAATAGCATGATCCCGCTGCAACTCGACCACAAACTCTGAAGGCAATTGCTGGGTGGTGTAGATCATCACCGTCTGTTTGGCGCGGGTGAGCGCCACGTAGAGGAGACGACGCTCCTCGCCAAGCGGCATATCTTTGTGCGAGGCCATCGCCAGTTGGAGAATCGGGTCGTCCTCAATCTGGCTGGGGAAGCCGCGGGTGCCTTGAATCACATTCATCAGGAGTACCACGTCGGCCTCCAATCCTTTGGCGCGATGGATGGTCAGGAAGTGCAGGTCCAGGCGGTCGGCGAACCGCCTACGCCAGACCGGGAACTCCGCGGGACAGTCCGATCGATACCGGCCAAGCATCAAGATTTTCAGGCGATGGTCGGTCGGCAACCGCTTGTGCAAGTTTCCCAGTTGCCTCTCGACATACCGGGGAATGCTCTCGATGTCAGGAAGGCTCATCACTCGGATTGACGGGCTTGGCCGGGCGTTTGTCGAGCGCACTTCTTTCGCAAGCTGTCGGGGGTTCTTCGCGATGAATGCAGACGACAGGTCGCACAAGTCCTGCGGACAGCGGAACGTCTGCGACAGATAGCGGACCGCCGCGCGAGGAAACCGCGTCGAAAATTCGGTCATCGTGGCGATGTCAGCCCCGGCAAATCGGTAGATGCCTTGCCAGTCGTCGCCCACGGCCGTGAACTGCGCTCCGCTTGCGTCCACGACAGCTTGGATCAAGCGCATGCGCGCACATGAGGTGTCTTGGAATTCATCGACCAGCACCATGCCGAGGGTGCAGGGGTAGCGTCCCGTCTCAATCAAGTCCGCTGCCTGGTTGAGCATGTCATCGAAGTCCACAAGTCCGCCGGCGGCCAGGCGTTCCTCCCAGCGTTCTGCCACGCGATCATAAATTCCGAGAAACAACCGCATGCGCGACATGAATGCCCCGTCGATTGCCATGATGCGCTCGTAAGCATCCTGCATGGACTGCCTGGATCCCTTCATGTGCTGCTGAAACACGCGGATCAACTTGGCTATCGCCAAGGGTGACTCCGGCTGGCGTCCGGGTGCCTCACGGTCGGGGTCGAAGACAAGCTTGACCCCGCGCTCGATGAGCATTCGCTTCAACGCACGCAAGGCAGCTCCGGAGAGCAATTCGTGCGATGTGGTTTCGAAGAGGGTGGTGCCACGATCGCGGTGGGTGGTCCGTTTCCACGCCACTCCGTCCTCGTAGCCGATGAATGCCGCAGGCGCACGCCCATCGGCGTTCAGCGCAAAGTGCTCGTGGAAGACATTGATGTCCGGATAAAAGAAATCGGGACAGTATTGGCGATGGGTGGCCGTTCGCGTATCGAACGGATAGGGCGCCTCATAGAGGTAGTTCACCCCATGCAAGAACAGCCAATTGGCGATCACCCGCTCGGATTTGCTTTTGACGATTTCGCCGCGAAGCGTCCGAAACCCTCGTATTCGACTAACCGGATCATAGTCTTCGGGCGGGTCAAGCTCGCTCCACTGGCCCAAGTCTTTCGGGAACACCAATCGAAACATGTTCCAGTCGGTCGCGAACTCAGCGTCCTCTGCGCAGAGCTCGTCCACCAGGCTGGCGATGAACGTGACATCTTCCCCGTGCTGTAACCAGGGCGCCGTGGCGGGCATTTGACCGGTGGCCGCCCCGATCACTTCTAGGCCGAAAGCATGGAAGGTCTTGACTGTGATGCGCTCTGCCTTCGGGATGTGCCCCAGGCGTTTGCCAATCCGTGTTCGCAGCTCTTCGGCCACATCGGTGTTGAAGGCCAACAACAGAATGTCTTCGGGCGTGCAGAGTCCCTCTTCCAACGCATACCCTGCTTTCGCCACGATCGTCGAAGACTTGCCGGATCCAGCGGCTGCCACGACCAACAATTCGTCGTCCATGCAGATAACCGCACGCACCTGCTCGTCGGTCAGCGCGTTGGACTCAACCCGATCGAAGAACGAGCGTTTCGCCACCATCTGCTGTTGTTCGAACGCGTGATTGTGCGATTGCCATTGCCGCGCCCACCACTTGCCCGGATCGGGTTTCAGTTCATCGGGAACGATGTCACTCCACATCTTGCCAGGCCATTGCGGGGGTGGAGCATCGAGCAACATCCGTGCCTGGGCACGGTGGCCCAACCATCCAGAGGCGACCAAGTTTTCTTTCATGGTGGCAACCCAGCTCGCCAGTGCCTGATCGAACTCCTTTCGGTTGTGTGCGTCCACCAGCGCATCGACATACTGAGCTGGCGCTATGTCCAAGATCGGAAACACGTTGGGAAACCGGTGGCGAGCCTGCGTCAGCCTCGGGTGCTCGAACAGTGCTTCCCACTTTTCCAGACCGGCAATCAACGGCAGCGGGATGGACGTTCTCAGTTGTCTCCGGTCCTCTGGGCCCACCATCCCCATCGTCCGAACGCGCCATGCCACCGCCGTGCGCCACTGGTCCAAGGCGGCTTGGGCCCTGCCAGCACACTCAGCGAGCGCTTCCGGCACCTGCTGATCGAGGAACTCCTTAATTTCTGCGGCGGCGGCGTGTTTCAAACCTTTCAGCGGCCGATCCAGCCTCGTGCCAAAGATCTGAAACCGGCAATCCACCGTGGTCGAAATGACATGTTGTTCGTAGGCGAAGGATTGGATCAGCACCAACGGGCCTCGGACTGGCTGCAGCCCACGCATTGAGAGCGTGAGTTCCTTGCCGTTCCAGCTGAAAAACCAATCGCTTCCCCGGAAGAGCAGACTCCTCAGTCGAGAAGGTTTCCACGTTGGCATTACGCGCCCTCCTCTCAGGACCTGTTGATCTTCTCGAACTTTCCGGCGGTGATTCGAAGCACATCCTCGTGCTTTCCCCGCATGGCTTTTGAGAGCGCTTTGAGCTCGGACGGGTTCAACTCCGGGGTCAACGCCGCCACGGGATGACCATAGGCGCCGATACGCACCTGGCGGAGCAGGCGCGACTTCTGTCCATCAACCTTGATGGCGGCGGTCCAGTAGGGGAATGTGAGCCAATACGTGTTGACGTCGCAGAAGCGTAACCGGCGGGGCGACTTGATCACGGAGCCGTGCAAGCTTGGCGTGAGCCTCAGCACCACATCGAAGTCAGAGTGATGGGACGGTTCTGGCGACAACAGCACCTGGCGCAACTGTTCGGCGAACCTGGGCGGCAGATCCACTTGCTTGTAGAAGTCGTTGTCCGATAGGTTCGCGCGGAACAGGGTGGCGATCACACCGCGGTGCAACGTTCCATTGTTGATGTTCGGGAACTGGAAGGCCTCGGTCGCGCCAAGTTCGTCGAACAGTTGGACCGCATCGGCGTGCGTTCGGCTGAGCTCGATGAGCGCGTCATCGCCCGCCTTGAAACTGGCCTCGCAGTCGGCGCACACGATGCGACTATGAAAGCCAGTGTGCGAGCGCTCGACACGCTTGCCTTTGTCGACAGGCATCACCAACAGGCCCTGATGCTCCCCCTTTTCCTGGCCGAACAGATGAAGCGCCCGAGGGATGATGTGCGACTTGGACAGCTTCTCCACATCCGTATGGCAAAGGCCACATTTCATCCGGCTCGTCCGTCCTTAGACGGAGCGTTTGTTCGAGATGGCGTGATCACCCGTCGTGTGGAGAAATGCCCGATCAGCTTGTCCAGGAGCTTGACGGCTCCTTCAAGGTGCTCCTTCGACAGGTGGTAGGCCGGTGCCGTGATCACATTGATCGGGCAGCTACCCTCTGCTCCGACCCAAGGCTCTCGGTCGTGCCTATTGTGATCAGTATGCGCGTGCACTTGGTTGCGCAGGTTTCCCAGTGCATCGTGCAAGGTGCGCTCTTCCTGGGTCAGGTCCAGCGTGTCAATGTCCAGCGGCTTCCACCCTCGGCTATTGGAAAAAGGGCGCCAGTAGGTCACAACAAACGCGGTCGTGTAGGCCGTCTGATGCATGAGGCCGGCGCCTCGGCGATATGCTTCATGTTTGTGCCAACCTTTCTTGAGGAGGTGCTGGGCAAATTCGCGAGCGCGCCGAAAGTCCAGCATGGCCAGGTTTTCCCGATACTTCTGGCGAACCGCCTTGTCCTCATTCTTCATCGCTATTCGTCCGCTTCGGTTCCCTGACGGTGGTGCGCCAAATGTTCGGGTTTCGGGTGGTGCGCCGGCTTCTTGGGTAGCCGCAGTTTCTGTCCATCGTAGATTTCATATTCGGAGCCGCGCAGGCTCTCGGCCACACGCACCACGAATGCCTCGTCGATCCAGATTCGATGCAAGTCAAACAACGTGTGCAAATCGGTCCGCAACAACAGGCCGTTGTCCACCCGGTTCGTGTACTCGCCCAGATACCCACGCACGTGAGCCGCTTCCAAGATGTCCACAATCGAGCAACCGGTAATCGCACACTGGCCGGCGTAGGCGTCGATCAGTGAGGTGCGAAAGCCTTGTTGTCCTCGACGCATAGCGACGGCACGCAGCACCCGTTCCCGGGCGTCGTGCTCGCTGTCGATCGCCGGCATGTCGAGTGCATCCTCGGCTTCGGCCAAGGCCAGCGTGTCCGCGTCGCTTTCGACCTGGATGGCCTCGAACTTGTTGTCCCCAATTCGTTGTAAATCCCAGATTCCGTGTTTCCGTCTGTCATAGAGAACATAGGTGACATTGCGAAGCCGCCCCTCGCGGAACAGCACATCCTTCGGGTTACCCTGGTCGCTTCGGAAGTCCCGACGCCCATGATCGTGGTGCCGCCGGTTGGCGTCATTCACTGACAGCAAGCAAGCGTTGTCGCGGGCGTCGGAGTTGTCTTCGGCAGAGTAGTGCAGGTTGAGCCAGTCTTTGATTTCCTTGACCGTCACCGAACCGCCGATCGCATGGACCGCTTCGAGCACGTGCCAGTATTTGTGCGCGACCAGGGCTCCCTGACCGGTTTCCCTCGACGCACGCTCAGTGAGCAGGGCCATGATGGTTTCGGCCACCACATCGTTCCGCTCCCTTTCCTTTGTTTGCCGGGGGGCCTGGCGCCCAGCTTCGGCTGTGGTCACCGCTTGGTTCACGTCCTGGACAACGTGCATCCAGCGCACCGCACGCTCATGCTGGTGTGTGGACTCCGAATTTTCCGGAATGGTTGGGTGCAGGAAATAGGTGTCCTCAGCCTCCACGAGGCCGGCGCCAACATACCCATGGCCGCTTACGTAGGCCAAGACCCAGTCCCCCTTTGCCATGTCCCGCAACACAACTTCACCCCGATCACCGGGGTCTCCGTCCCAGCCGGATGTGATCACGCCACGGTCCAGATTTTCCTGCCACCACGCGGTGGTGTTCGGTGCCCCGATGTTGAAGACGTGATATGCCATCCCTGTTCCCCTCGACATTAATCTTTCATCCGCCGCGCCGGGTGACACAGCAACCATCTCATCTCGGCCCGATCAGGTTTACAATTTACTGGCATCCGACCTCGTCGGCTGAGCGGAAGAGTTCTCAACTAGGGCAATCTCAGACTGGCGCGTCCCAGCCTCAGCGAGGAGGTCGCTCAAATTCCTCGCCGTGTAGAGCTTTAGATATAGGTTAAAGCCAGGGCATAGTGGTGGCGGCAGACCAATCGTTTGAGTAAGCGAGAAGGCGAGATCCTCGCACGCGTGAAGCGTTCTATAGATCATCGCGTTAATGGCTGGTCTCAGTGGAACGAGATCGTTCGTCAAAATCTCATCAGGTTGCCAGCTCACGAACGAATCGAACGGTCTCTGGGTGCGCCGTATGAGAGGTTCGCCCTGTTCTGAAACAAAGATTGGTGGAGGCTGACTTCCGTGGTGAACGATGTTATCGCGCAAGGTTCGCAGGCTCGCAAAGAATTCGACCTGCCGTCCATATGCCTCAGCGATTGGTTTCGGAAGCTCGAAGCGTGCCGCGATACCATCCGCAGTGGCGAGTTCATTCTTCAGAACGACCATCTTCGAAAACGTGTCCGGAAGGGTAGTCCTTGGCGACCGCATGCCTGGCAGTAATCGCGTATTTTGCCATAGGGTCCGTAGGATGCCCTGCAAGAAGTCGAAAATGCTACGGCATTGCACAGCCAAGTATTCGACCTCCGTAGAGATCATTCGCGCCATACCATGGGCGACTTGCTGTCGATTGGCTAAGAGAAGATCTAGCTTCTGGATCGAAGTGCCAATGTTTTTCACATCGTCGAGAAGTCCGGTGAATTCGCGTACTGTGCCCTGCAGGCATGCATGCTGGGCGATCAGGTTCAGGAGGCCGAGAAATATATCGTCCACACGGTGTGCCGACTGACCAAAATAGGCCATTTCGGCTGGCAAGGCCTGCATTCTAATTAACTGATTCCCCACCGGAAGCCAAAACTGCCATTCCCCATCCACCCAAAACATCGTAGTGCAGAGAATTTGACCGGGCAGCGCATCGTGGTTCAAGTGAGGGATCTTTTTGAGCTCCTCGATAGGCAGCGTATCCATCACTTCGAGCTTACTTTCCGCATCGGATGCGCTTGGTCTCATCCGGCAAGACGAAGCCGGGCGGCAGTTTCTGTTCGCGAACGACGTAGGCGAAAACCAGGCGAATATACGCAGGTAGGGTCAAACCCAGCGGCTTGAGCTTGGCAATCGCTTTCGTCCGGATCTTCGGGTCGATGCGAGTTGAAACGAGTGCGCTGTAGGTCATCGGGTTCTCTCCATGTTGCGATGTGTGTGCACAGCGTAGTTCACAACGCTCACGCTTGCGACGCAGAAATCCAGGCTGTGCGTTGGCTGCTAAGGGACGCAACCGTCATTGTTCGAAAGCTCCGCCAGTGCGGTGCGCTCTAGGTTAGGACGGAGAATATGCTCGCTGCTGCAGAAGAACGAGTTCGCATCGACCAGTGCAGTGCGAGGGTTCACCGAAGGCGCCTGACAACGATCCGGTAGCGATGCTCATCGGGCTCGGCTTGGTAGACCGTCGGTCGCACGCCATATCTCCGCTGCCGCTCGTCCATCAGACCCAGCACATATGCCTTGTCGTCACCGGTGATCCGCATGCCAAGGATCACCGCGCCCATGGCATCAGGTGCGAAGGCCCGATAGGTGTTCGGCTGGTCGAGTGCGACGATGCGCCATTCTTCTTCGTAGGCCCAGTCCCCGGACTTGCGCATGATGGGCAGGACCTCTCGGGATCCAGCGGGTGCCAGCATGTCACTCAACACCGGATAGGTGTCGCTGTATTCGACCGGATGAGCAATCAACGCCGCCAGGTCCATGACCGGCCGCAGCTGGACACATATGCCCCTGTGGTCATGTGCGTAGTGCGCCCACAACAGCGGGCTGGAAGCGTTGGTGCCGAGCGCGCATACGCCGATCGTTTCAAGCAATCGTAGATTTCCCACTCTCGCCCTGTCTTCCATCCTTGTGGGGTCGGCGACATCGGCGCTGTCCACCTTCAACTTCGCATCGTGACTGTTGAACCCCAACTCCCGGTATTTACGCTCTAAGGCCTTGCGCAACTCTGCACCGCGATAAGGAACGACGTAGTCGGCTCGACCTTCGAATGGGTCATTGAACGCAGCCACCGTGCCCAGCCACAATCGATTGTTCAGTATGAAATCTTCCAGGCGAGCCCTGCTCAACGTGTCATCGACCACGGGGATCGTGCGATATTTGTAGAGGCTCCTAGGCATGCCCATCTTGTTGAGCATGACGCGCTGCTGGAAACGACTGCACTGTTTCCACAAGGCGAGTGACTGTTCCAGCCCTTCACTCGTTTGTTGATACAGCAACCCGTTCAGCGAAGGCCGCCGCTTCATGCGTTTCACCGACCACCTCGTCGGAATGACCGCAGGCAGTTCGTCACGACGCCCCAGATTTCCAAGGTGTCGCCCTCCTCGAAGGTAATGGGTTTGAAGTGCGGGTTCTCGGCGAGGAGCGCCACCTTGCCGTCGATCATCCCTAGCCGCTTGATCGTCAGGTCGCTGCCATTGCTCGTGATAGCCACCACCACGTCACCCTGTTTCGGCGTCAGCGCACGATCGACCATGATTCGATCACCTTCAAAAATGCCGGCGTTCATCATCGACCAGCCTTTCACACGCAACACGAACGTCGCTGCTTCGTGTCCGTGGATGATCAACTCGGCGTTGAGGTCGATGCTGTCGTCGATGTAGTCGGCAGCAGGCGAGGGGAACCCCGCAGGCACTCGACTGGCGAAGGTGGTCAGCGCGACGGTCAAGGGCGTGAGTGAAATCGGGCGTGGCTGCTCTGCGATTGCAGGTTGGCGGTAGGCGTCGAGAAACGCGAGGACAGTCTCCACCTGACTAGTTGGCACGCGCACCGGCTGGGTGGGCTCGCCGTAGAGCCCAGACCCAGGCTTGCGGCCAGCAGCTGGGCGGAAACCGCCGTGATCAGGTGGTGACATGGTGGCAAACTTGATTATTGAACATAAATCAAGATTAGCACTACACCCACCTCAAAGCGTGAGAGAGTCGAGAGTGTTTTCTATGTAGCCGGCTATGGGACCAGGCGATCCCGCTGCCTCTACAATGTTGGTCAGGGGATCTGGGGGAACTTCAATGAGTTTTGTATATGAACTGGGAGACCGTGCATGACCGCGGTCGACCCATTGAGGTATTACCAGATACTGGGGGTGGCTTCCAACGCCACCGCGGCTGAAATCAAGGCTGCGTTCCGCCGCAAGGCGATGGAATACCACCCTGACCGGTGCAAACTTCCGAATGCAACAGTCCTGTTCCAACTGGTCAATCAAGCATTCAGTGTGTTGGTCGATCCAGAATCTCGCGCCCACTACGACACCTCCACCGTTGAGACGTCGGACACCGCGCATCCCAGCGCTTCGCGCCGAGAGCCGCCCGAGCCCATCAGGTGCTCGGTCTGCAACAAGGTCTCCGCGCAACCGCGCTATGTCATTTTCTATCGCGTCTTCAGCTTCGTCCTCATGACTCGACGCGAGGCGGTCCAGGGCATCTACTGCAGCGCATGTGCCGAAAAGGAATGCCTCAAGGCGGCCGCCTTCACCTGGGGCTTGGCCTGGTGGGGATTCCCGTGGGGTCCTATCTACGGACTCCAGGCCATCTTTACCAATCTGACGGGCGGAAAGCGTCCAGCGGACATCAACGCGCGCGTACTGGCGCACCAGGCCTGGTACTTTGCTGCAGCCGGTCAGATGGACGTGGCCCGCGCGGTCGCCGAACAAGCGTTGGCTCTGGCCCTCAAGGTATCGCCCGGCGAGGATGGCGAAGCCGCGCGACTTCGCGCCCAGCTCGATGCCTTCATTGCCTCATTCCCGTCGGTTTCCCGAACGCCCCAGCTGAAAGACATGTGGTCCTTGGGCCGTCGACCGTTCTTCGTCCAGGCGGGCATCCTGACTGCCGTGGTGGCCGCTGTCGCGATCTTCGCGCTGCGACCGGACAGCCCAAGTTTCTCCACCACGCCGGACTATTCCTATTTGCAGGACGGTCCATCGAAGCCATACCAACCCTACACGCCCACGCCACCGCCAGACCCCCAGCCCTCGGCGAACACCATGGATTTCAGCAATCAGAGCACGCCGGTTTCCAGCTCGACCACAATACTTACCCTGCAACAGGCACTGGCTAAAGAGTCCTCCGCCCCGCGCAAGCCCTCTCCATACATTCGTCCAGTTCTGGCGCCGAATGGTAGGCCCTGGCCGATCACGGCTGGGTACATAAAAGGTCTACCGCAGAAATACACCAATGGGCATTCCGAAATCACCATCGACAATGGCCGAAACGAAGGAGACGTATTTGTCAAACTGGTTTCGATTCCGCAGGGAGCCAAAGCCTTCCCGATTCGCCAATTTCTTATCCCGGCGCACGAGTCATTTGTGGTGAAAAAGGTCCGCGCTGGCACGTACGACGTCCGCTACCAAGATTTAGACACAGGAGCCAAGTCCGGCTCCCCGTCTTTTGAATTAACGGAGACCGCAGTTCCGAATGGCATCGAATACACCCGCTACGAACTGACGCTCTACACGGTCGCCAACGGCAATATGAAAATGCGCCCACTGGCGGATGACGAGTTCTGATGGATCAACATCAATGGTGCAGTCAGTGTCATCCAGGACAGGTCACATGAGCGAAACCCATGATTGGCGCAGGATATTACGCAGGTGGTGGTTGGACGTATCAGCGAATGCCATAGGCGGGATTCTCGCAGCGTTGATCTTGGCACTCTTCGCTGCCGCCATCGCTGCTTCTCACCCCTTACGAGCTTGGCTTTCAGGCCGGGTCTTTCTCTGGGGATGGGCGCTAGTCGTCGCGATAGGAGCAGCAGGCCTCACCGGCTACTGCATTGCATGGTGGCGATACAGACGCGCACAGGAAGACCTGTCCGATTCTCCATTTTCTTCGGGTGCGTCGATAGGTGATTTAGCTCCGTTCGAACCTAGCGATCTCGAAAGGCGCGCGATACGTTTGCTGCGGATTGCGGATGGGAAGTGGGTTAATTTCGAGACGATCGCAGAAAATCTCGCTGTTGGTTCACAGCAGGACTTGCACCAGGCGCTGAAGCGACTGGCTGGTATACAGTGGATTGAAGGTCATAAAGAAAATTTCTTAAAACATGAACGCGCGCACTCTTTTCGACTCGCCGATGCCGGGATCACTTTCGCGCGTGAACATGGGTACGAGACCCTGACTGAGATCGAACGGAATAGGTCCAAAGGGAGTTGATCTGGTTCTCGCCTATGGCGAGCCCTACCAGAAGATACGGCCCGGTTCGTCTGTTCCACCTGATTACCTGACGCCGGCATGGCCTGACGTCCATCGACTCGGGCCTGACTAGCGGGACGGGTCAATCGTCGGCTAGGGTAGACAATGTGTATAGGAGGATCCGCCGACGAGCGACGTCGGGGAATTCTGACGAGAGACTATTTATCCAGAAGTTCGGGTTGCGAGGATGGCTGGCTTCGCACGACCGGTGATAGCCGACACCGTCTTTTTGAAGTGCTACGCTTGCAATGCACGGTCGAGTGATACGGTTGATGAAGAAACCGGATGGCTAAGTTCTTGATCCGACAGGCCTGATCGCTGTTACGACTGGGCACTGAAGTAGCACTGCGTAAGTGATTGATCCGAGCGCAGAAAACGTGGGTTCGAATCCCGCCGGGCGCACCATTTTCCCTGTGACAGATCTGTGCCGTATCTGGGACAACGTGCTCCCATTACGCCCACCCCATATGAGTAAAAGACTGCGCACCACTTCGCTGAA
>Ga0157371_10002468_pt1 | contig 17619 bp, 18 predicted proteins | sample C45metaG_FD_113462 | JGI IMG/M metagenome (GOLD analysis project Ga0157371, IMG submission 113462) | Corn rhizosphere microbial communities from Kellogg Biological Station, Michigan, USA - C4-5 metaG | ecosystem: Host-associated > Plants > Roots > Rhizosphere > Soil | place: USA: Michigan...
ATACCGAAATCGCCCCGGTACCGGGTGCGCCGAGCTACGTGCTGGGCATCATCAACCTGCGCGGCAACGTGGTGACGGTGATCGACACCCGTCAGCGCTTCGGTCTGCTGCCCACCGAGGTGACCGATAACACCCGTATCGTCATCATCGAGGCCGACAAGCAGGTCGTCGGTATCCTGGTGGACAGCGTCGCCGAGGTGGTCTACCTGCGGCAGTCGGAGATCGAGACCGCGCCGAACGTCGGCAATGACGAGTCCGCCAAGTTCATCCAGGGCGTCTGCAACAAGAACGGCGAGCTGCTCATCCTGGTCGAACTCGACAAGCTGATGACCGAAGAAGAGTGGTCGGAGCTGGAAAGCATCTGATGCTCGTCGGGCTGATCCTGCTCAGCGTTGCCCTGGGGCTGGCCTGTGCCGGCCTCGGCGGTTGCTGCTGGCTGCTCTGGCAGCGCCAGCGGCAACAGGCGGCCAAGCTGGCTGAGCGGGAAGCCCTCGTCGACAAGCGCCTGCAGATCCTGCTCAAGCGCCTGGAGACCTACCAGGCCGGACAGGTGCGCATGGGGGAGCAGGTGCAAGGATTGGCCAAGGTGGTGGCGCCCTTGCCCGATCGCCTGACTCAGATCGAGCAGAGCGACCCCACCAGCCTGTCGTTTTCCCAGGCTGCGCGCCTGGTGGGACTGGGCGCCAGCGCCGACGATCTCACCCAGGCCTGTGGTCTGTCCCAGGCCGAAGCCGAGCTGGTGGCCCGGCTGCACCGGCAGCGCCAGCAGCGCTCCGGCTGATTCCGTCGCTAACGCCGCCAGTGCAGGATCTCCGCCTCAGCTGACGATCCAGTGGTAGAGCGCGATCACCACGAGTACCGCCAGCACCGGCTTGGCGATGCGATAGGCCTTGGGATGGCGGCGCTTGAACTTCTTCACGCCCCCACCGATGCGATCCCCGAATCTCTTGCTGAAGGCATAGGCCTGGTTGATGCCGCCGACGCGCTCGCCTTCGACGTTCTGCGGCGCTGTCGCGCTGCCGAGAAAGCGGCTGACCGCCTGGTTGACGCGGGTCAGCAGCCGATTGCGCAGGGGGCGCTCCACGTCGCAGAAGAGAATGACCCGGGTCTGGTCCGTCTCGTTCTTCACCCAGTGCACATAGGTCTCGTCGAACATCACGTCCTCGCCATCGCGCCAGGCATAGGGCTGGCCGTCGACATAGATGCGGCAGGCGTCCGAGTTGGGCGTGGCCAGGCCCAGGTGATAGCGCAGCGAGCCGCCGAAGGGATCGCGGTGCGGATTCAGGTGGCTACCGCCCGGCAGCAGGGCGAACATGGCGCCCTTGACGTTGGGGATCTGCCGCACCAGCTCGACGGTACGTGGGCAGAGGGTCTGGGCGGAGGGCAGCGGTTCGCCGTACCAGGTCAGGTAGAAGCGCTTCCAGCCCTTCTTGAAGAAGGAGCCGAAACCGGCGTCGTTATCCTTTTCCGCGGCGCGAATGTAGCCCTCGTCGAACAGCCGCAGGGCTTCGACACGAATCTCCTGCCAGTTGTCCTTGAGCACGTCCAGCTCCGGAAAGCGGCTGCGATCCAGATAGGGCTTGGACGGGACGCTGGAGAACAGGTACATCAGGGCGTTGTAAGGCGCGAACACCGCCGAATGGTTGACCAGTTGGCGCAAGAAGGGCAGGCGAGCGCGTCCGCGAAGGTGGACGAAGAGCACGCTGGCAACAAAGAGCAGGACGATCGCGAAGGTAATCATGGACAAATTCTGATCGGCAGCGCCCGAACCAGGGGCGGATAGGTAATGACCGCATTATTTCACCCCCGGGAAAGGCTTGCACTCGCTTCGTCGGCTGCGCAGGATGGACACCCTGGCGCGCGGCCGCTCCGCGCCGTGCCCCCTTGGATGATCTAGACGAGTCGTATCGATGAGCATGTCCCTACGCGACCAGCTGTTGAAAGCCGGGTTGGTCAATGAAAAGCAGGCCAAGCAGGCCGTTAAGCAGAAGCAAAAGCAGAGCCGCATGGAGCACCGCGGCCAGGCCGAGAAGGACCGCTCCCAGGAGGAGGCCGTCCTGCAGGCCCAGGCGGAGAAACTGGCCAAGGACCAGGAACTCAATCGTGCTCAGGAAGAGAAGAAGAGACGCAAGGCCGAGCAGGCGCAGATCAAGCAACTGATCGAGACCAGCCGCCTGCCCAAGCTGACCACCGAGGACTACTACAACTTCGTTGACGACAAGAAGGTCAAGCGCCTGTCGGTCAACGTCATGATGAGGGACAAGCTCAGCAAGGGCAGCCTGGCCATCGTGCGCTACGAAGGTCGCTACGAGGTGGTGCCGCGGGCCACCGCCGAGCGCATCCAGGAGCGCGATCCCAAGCGGGTGGTCTTGCTCAACGTGCAGAGCGGCGAGCCGGATCCGGACGATCCCTACGCCGCCTATCAGGTGCCGGACGACCTGATGTGGTGAGGCGCCGGGTCAGGCGTTCCGCCTGACCAGCATGTAGATGCGATAGACGGCGATGCTGGGAATCAGCTGCAGGAAGCCCGACAGGGTCTGCAGCACGATCTCCAGCGCCGCGGCCTCGGCGAAATGCCGGGTGATCCAGGCGTCGAGCAGCCAGGCCGGCAGGACCGTCGCCAGGATGCACGCCAGCAGGGTGAAGAAGTGTCCACGGCTCAGGCGCAGGCTGCCGCGCAGGGCTTCCAGCGGCGCCTGTCCCTCCAGCACCAGCAGGTTCTCGGAGAAGGCCAGCTTGGCCATGATCAGGAAGCCCGGCACGATCAGCAGCGAGAAGCCCAGCATCACCAACCCCGAGGTCAGGGCCGCGAGGAGCGCGAAGCGCGGCCAGAGCAGCAGGGCGGCGCCCCAGGCTCCGCTCAGTCTGGGGGTTGTGCCCTGGGTACGCGCCTCGAGAAAGATCAGCAGCGCGGCGGTGTACAGCGGATAGCAGAGCAGGCTGACCAGCATGTCCCACAGGCCGCCGTTGATGCCGAAACGCTCCAGCACCTGATAGCGCAGCAGCGCCTCGAGTAGCAGCCAGGGCAGGGTGAGGACGGCCAGGGGGCGCAGATTGCGGACAAAGAACGACAGCGAGTCGCGCAGGATATCGACAGGGTTCATGCAGCTCTTCCAGACGGGCAGGGCGGCAGTCTAGCAGGCCGGCCCAACCCCTCGCAGGCGTTCGAGCCTGGCTACGGTGGAGGTAACGGTGGCGTATTCGTCGTGGAGATTGGCCATGGCCATCGCACGGACCTCCTTGGCGCTGCGCGGGCGTCCGGCGCAATCGGCCTTGGCGAAGGTGTAGCAGGCGTCCTCGGCGACCCAGTTGGTGACTCCAGGTTGCCAGCGCTGCGTGCGGTGGCTGCCACCGAATTTTCGCTGGCCACGTCATAGATCAGCAGGTCCGCCATGTGCAGCTCGGCATCAGGCTGAGCAGGGGCCGCATGCGGGGGCCTCACTGGAAAGGCTCAGACTCCGGCAGCGCCGGCCGGTTGTCCAGTCAGGGACGCGGACTCGGAACTCCCTGCCGCGCTGGCTCTTCAGATAGAAAGGGCCGCCAGGTGGCCGCTGGCTGAACCCGTGCTGAACGTCCTGCGGGCGCAACTTGAAAAGCGACAGCCGCGCCTTTATCTGGCATAACAGCGCGCAGTCCTGCGCCTTTCGACATCCAGGCCGTTCCCCGGGAAAGGCCGCCAGTAGACCGTCTGCGGGAGGGTCATCATGCAACGCGAAGAAAGTCAGCTGATCGAGGGTCTGTTCGACCGTCTCAAGACCACGGAAGCCCAGACCGCGCCCCGTGACCGGGAAGCCGAGGCACTGATCCAGCAGCGCCTGCGCGAGCAGCCTGCGGCGCCCTACTACATGGCCCAGACGATGCTGATCCAGGAGGCGGCCATCAAGCGGCTGGACCAGCGCGTCAAGGAGCTGGAAAGCCAGATGGCCCAGGTCCAGCAGAATCGCCCGAGCAGCGGCGGCTTTCTGTCCAGTCTGTTCGGCGGTGGTAGCAGCAATCAGCCGGCGGGCGGTCAGGCATCGGCCAGCGCCGCACCTTCGCGTGGCTGGAACGATCCCGGTCCGGCGGCGCCGCGTCCTGGCAATCCAGGTTATGCCCAGTCCAATCCCGGCTATGCCCAGCCCAGTCCCGGCTATGCGCAGCCCGCGCCAGGCTATGGCGCGCCCCAGGCAGCGCCTTCGCGCATGGGCGGCTTCATGGGCGGCGCCTTGCAGACCGCGGCTGGGGTCGCGGGTGGCGTGCTGGCGGCCCAGGCCATTTCGGGCTTGTTCCATCATTCGCAACCCGAGGAGATCGTCAACGTCATCAACGAGACCCCGACCGCTGACCAAGGCTTGGCCGATTCCGGTTCCCAGGGGGGCTGGGCGGACAACGCCAGCTATGACAATGGCGGTGGTTCCCAAGACGCCGGTGGCTATCAGGACAACGGTGGCTTCCAGGATGCCGCCGACTATGGCGATACCGGCGGCGGTGGCGGTTTCTTCGATGATAGCGGTGACGACGACTCCTTCATCTAGGGCGTCGTTCTCAATCAGCCCTGGAGGCCGTAAGGCCCTGGGGCTTTTTTGTGGACGCTTTCAGGTAGGCATGAGCGGCAGCGGGCGCTCGAAGGGTGTCGACAGCACCACCACGGTACGACTCATGCCGAACGGGGTCAGTTGATCGATGAGGGCTTCCAATTCACCCATTTCGCGCACGGCGGCGCGCAGCATCAGGCAGTCCTCGCCCGTGACCCTATGACAGGCGAGGAGCTGGGGCAGGGCTTCCAGTTTCTTCAATACCGGTCCCTGGCTGGTACCGTGCAGGCGCAGGGAAATCAGGCATTCGGTGCCGTAGCCCAGGGCGCGGCGGTCGATGCGGGCGCCATAGCCGGTGATGATACCGGCCTCCTCCAGCTTGGCGACGCGCTCGGCGATGGCGGGGGCGGAAAGCCCCAGGCGCCGGCCCAGTTCCGCATAGCTGGCGCGGCCATCGACCAGCAGCAGGTCGATGAGGCGTCGGTCGATATGGTCCACGTTTTCCTCCTTGGCCTTCGAATCGAAGGTTTGATTCTTGAAATGCCGCTGAACCCAAGGTTGTCCAGGCGCATTATTCGCTGACTCTATCTTAGTCGGTCCGCTCCGCGCTTCTACAATTGTCAGCCTGACAGCCTGGGACATTCGTCGCGTATGGACACCTCCGCCTTGCCCGCTACCGCCACCCCGCACCTCCCCAACTGGCTGCCTTTGCTCGCCGCCTTCTTCGCGCTCTATGTGATCTGGGGCTCCACCTATCTGGTGATCCGCATCGGAGTGGCCCATTGGCCGCCGCTGCTGATGGCGGGGCTGAGATTCCTCATCGCCGGCACGCTGCTGCTGGGTTGGCTGCGCCTGCGCGGGATGCCCTGGCCAACGGTTCGCGAGACCGCGGCGGCCGCGGTGATCGGCATCCTGCTACTGGGCGTCGGCAACGGCGGCGTGACCCTGGCCGAGCACTGGGGCGTGACTTCAGGGATCGCCGCGCTTTCCGTCGCCACGGTGCCCCTGTTCACCCTGCTGTTCGGCCTGCTCTGGGGGCAGCGCAATACCCTGCTGGAATGGGCCGGTATCGCCCTGGGCCTGGTGGGGATCGCCTTGCTGAATCTGGGCGATACCATGAGCGCGACGCCCCTGGGGGCAGCGGTGATCCTGCTCGCGGCGGCGGCCTGGGCCTTCGGTTCGATCTGGAGTCGTTATCTGCCATTGCCCCGGGGAGCCATGGCCAGCGCGGTGGAGATGCTGGTGGCGGGCGCCGCGTTGCTTGGCGCCAGCTACCTCAGCGGCGAGCGCCTGCAGCACTGGCCAGCCCTGGGCGGCTGGCTGGCACTGGGCTATCTGGTGCTGTTCGGCTCGCTGATCGGTTTCAGTGCCTATCTTTATCTGCTGGGGCGGGTACGACCGGCGGCTGCCACCAGCTACGCCTACGTCAATCCGGTGGTGGCGGTACTCTTGGGTACCCTGTTCGTCGATGAGCGGATCGGTCCGGTCGAGATGCTGGCGATGCTGGTCATCGTGGGCGCCGTGGTGCTGATCGGCGTGCCGCAGTGGCGACAGCGCTGAGAGCCTGTTCAGCGCCTGCTGCGCGGCGGCCAAACGGCGTTGAAAATGGACGGGGTCGCCAGCCGCGCCTGGGCGGCCCCGTCGCACCGCTCATCTACCACCCGTAAACCCGAGCGCGAGCCCGGTTCGCTGCCTCAGCTATTTTAGTGGGGCCGCCTGGGCCTTGTCTGGCGCTAGCTCGCGAGACGTTGAACAGGCTCTGAGGGCAGGCTAGGCTGGCGCCTCATCCAAGCGGAGTCCGCTATGAGCCAAGCAGTCACCCCCGCCTTTGCCGAAGAGCCGCTCGAAGCCACCGAGATCCGCGTCCTCGGCAGCCTCATCGAAAAACAGCTGACCACGCCGGAAAGCTATCCTCTGACACTCAATGCGCTGGTCCTGGCCTGCAACCAGAAGACCAGCCGCGAACCGGTGCTCAACCTTACCCCGGGCGAAGTGGGTCAGGGGTTGCGTCGCCTGGAGGAGCGCGGTCTGGCACGCCTGGTCATGGGCAGCCGGGCGGATCGCTGGGAACAGCGGCTGGACAAGACCCTGGAACTCCCGCCACCTCAGTGGGTGCTCTGTGCGCTGCTGTTCCTGCGTGGGCCCCAGACCCTGGGCGAATTGCTCGCCCGCAGCAGCCGGATGCATGCCTTCGATGATACCGAGCAGGTGCGCCATCACCTGGAACGCCTGATCGCCCGTGGCCTGGCCACCGGGCTGGGGCGACAGCCCGGCCAGCGTGAAGAGCGCTATCTGCATCTGTTCGGCACCGCGGCGGAGCGCGACGCCCAGGTCGCCCAGTTGGGCAGCGCCGCCGACGGCAGCGCGCCCGCGGGCGGCCGCGAAGGTCGGCTGGAGGCACTGGAGGCCCGGATCGTCGCCCTCGAAGAGCGCTTGGCGCGGCTGGAGGAGGCCGCTCAGCGCGGATAGAGCGGTGGCAGGGTGTCGTGCACGGCCTCGGGTGTCAGTGGCGGCAGGGCATTGATCGCCTGCCATAGCGTCTCCCCCTGCCAGCGCTGACCGGCTTCGCTATAGAGCGCGCCATTGAGGTCATCGAGAGCGGCGGCCAGCGGCTCGAAACGCGCGCCCATGGCCGCCAGGGTTTCCGGCTGCTGCCGCGCCCAGGCGTCCAGCGCGTGACGCGTCACATGGGGGTCGTTGCTCTGGCAGGCGTGGCGTAGCTCTTCGCGCTGCAGGCGGCTGTCGAGATCGGGCACGGTCGGCAAGACCGCCGGCTGGCGGCGGGCGCGCCACCATAGGCCGAAGCCGAGCAGGGTGGTGAGGGCGAAGAAGGCGGTCGCCAGCTGCCAGCGCCAGAGCCCCCTGGCATTGACGGTGACCTTGCCGGTGGTGGGCGTCGCGACCGCTTGCAGCGACGGATCCTCGGCGACCACCAGGGTTTGGGCGGGCAGGGTGGCCCGTTCGAGGGTATCGGTCTCGGTGTTCCACCAGACCACCTCCACAGGCGGCAGCACCTTGTCACCCGTGGACGTGGGAATCAGGGCGATGCGTTCCTCGCGCTGTCCGACCAGCCCGCGCGCCTGGGTCTGCAGCGACAGCCGTGGCTGCTCGGCATAGCGCTTCACACCCTCGATCTCGGGCAACACCAGCGGCGGCAACTGACCGGGCGCCAGGCCCTCGGCGCGCAGCTGCAGCGTACGGGTCAGGGCGCTGCCTTCCCGGGCGTTTTCCGGCGCGGGATTCCATTGCTGCGTCAGGGTCAGGTTGCGCGCCGGCACCCAGGGCGTCTGCGGCGGATAGCTGGTGGGTTGCGGCAGCACCTCCAGGGTCAGGGGCGGGGTGCGCAACTGGATCGGCTGGCCGGCACGGGAGCTGTCGTCGAGACCGCCGGCCAGGGTGGCGCTGAAGGTCTGGGGCGGCAACACCAGGGTGCCACTCTGCAGCGGATGGATGGCGTAGCGCCATTCGATCACGCCATGCCGCACGCCATCGATGTCACGCTCGTAGACCTGCGGCGTGCCCAGCAGATCCACCCGTGCCTCGCTGGGATTGGGCGGGGTGAGTACGTGGTCGTCATAGAGCGCCACGGCGTGGTAGAGGCGGATGGTCAGGAGGGTTTCCGCCTGCACATAGAGGCGGCTGCGATCTACCTCGGCTTCCAGATAGACCGGCTCGCGGGTCTGGCGCTTGGCGGCAGTGGCCTCCACGGTGACGGTCAGCGGCTGGCTGCGGGCGCCGTCCAGGGTCAGGGCGGGGATGGTGAGGGCGCCGCTGGTCTTGGGTTGCAGGGTCACGTTCCAGCGGGTGGTGATCCGTTCGCCGGGCGGCAGGCTGTTCTGCCGCACCCCGAGGACCTTGAAGTCCTGGTCCAGCGGGCCGAGATCGGGCTTGCCGAACTGGGCGGGATCGGTGGTCTCGAGGATGAGCTCCAGGGTCTCGTTCTGGCTGAGCTGACTGCGCTCCAGGCGGGCGCTGAGATCCGCCCCCTGGGCCAGGGGCGCAAGCAGCATGAGGGGCAGCAGCAACGGATAGGACTTCATTGCAGCGCGTTCTCCTCGCGTTGTTGTTGCTGGTACCAGAACTTGCGGCGCAGCAGCTCGGCCGGGTTGTCGGGAATCTCCCGCAGCCATTGTTCGGCAGCCTGGCGTTGCTCTTCTGCCAGCGGATCCTCGGCATAGGCGGGGGCGACGAGCCAGTCTGCGCCGGCCTGGGCCTGCTGCTGCGGACGGGCGGAGGCGGTCGCTTCCGGTGTCGAGGTACTGGTGCTGGCCGGCTCGTCCGCCTGGGCGTTGCTCTGGCTGGCGGCCTGGGCCTTGCGACTGCGGGCGGCAGCTTCGGCCTGGGCGGCGGCGCGCTGGGCCAGCAGGCGTTCGAGACGATTACGATTGCGCAGGGCGGCGGCCAGATCCGGACGCAGTACCAGCGCTGCCCGATAGGCACGCAGGGCTTCTTCCAGGCGTCCGGCCATGGCCAGGGCATTGCCGCGATTGTAGTGACCATCCGCCGAAGGGTCCCGGGCGAAGGCCGCGGCGGCGCCGCTGAAGTCGCCGGCGCGATAGAGCGCCACGCCACGCCAGCGCTCGTCATTGAAGAGGTCGGCGGCCGCCGTGGCCTGGTCGTCGGCCAGCAGCTGCAAGGCCTGCTGATCGCGGCGCAGCCAGAGGTCGTCCCAACTGCCGGCCTGCGCCGGGGGCGGCGTCAGCAACAGGCAGAAGGGCAGGCACAGCAACCAGCCGCGCCGCGCGCCACAGGCGACCAGAATCAGCAGGGGCAGGAGCAGCAGGTAACCCTGGTCGCGCCAGTCCGAGGGGCCCCGACCGTCACTGGCGCGCACATCGTCCGGACGGTCCAGCAGACCGAGGCGGCGCAGGTCGCTGTCGTCGCGCTGCAGGCGCTGATAGCGCCCGCCCAGTTCCTGGGCCGTGGCCCGCAGGTGGCCTTCGTCCAGTCGGGCGATGCGGATGCCGCCGGCCGCGTCGCTCAGGTAGTTGCCGGTCTCGGCGGCCACTGGCGCGCCCTGGGGCGTACCCGGGCCGAGGATCGCCAGCTGGCGTAGCCGGCCCTGTAGCTGACGCTCGATCCCCTGGCGCTCGCGGTCGTCCAGGTCGCTGGCGATGAGCAGCAACCGGGCGCTGGCGCTGGGGGCCGGACCGAGCAGTTCCAGGGCCTGGGCGATGCCCAGGTCGGCACGCTGGCCAGGCACCGGCATGATCGAGGGGCGCAGTGCCTGGAGCAGGTTGTCCATGGTCGGCAGATCGTCGGTCAGAGGCACCAGGGTATGGGCGCTGCCGGCATAGACGACGATGGCGGTCTCACCGTCCTGGCGCGCCTTGAGCAGGTCCTGCAGCTTGCGCTGCACGGCCAGCAGACGATTCGGGGTGACGTCGGTGGCGAGCAGGTCGGGCGTCAGGCCCAGCACCACCACCAGGGGATCGTTGCGGCGAAAGTTCTGCTGTTCGCCCTGCTGCCAGCTGGGGCCGGCCAGGGCCAGGCAGGCCAGTAGGCCGGCCAGACCCAGCAGCACCAGGCCGAGCGGCGAGCGCTGGCGGTCGCTGTCACTGAGCAGCCAGGGTTGCAGCGCCGGAGGCAGGAGCGCCTGCCAGCGCCCGTGCCGATGGCGGCGCTGGCGCAGCGACAGGATCACCAGGGCGACCGGCAGCAGGGCCAGCAGCCAGTAGGGGCGCAGGAACAGCGGCAGCCAGTCGTTCATGTGGCCTTGCCTCCACGCCGCCAGCGCCGGGGCCTCGGCAGGCGGTCCAGCGCCAGGGCCAGGCCGAGCAGCAGCGCCCCGGCCAATGGCCAGGCATAGAGCTCGCGGGTGGGGCGGGCCTGGTCCGGTTGCTGGCGAATGGGTTCGAGGCGGTCGAGCTGGCGCGAGACCGCCGCCAGTTCAGTGCTGGAACGCACCCGGAAGTAGGCACCATTGGTGACCTCGGCAAGGTGCCGCAGCATGGGTTCGTCGAGATCGCTGGGCGACGCGCCTGCGCCCAGGGTATCCGGATCGGCGCCGATGCCCAGGGTATAGACGCGCACCCGCTCGCTGGCCGCCAGACTCGCCGCCACCTCGGGCGTCACCACGCCGCCGTTGCTGGCGCCATCGGTGATCAGGATCAGGGTGCGGCTATTGTCCGGGCGCTTGCGCAAATGCTTGACCGCCAGGCCCACGGCATCGCCCACCGCCGTGTTGCGCCCGGCCAGGCCGATCTGGGCTTCTTCCAGCAGGGCATGCACGGTGCGGCGGTCGGCGGTCAGGGGGGCCTGCAGATAGGCCTGGGAGCCGAACAGGATCAGGCCAACGCGGTCACCCTGGCGACTGTCGATGAAGCGGCCGAGCAGTTGCTTGACCAGACTCAGGCGACTGACGTTCTCGTCGCCCAGTTGCATGTCCGGGGTGTCCATGGAGCCGGAGACGTCCACCGCCAGCAGGAGATCGCGCCCACTTACATCCAGGGGCTGGGGTGGCCCCACCCACTGAGGGCGCGCCGCCGCGGCCAGGATCAGCAGCCAGCCCAGCAGGAAGGGCAGCAGGCGGCGGGCGCCGCTCAGGCCGCCGGTGTGGCGAGTGCGACCGCCGAGGTGTTCGAGTTCCCCCAGGAACTCCACGCGCAGGGCCGCCTGGCCGCTGTCAGCCGCCGGCAGGAGTACGCGCAGCACCCAGGGCAGCGGCGCCAGCAGCCACAGCCAGGGCCAGGCGAATTCAAACATGCTTGCGGATCCAGGTGGCGACGGCGTCCTGCAGGGCGTCGATGGCGCGGTCGTTCAGCCGGCAGTCCGGGCGATAGCCGCCATCCACCAGGATCATGAAGCGCGTCAGGCCGGCTGCCGGACAGCGCGAGTCGAGGAAGGCCAGCCAGTCGCGCCCGCTCAGGGTCTGGCTGAGCTGATCCGGATAGCTGGCACGGCAGAGACGCTTGAGCAGGGCGTTCAGCGCCTGCAGCCAGGGCCCGGCCGGGGCGTCATAGGGGCGCGGCAGGCGCGCCAGCTCGGCCAGGGCGGTGGTACGCAGATCCTCCTCGGTGGTCGGCTCGACGAGGGGCGCGCTGACCAGGGGGCGCCGGCCATGGCGGTGGCGCAGGAAGAAGCCCAGCGCCAGCAGGACCAGCACCAGCAGCCACCAGCCCGGCGCCGGTGGCCACAAGGCCGGTTCCGGTGGCAGCCGCAGCGGCTCCAGATTCGGCATGCCGGGCGTCACGAGGTGTACCCCGGACGGTGTTGGCGCAGGAGATGCCGCAACTGCTCGACCAGGTCGTCCGCCGTGGACAGCGGCAGCAGCGGAATGCCCAGGCGCAGGCTGAGCTCCGTCCAGCGTTCGCGGCGCTGGGCAGCCTGCTCGGCATAGCCCTGGCGCACGTCGGCGCGGTCGGTGTCTAGCTCCACCTCGGCCTGGCCGCTGGTGAAACGCAGCAGGCCGGCCTGGGGCAGTTCGTGATCCAGCGGATCGGAAAGCGGCAGCAGCACCAGGTCACTGTGCCGGGAGAGCAGGGTGAGGTGCTGCTCGGTAGCCACGTCCAGGCTGCGCTCGTCGCAGATCACCAGCGCCAGGCTGCCGGGGCGCAGCACCTCGCGGGCGCGGCGCAGCACCTGGTTGAAGGTGATGCGCGGCACCTGGGCCAGCGCCGGATCCTGCAGCGCCCGGTTGGCGTTGATCAGGTGATCGAAGAAGCGCAGCAGATTCTGCTTGCTGCGCCGCGGACGCACCTCGTGCAGGCGCTCGCCGCCAAAGATCATGCCGCCGATACGGTCATTGTGCTCCAGCACCGCCCAGCCGATCAGCGCGGCCAGGCGTCCGGCCAGCACCGACTTGAATTGCTGGCGGGTACCGAAGAAGGTGCGCGGACTCTGCTCCAGCAAGAGATAGACCGGGCGCTCGCGCTCTTCGTGGAACAGCTTGGTATGGGGTTCACGGGTGCGGGCGGTGACGCGCCAGTCGATGGCCCGTACATCGTCACCGGGCTGGTAGGCGCGCACCTGGTCGAAATCCACGCCGCGACCACGCAGGCGCGAGTGGTGCAGGCCGATCAGCGGGCTGCGCCGCCCGGCGGCGGAAAACAGCTGCACCTCGACCACCTGGTGGCGCATCTCGATCAGCTCGGCCAGGCCCAGGGTCACGCCGTCGCGCTCGGCCATTTCAGGCCACGGCCACCAGATCGAGGATGCGCTGCACCACCCGGTCATGGTCGATGCCGGCGGCCTCCGCCTCGAAGGACAGGATGATGCGGTGGCGCAAGACGTCGAAGACCACCGCCTGGATGTCTTCCGGGCTGACGAAATCCCGTCCGGCCAGCCAGGCATGGGCACGGGCGCAGCGATCCAGGGCGATGGATCCACGCGGGCTGGCGCCATAGGTGAGCCAGTGCGCCAGGTCCTGGTCGAAGCGCCCCGGGGTGCGGGTCGCCATGATCAGTTGGACCAGGTATTCCTCCACGGCGTCGGCCATGTACAGCCCGAGCACCTCGCGACGGGCGGCATTGATCTCCGCCTGGGTGACGCGCTCGGTCGGCAGGGTTTCGCCGTCCAAGGCTTCGCCGCGAGCCTGGGCCAGGATGCGGCGCTCCACCGAGGCGTCGGGGTAGCCGATCTTGACGTGCATCAGGAAGCGGTCGAGCTGGGCCTCGGGCAGGGGATAGGTGCCTTCCTGCTCGATGGGGTTTTGGGTCGCCATCACCAGGAAGAGGTCGGGCAGGGGGTAGGACGTGCGGCCGATGCTCACCTGGCGCTCGGCCATGGCCTCCAGCAGCGCGGACTGTACCTTGGCCGGCGCCCGGTTGATCTCGTCGGCCAGGACCAGGTTGTGAAAGATCGGCCCCTGCTGAAAGGAGAAGCTCGCCGTGTCGGGGCGATAGATCTCGGTGCCGGTGATGTCGGCTGGCAGCAGGTCAGGGGTGAACTGGATACGGTGGAAGTCCGCTTCCAGGCCTTCCGCCAGGTCCTTGATGGCCTTGGTCTTGGCCAGTCCCGGGGCGCCTTCCACCAACAGATGGCCATCCGCCAGCACCGCGATGAGCAGGCGCTCCACCAGCGTTTCCTGGCCAAGGATCTGGCTGGTCAGGTAGGTGCGAAGCATCTGCAGAGCGTCACGGTGGGCCATGGGGCATCCTGAATACGGCGCTGAAGCGGTCAAAGGTGCTGGATTTTACTGCAAGCGGCGGCTGCCGCCCATGCCTGCGCCGAGGTCGTCTGCAGAGCAGTCCTTGACGAAATTTTGACGACGTCCCGCTCAGGCTGGGCGATTGTCGACGCGGCGGAGGTCTCGCTTCGGCACACCGCTGTGCGGCAAGACTGGCGCGCCGCCGCTGGATGGTTAAACTCCCACGCCTGCCGACCGCGCCCGAGGCCTCCGCGTGGCCGATCCCGAGCCGCTGGCCACGCGCCGCGAATCCCTGCTGCTTTTGACAAGGTGTTTTCATGTCGCAAACGGAAGTCCCTCAATCCCCACGGGCTGCTGGCATTCGCCCGCTGCCGACGCTGGGCAGCCACCTGAGCTTCGTGCTGGGCTGCGGCTTGGCGCTGCTGGTCATGTTCACCCTGCTGCGCCTGGCGCTGCTGGGCTACAACGCCGATCTGATCGGTGATTCGCCTTTCGCCACCTTCGCCGAGGCCTTTTTCAACGGTGCGCGCTTCGACCTGCGCCTGGTGGTCTATCTCTGCGCGCCCTCGCTGTTCTGCCTGTTCAGCCTGAGAGCCATGGCCGCGCGCCGGCTGCAGGCCGGCTGGTTCACCCTGGCCGCCAGCCTCTGCCTGCTGCTGGGCGTCGCCGAACTGAACTTCTACCGGGAATTCCACCAGCGGCTGAACAGCCTGGTGTTCCAGTACCTGCAGGAAGACCTGCACACCGTTACCAGCATGATCTGGAACGGCTTCCCGGTGGTGCGCCTGCTCCTGGCATGGGCCGTGGCGACCCTGCTGCTGGGTCTGGTGTTCTTCGGTATCGAGCGAGCCACCCGGCGGTATGCCGCGGCACGGCCAGCGGCTTGGTATCGCCGGGGCGCGGTGTTCATGCTCTGCCTGGTGGTGGCTGTCATCGCCGCCCGCGGCACCCTGAGGTCCGGTCCGCCACTGCGCTGGGGCGACGCCTATACCACCGATTCGATGTTCGCCAACCACCTCGGCCTGAACGGCACCCTGACCCTGATCGATGCCGCCGAGAACAGTTTCTCCGATCACCGCGACAACAGCTGGAAGGCCACCATGCCGGCCGCCGAGGCCCTGGCCACCACCCGGCAACTGCTGCTCACCCCGCGCGATGAACTGATCGACGCCGACAAGGCCGCCGTCCGCCGGATCTACACCCCGCCCACCGAAGGCCAACTGCCCAAGGTGCGCAACGTGGTGGTGATCCTCATGGAAAGCATGGCTGGCCGCTACATCGGTGCCCTGGGCAACGAGGACGGCATCACCCCGAACTTCGACGCCCTGGCCAAGCAGGGCACCCTGTTCACCCGCTTCTTCTCCAATGGCACCCATACCCACCAGGGCATGTTCGCCACCATGGCCTGCTTCCCCAACCTGCCGGCCTTCGAGTACCTGATGCGTATGCCCGAAGGCGCCCACCAGTTCTCCGGCCTGCCGCAACTGCTCAGCACCCGCGGATTTGACGACGTCTACGTCTACAACGGCAACTTCCAGTGGGACAACCAGTCCGGCTTCTTCAGCAACCAGGGCATGACCCGCTTCGTCGGTCGCGAGGACTTCGTGAATCCGGTGTTCATGGATCCGACCTGGGGCGTATCCGACCAGGACATGTTCGACCGCTCGGTGCAGGAACTGGACAAGCTGGCCAAGGCGCCGGATGGCAAGCCCTTCTATGCGCTCTTGCAGACCCTGTCCAACCACACGCCCTATGCGCTGCCCAAGGACCTTCCGGTCACCCCGGTCACCGGCCACGGCTCGCTCGACGAGCACCTCACCGCCATGCGCTACGCCGACTGGTCGCTGGGACAGTTCTTCGCCAAGGTCAAGAACGAACCCTGGTACCAGGACACCCTGTTCGTGATCCTCGGCGACCATGGCTTCGGCAACAACGAGCAGATCACCGAGATGGACCTGTCGCGCTTCAACGTCCCGCTGCTGCTGATCGGGCCAGGCGTGCAGGAAACCTTCGGCGCCCGTCGCGACACCGTGGGTAGCCAGATCGACGTGGTACCCACGGTGCTGGCGCGCTTCGGCAAGCCGACCCAGCACCAGTGCTGGGGCCGCGACCTGCTGGGCCTGCCCCAGGGCGACCCGGGCGTGGCGGTGATAAAGCCCTCGGGCAGCGACCAGACCGTGGCCCTGGTGACCGGCGATCGCATCCTGGTCAAGCCACGGGATCGCGACGCCGTGCTCTATCGCTACCACCTGGGCACCCAGGCCGGCGGCGAGGTGCTCAAGGGCGATGCCAGCGCACCCGAGTTGCAGAAGCGCCTGGAGGCCTTCATCCAGACCGCCACCGCCAGCCTGCTCGGCAACACCACCGGCATGAACGACAGCAAGGCGGCCGCTGCCCAGCGGCAGTAAGCGTTCGCCGCAAAAGAAAGGCCGCCCGGAGGCGGCCTTTCTTTTTGCCGGCAGGAATCAGGCCGCGATGACCACGTCCTCGGCCTGCAGGCCCTTGTCCCGCTGGATCACCGAGAATTCCACGCGCTGGCCCTCCATCAGCACCCGATGACCTTCGCCACGGATCGCGCGGAAGTGCACGAAGATATCGTCGCCGGTGTCCCGGGAGATGAAGCCGAAGCCCTTGGAGGTGTTGAACCACTTCACCGTGCCGCGCTCGCGGTCATCGGCCAACGGGCGTGCCGGGGCTGTCACTGCGGGTGCAGGACGTGCCACCGGGCGCGGACGCGCCTCGGCGTCGACCACGGGCGCGCTGCCGGCTGGAACGCGAAACTTTTCCGGCAGGCTGGCCAGGGCGGCGACCAAGGTCAGTCCCAGCGGCAGCAGTTCGGCCGGCAGGCCGCCGATCTGGGCGAGGGGCGCGAGCAGGATGAAGGTCTGCGCCACGACGGCGATCACCAGCAGGGCGCTGGCGAGTTTCTGAGCACCGCTGCTGCGGCTACGGGAGAAGGGTGTGAAGAGGAGGGTGGCAAGACCCAGCAGGGCCAGATGGATGGACTCGGGTTGATCGAAGGACGAGGTGTCGGACTGCAGTCCGGGAATAGCCGATAACAGGAGCGCAGCAGCGCCCACCACGACATGGACAGTAGATAACGTGTTCAATGTGAAATCACCTTGGGATAGAGAACACGGGTCTGCCGAAACTGCTGGAACGTTGCCCACCAGCGGAATGACCCGGCGCAAACCGCGCCTTCTTATTAAACCCAAAAGGTGCAGGCCGCTCAATCGTGGCACCGTCGCAGGCCACGGCCCGCGACGGTGTCCGGATTCAGGCGGCGAGTAGGCTGCGCAGCATCCAGGCGGTCTTCTCGTGGGTCTGCATACGCTGGGTCAGCAGATCGGCGGTGGGCTCGTCGCTGACCTTGTCCAGCAGCGGGAAGATACCCCGGGCGGTACGCACCACGGCTTCCTGGCCCTGGACCAGCAGGCGGATCATCTCCTGGGCGTCCGGTACCCCTTCCTCTTCCTTGATGCTCGACAGCCGGGCATAGGCGGCGTAGGTGCCCGGGGCCGGAAAGCCCAGGGCGCGAATGCGCTCGGCGATGTCGTCCACCGCCACCGCCAGCTCGGTGTACTGGGTCTCGAACATCAGGTGCAGGGTGTTGAACATCGGCCCGGTCACGTTCCAGTGGAAGTTATGGGTCTTCAAATACAGGGTGTAGGTGTCGGCCAGCAGGCGCGACAGGCCCTCGGCGATCTGGGCACGATCCTGCTCGGCGATTCCGATGTTGATTTCCATTCTGACAGCTCCTGTGTGGCGGTTGCGAAAGGCTTCGAGGCTATCACAGAACCGCTGGCCGTTTAGCCAGTGTTCGCATGTCGAGGTGCGTGGCCGGCTACGGTAAAATCGTGACGGATGATATAGAATCGCCCGTTCAGTCGAGCGCCCGGTCCTGCCGGCCCGGCGCCTCCACGCATTCAGCCTGTTCTAGAGAAGCGAAACCACGACCATGATGCGCAGCCACTATTGCGGCCAGTTGAACGAGAGCCTGGACGGCCAGGAAATCAC
>Ga0157371_10002472_pt1 | contig 17593 bp, 14 predicted proteins | sample C45metaG_FD_113462 | JGI IMG/M metagenome (GOLD analysis project Ga0157371, IMG submission 113462) | Corn rhizosphere microbial communities from Kellogg Biological Station, Michigan, USA - C4-5 metaG | ecosystem: Host-associated > Plants > Roots > Rhizosphere > Soil | place: USA: Michigan...
AAATAACTGAAAAACTAAGAACCCAAAGCTTCAAAAATCCCGCCATTGTCTATAATGGTATACGCGGGAAAGGGATTGGGAAATATGGATATGGATACGGGTATGGATACGGATATACTGAAGATGAAGTTAAGAAACCTTGGTGGAAATTCTGGAAAAATAAATAAAGTGGATATATTACAATTAATTGGCAGAAAAAAACTGCTATTTCAAAATGACATTAGCCTTCACGAAGAAGAACTGAAGACTATCATAGAAGATTCAAGTTTCTTAGTTATCGGCGGAGCTGGTACTATTGGCCAGGCAGTTACAAAAGAAATTTTTAAAAGATTTCCGAGAAGACTGCATGTTATAGATATAAGCGAAAACAACCTGGTGGAACTGATTCGCGATATTCGTAGTTCATTTGGTTATATCTCAGGTGACTTTCAAACCTTTGCATTAGATATTGACTCGACTGAATTCCGATATTTTAATAAAGTCAATAATAAATATGATTATGTTTTAAATCTTTCGGCACTAAAGCATGTGAGAAGCGAGAAAGATATTTTTACTTTGATGCGCATGATTGATGTAAATATTCTGAATACCGATACTACCATTCAATATGCCATCAATAATAAGGTAAAAAAATATTTTTGTGTTTCCACTGATAAGGCTGCCAATCCTGTCAACATGATGGGAGCTTCAAAGAGGATTATGGAAATGTTCCTTATGAAACGCAGTCAACAAATTAATATTTCAACTGCACGTTTTGCCAATGTGGCTTTTTCGGATGGTTCTTTATTATACGGGTTTAATCAAAGGATCCAGAAGCATCAGCCTATAGTTGCACCAAACGATATTAAAAGATATTTTGTAACGCCCCAGGAGTCCGGGGAATTGTGTCTAATGTCTTGCATTTTTGGATATAATCGTGATATCTTTTTTCCAAAGCTCTCAGCCGACTTGCATTTAATCTCTTTTGCCGATATTGCTGTAATATACCTTGAAAATTTGGGATATGAGCCTTATATATGCAAGGATGAAAACGAGGCCAGGGAATTAGCACACACGTTACCCGGGCAGAACAAATGGCCTTGTCTATTTACCAAAAGTGATACCACGGGTGAAAAAGCTTTTGAGGAGTTTTATACTGGAGAAGAAAAAATTGATATGAATCGCTTTAAGAATATCGGAGTAATTGAGAACCAGGAAAATTCAGATTCAGAAAAACTAATTCATTTTAAATCCCGCATTAATGAATTGAAGGAAAGCGGAATGTGGGAGAAGCATGATATTATTCAACTGTTCAAAGAAATGATTCCCAATTTTTCTCATGAAGAAAAAGGAAAGTATTTAGATTCTAAAATGTAGTATGGAAAGGATTGATAAAATAATCGAATTTATCCGCTCCCGATTTCCAAATCGTGATTTTATTCCTTTACATTCTCCTTATTTTGGGGGCAATGAAAAGAAGTATGTTAATGAAACCATTGATTCAACATTTGTTTCGTCTGTCGGAGAATTCGTTAATTTATTTGAAAGGAAATTAGCCGAATTTACTTCTTCTAAATATGCTATTGCTATTGTGAATGGAACAAGCGCCTTACATACTGCATTGTTGCTTTTTAATGTTTCAAACAAAGACGAAATTTTATCACAAGCGATAACATTTATTGCTACTGCAAATGCGATCAGTTATGTGGGAGCAACACCGATATTTATTGATGTTGATATGGATACAATGGGTATGTCGCCAACAGCGTTAAATTCATTTTTAGAAAGAAATGCAGAAAAAAAAGCTGATGGGTTTACTTATAATAAAAATACTGGCAGGAAGATTAGTGCCTGTATTCCAATGCACACTTTTGGATTGCCCTTGCGTATAGATGAAATAAAAGATATTTGTTTAAGTTGGAATATTTCATTGATTGAAGATGCAGCTGAATCAATTGGAAGTTATTATTTAGGGAAACATACGGGCAGTTTTGGAAAAATTGGAGTATTTAGTTTTAACGGAAATAAAACTATCACTTGTGGAGGTGGAGGCGCACTTATAACTGATGATGAAGAGATAGCCAAAAAAGCCAAGCATATAACAACCCAGGCTAAAGTTCCTCATCCCTGGCGGTTTACTCATGATCAAACTGCATACAATTACAGAATGCCTAATCTAAATGCAGCTTTAGCATGTGCTCAATTAGAGCAATTACCTAAGTTTCTGGAAAATAAAAGAGAGCTAGCTTCTCAATATGAAATTTTCTTTAAATCATTGGAAATTCCATTTGCAAAAGAAATAAATTATGCTCAATCTAATTATTGGTTAAATGCTATAATATTAAAAGACAAGCAAGAATTGGAAGCTTTTTTAATAAAAACTAATCATGAAAAAGTGATGACCCGCCCTATGTGGGACTTAATGAATACATTACCAATGTTTAGAAACTGCGAACATGATGAGCTAATGAATAGTCATTGGTTGCAAGATCGTGTTGTAAATATTCCTAGCAGTGTGAGACTGTAAAAAAATGCCTAAAAATAAACTTATTTTAATTGGTGGCGGTGGACATTGTGAATCATGTATTGATGTTATTGAGCAGGAAAACAAATTTGAAATAATTGGTATTTTAGACAAAAAGGAATTAGTTGGAACATCTATTTTGGGATATGATGTTATCGGAACTGACGACGAAATAATAAATTTAAGAAAGAAAAATTATTCCTTTCTAATTACAGTTGGACAAATCAAATCTGCTAAGCTGAGACTAAGGATTTTCCTTCAACTTAAAGAATTAAACGCTTCAATTGCTACAATTATCTCCCCATTAGCTTACATATCAAAGAGTGCACATATTGGGAAAGGTACGATTATTATGCATGGCGTTATAGTAAATACAGGAGTTTCTATTGCTGAGAATAATGTTTTAAACTCAGGATGTATCTTAGAACATAATACTGATATCGGAAGTCATTGCCACATATCGACACAAACAGTAATAAATGGTGGTTGCAAAATTGAAGATGAAGTATTTGTTGGAAGTGGCACAGTTATTTTAAATCAAATTAAAGTTTGTGGTGGAACTATAATCGGAGCAGGCACTGTAGTTAATAAAAACATATCAATAGCGGGCACTTATATTGGAAATCCTGCAAGAATGATTGGAAAATGAAATTATTAATTATTGGAGATAAAAACAGTCAGTTCATCAAAAATTTTTCTATTGAATTATCTCATTTTGATGCTTCCATTCAAATAGATATTGTAAACGTTACACCAATTTCGGCTAGCGAAAAGAGATTAAATAATAAAGTTTATACAAAAAATTACTCTTTTCAATCTCTTACAGGGTTTACTTCAAAAATCCCCAAACTCCGGGGCTTTCTCACCATGCGAAGAATCAATAAGATAATTAAGAATGTAAATGAAAATATTAATCAATACGATGTGATCTTATTACACGGATTGTGGCAACTCCATTGTTACATGTTTTCAAAACTGAATATAAAAAATATATTTACAGTAGGCGCCATTTGGGGCTCAGATTTTTATAAAAGAGTAAATAATTCGCCGCTTTTTGAGATTATTGATCAATGCGATCTTATGATAATTTCCACAAAACAAATGGTGGAAGATATATTAAAAGTAAAAAAGATAAATAAAGAAAAAATAAGAAATTGTTTATTTGGTTTGGCCCCATTACAGAAATTATTTGAACTTCAAAGGGTTACTTCAAAAGAATCAAAAAAAAATTTGGGATTTGAAGAAGATGATTTTATAATTATTTGCGGTTATAATGGTTCCCCAAATCATCAACATCGGAGAATTTTGTCAGTGTTAACGGAAATCAAGGCTGATCTTCCGGCAAAAACCAAAATAGTTCTTCCAATTACCTATGGTGGTAGTAATGAATATAAAGAAGAAGTGAAACAAGTTTTAGCTAAAACTGGATTTGATTATATAATATATGAAGATTTCCTAACTGATGATCAAATTGCACATCTAAGAAAGGCAACAGATCTAATGATTCAAATCCCAGTTACAGATGCTTTTTCCGGTTCGTTTCAGGAACATCTTTTTGCCCAAAATATGGTAATTGCGGGTAGCTGGCTTCCATACCAATCTTTGAGGGATAATGGAATTTATTTTGAGACAATTGATAATGTGAATGAATTAAATGACAAATTGATATTTGTTCTTAAAAATTTTACGAAATTAAAAAATAAAATTATTGAATCAAACACTCCAGATAAATTTAAATCCTCCTTGTGGAGTGAATGTATTAAAGATTGGCATAGCACCTTAAATGAATATAGATCCTATTCTCATGAAGCCTGAAACAAGTAAATTAGTTGTTAATCCGGAAACCACTTTGAAGCAGGCACTAATGCAAATGGATGAGGCTGGATATAAGCTACTAATGATTGCAGATAAAGATGTTTTTTTTAGAGGATTAATTACAGTCGGAGATATACAAAGGGCTATTATTGCTAATAAATCCTTAGACGAGCCGGTACTTAATTTTTGCAGGCACGATTTACTTCTGGGAAATCCGAACGATTCTCTTTCGGAAATAAAGCGGCAAATGCTTTTATACCGCTTGGTTTATATGCCCATTATTGACGAAAACAATAAAATCGAAAAAATTATTTTTTGGGAAGATATTTTAAAAGATCAAGAAAGTAAGTTTTATCCGGCTTTGCGATTGCCAATTGTGATCATGGCGGGTGGTTTTGGTTCCAGGTTAAAGCCCCTAACTAATATCCTTCCAAAGCCTCTTTTGCCATTTGGAGATTCTACTATTTTGGAAAATATAATAGACAGATTTAAAAAATATGGCTGTTTTAATTTTGAAATCTCAGTAAATTACAAAGCAGATCTAATTCAATTCTATTTTGATAGTATAGTTGAAAAGGATTACAAGATAAATTTCTTTTCTGAAGATGAGCCTTTAGGGACTGCAGGAAGTTTGCATTTGCTCAAGGATAAATTAAAAACTACTTTTTTTGTTTCTAACTGCGATATCTTAATTGATGAGGATTATTCCGCGATTCATAAATATCACGTTGAAAATAAAAATGAATTAACCATTGTTGCTTCTATAAAAAATTATGATATACCTTATGGAACAATTGAAAGTGGGGAAAATGGACAGTTGATTTCGCTTAAAGAAAAGCCACAATTAGATTTCATGATTAATTGCGGGATGTATATATTGGAACCGCACTTATTAAAAGAAATTCCTGCACATACGTATTTTCATTTAACGGATTTAATTGAAATAATTCAGAAACGGAAGGGAAAGGTTGGTGTCTTTCCAATCAGTGAAAAATCCTGGATTGATATAGGAGAATGGCAGTTTTATTCCAAAATTTTATTCAATGATTCCTCCAGAAGTTTTAAATGAGTCTTAAAAAGCAAGTTGTTTCAGGGAGTTTCTGGACAACAGTTTCATTTGCCACACAGTCTATAGTTCAAATTGTACGATTATCAATTCTTACCCGCTTTTTAGAAAAATCAGATTTTGGGTTAGTAGCGATTGTTAGTCTTGTGATTGGCTTTACCCATATTTTTGCAGACTTAGGCGTTTCGGTATCTCTATATTCCCGAAAGTTAATTTCAAAAAAAGAATATAGCAGCTTATATTGGGTAGGAATGTTATTGGGAATATTTTTATATGTATTACTTTGTCTGTTCTCTCCCTTCATTTCAAGGTTTTATCTTATGCCGGAATTAAAAGTTTTAATTCCTGTAATGGGATTGGATCTTTTAATTGTTACTGCTGGGAGACAATTTCGAATTTTCAGAGAAAAGTCTTTAAAGTTTAAGCCCTTGGCCTTTATTGATATCATTGGATCAGTTTTATCACTAATAGTTGCAATATGGGTAGCTTTGAAAGGAGGCGGAGTTTGGAGTATTGTTTTGTCCGCCTTATTTGCTTCCCTTATTTCTTCTGCCATTTTGATTGTTACGGGATTAGGAAGCCATCCTCTTTTATTATATATTAATTTGAAAGAAGGTAGAACTTTTTATAAAATTGGTTTGTATCAAACGGGTTCCCAGATACTGGATTATTTTGCGTCTCAATTAGATATATTGATCATTGGAAAATTGATGGCTGCTTCAGATTTAGGCGTCTATAATCTTATAAAACAATTGGTTTTAAAAATTTACGGAATGATAAATCCAATTATTACTAAGGTTGCTATTCCGGTCTTAGCAACTTTAAATGACAATTTTGATTTGCTAAAGGAAAAGTATTTGCAAATGATTAAATTATCTTCTTTTGTGAATCTTGCAATTTATGGGATAATTGCTTTGTTATCTAAAGAAGTAATAATGATACTTTACGGAGAGTCTTATGTCGGAGCTTATGTGATGCTGCAGATTTTGTGTATTTGGGGCGGAACAGTTTCTATCTTGAGCATTGCAAGCTCGATAATTTCAGTTACCGGCAAAACCGATGTAGGTTTTAAATGGACAATAATAAGAGTTATTGCAAACCCGTTATTTATTATCGCAGGGTATCAGTTTGGCTTGTTAGGAATCGTAATCGCTCAGGCTGTTTATTCATTATTCTTTTATACTATTTACTGGAAAATTGTTGTAAATAAAATTTTGACTACCTTAAAATACAAAGAATACCTTCAAACCTTCTTAAGATTTTTTTTATCAGCGCTGGTATTGTTTATTGTGTTTTCTATGTTGAAGAGTTATTTCAGAGAGTACAAAAATTATACCTGGATAAATCTACTTGTATTTAGCTTCCTATACATGGCAGCGTATTTAATTATAAATCGGAATATCTATAAGCGTTTTTTAATTGCTTTTATCCGTAGAAAGGTGATTTAAATCTATATCTATCTTATTCGTCCCCTTGCTATCGAAAGATCATCTTTTATTTTTAAATTAGCAGCAAAATTCTTAGGTCTTCATCTACTAAAAACACCCATAATTTGCATTCCCAAATTATGTAATGATTAATGGAAATTAATTTGCTTCTCTTTAAAATTACATGAGCTAAATTATGGATAAAAGAAGTTTTATAATTATTGCTCAAACAATCTTCCCTGCACAAACTCCAAGATCATACAGAGCAACAGAGTTAGCAAAAGAATTAGCGAGACAAGGCCATAAGGTGATTCTTTATGCTGTTCTTGGAAAATTTGATTATTCGGAATTTGAAAGGGAAAATCCAAATGTTAAGGTAAAAAATATTGGAGCGATGCTATTTTCGAAAGTTAATAGCGATAATGATAATATCCTAAGAGGCAATTCGTTGATTCATAGAGCATTCAATAAAATATTTGGAAAATTATTTGATTTCCCAGACATTGAATTATCATTTAAAATACCCAAAATCATTCATAAAGAAAATGATATAGACTGTCTAATTACGATTGCCATACCGTATTCAATCCATTGGGGCGCAGCTTTTGCAAAATCCACCTCCACTAAACGTTTTCCGAAAACATGGATAGCAGACTGTGGGGACCCATATATGGGTAATGAATTCCGAAAACCATATTTTTATTTTAAATTTATTGAAAAATGGGCATTTGGAAAAATGAATTATATTACAATTCCAATTGAAGCTGCTAAAGAAGGATATTACAAAGAATTCCATCACAAAATCCGCATTATTCCCCAAGGATTTAATTTTAAAAACGTTCCTCATCATACTCAATCTCAAAATTCAGTGCCTACTTTTGCCTATTCAGGTATTTTGTACAAAGATTTTCGTGATCCCTCGCTTTTTTTACAATATTTGACAACGATTACAACTGATTTTAAATTTATTATTTATACTAAAAGTAATAAACTTGTTTTGCCATTTATTGAAAAATTGAAAAATAAACTTGAAGTGTATGATTACATTCCAAGAGAAGAACTATTAAGCGTTCTGAGTAGCATGGATTTTGTTATAAATTTTGAAAATCCTTCAGTTAAACATTCCCCAAGTAAACTAATCGATTATGCTTTAATCAAGAAACCAATCCTTTCAATAAAAGCGTACGAAATACCAAAAAAAATTTTTAATGAATTTCTCCAAGGGAACTATACGAATCAATTTATTGTAAATGATTTAGAACGATATAATATAAGTAATGTTGCGAAACAATTTATTTTATTAACTCAGGAGAGTGCCAATAGGTAATTTAAAAAAAATTTAAAAAGCTCAAAGATAAACTTTGGCGCAAACCCTTAAAATATATTTGGAATATGTTAAGTCAGACTTATACAGGTACACTTGCAGTATATCAAAAAGGGCATTTTTTAAAGCTTATTTTTTAATACCGGGTTTTAGATATATGTTTTGGTTTAGAACTGTAAACCTGTTTTATGGGAAGAACAAAATTTTGACTTTATATGCTAAAATGAGGCTGAGGCATTATTCGTACAAATTTGGAATCCAGATCCCTTATGCCACCCAAATCGGGAAAGGCTTTTATATTGGCCATTTTTCCTGTATTGTAGTAAGCCCTGAGACGGTTATTGGTAAAAATGTAAATATCTCACAAGGGGTAACAATTGGCAAAACAGATAGCGGCAATCATAAGGGGGCAGCAATTATAAGTGATGAAGTTTATATTGGGCCGGGTGCGAAATTAGTAGGAAGGATTGTAATTGGAAAAAATGTTGCAATAGGCGCAAATGCTGTTGTAACCAAAGATGTGCCAGATAATGCAGTGGTTGCTGGTGTACCGGCTAAAATTATATCAATGAATGGCGCTACGGATTATATAAACAATAAGGTATGAGGAAGTGTGCTATATTTTACACGAGCGTTATGGGTAAATCTTTTTAAGATATGTGCGGGATTTATATTACAAATATGCCTTATAAAAAGGAAGAGGTAGACAAAAAGCTCTCTTCGATAGCATTTAGAGGCCCGGACAATACCGGTTTTTTAAAGGTAAAGGACGTAACAATGGGGCATTTGAGATTGTCCGTCTTGGATTTGGATGAACGTTCTAACCAGCCCATGAAGTTTGAAGAATATTACATAGTTTATAATGGAGAGATCTATAATTTTTTATCAATTAAAGATGAACTGACGCAATTAGGATATGAATTCAATACCTCAAGCGACACAGAAGTATTGTTGTTAGCGTTCAAACAATGGGGAGCAGATATGTTGCAAAAAATAAATGGAATGTTTGCCTTTGCCATATATGACAGCTCAAACCAAAAAATATTTTGTGCACGTGATAGACTTGGAGTAAAGCCTTTTTATTATTACTGGAAAGATGGATTGTTTGAAATTTGTAGTCAGTTACGTCCATTAATAAATGGCAATAGTAGAATTTCTGACGAAGCAGTGTCTATTTATTTAGATTGTGGATATGTACCAAGTCCCTTTTGTATTATTGAGGATATATTTAAATTACCGCCGGGTAATTTCATGGAAATAGACCTGAAAAATGGAACAAAGACTCTTAACGAATATTGGAATTTAAAGCCCATTTCAATAGTAGATTTGTCATATGAAGAAGCGAAAAATCAACTTCATGATTTGTTAGTCGATGCGGTTAAAATCCGGCTTCAATCAGATGTGCCACTGGGTTCATTTTTGTCTGGGGGCATTGACTCGGCGTTAATATCTAGTATAGCTTCAAAAATTTCAAAAGAACCGATCAATACTTTCACAATTGGATTTGAAGATCCTGAATTTGATGAAAGTAAAGTTGCAGGACAATTTGCTAAGATAATCCAATCAAATCACACGGAAACATTTTGCACACCTAAAGAGATAATGGAGTTAATTTCTAAATTAGTTCAGGTATACGATGAACCGTTTGCTGACAGCTCCGCATTGCCTTCTTTGTTATTAAATTTAGTAACTAAAAAATATGTAACGGTTGCATTATCAGGGGATGGAGGCGATGAAAGTTTTTTTGGTTATAATCATTTTGATTCCGTCGCGAAGTTTACTAAACTTAATAGGATCCCCAAAAAAATCAGATACCTGCTTTCAAAATTATCGACCTTTGATTTGTGGGGAACCGAAGCAAAGCACTTAAAAACGATCTTGCAGGTAAAATCTCTTTCAAAATTTATTTATTCAATATTTATTGGATATGATTCCCTACAAAAAGTGAGAAATGAGAGTTGGTTGACGGAATATGAAAGATATTTCTCTTTGTCTGCCCATCCTATCCAGAAAGCTGCAGATATAAATATAAAATTGTGGTTAGAAAATGATAGCAACGTAAAAGTTGATAGGGCTAGTATGGCCTATTCGGTTGAAGTCAGAAGCCCGTTTTTAGATTACCGAATTATTGAATTTGCCCGAACCCTTCCTGTTAGATATAGGTATCAAAAAGGAATGAGAAAGAAAATACTACGTGACCTTTTAAAGGCGTATATTCCTGAAAGTATATTTACGCAGCCCAAAAAAGGCTTTTCTGTTCCTTTGAATAAATGGATTAGAGAAGATTTAAGAGATGATGTATTAGAAGAACTTAATGACAGTTTTCTAAAAAAAGTACCCAACCTTAATATTGAAAAATTCAAATCACAACTTGATTGCCATCTGGAAGGGACTTCAGATTATTCATTTAATATTTGGAAGTTATATATTTTATCAAAATGGTACAAGGAATTTGGATTCCACAGCAATTGATTTACTAATAAATGAAACTAAAAACACTACAACGGGTAGCATTATGCATTTTATTTTTTTCAATTAATTTTGAAGTATGGGATCCATTAAATACAGATGGTTCGTTTTCTATTTCTAGTGCAACAGGATATTTTTATTTAGTCACGGTGATCTATCAGCTCCCGGCTTTTCTCAAAATGTCCTCTTTAAAAAGTTACTTATGGCCTTTAATTACTTTTTTTCTTTTTCTTTCGGTTATGAATTTTTTAAACATGAATTCGGTTTCTTCTGTATTTATAAATTTATCTATTCTGCAAAATATAATTCTTTTAATTATTTTAATAAATCATGAACGAAGAGATCCGGGCGTTTTGCAGAAGGGCATGGTATGGTTTGCGGTAGGATCCATCGTTTTGGCTATTTTTTTTCAGCTAGGAATTGGTGTTAGTTACGATTCGGCACGCGTAACAGTATTTGGAGATAACCAAAATTCAATTGGAGTTAAAGAATCTATATCCGTATTAGTTTTATTATTACTAGTTTTTAAAAATAATTTGCGTCTTGGTAGATGGAGATTTTTCATCCTTTTATCCATTCCCATTATGTTGTTATTAATGGCTCAGACGGGATCAAGGACTGCTTTTTTTTCATTTTCATTAATGTTTGTTAGTAGTCTCTTTTTAGTCAAAGCAAAACATAGTTATTATAAACTTTTCACTTTTATGTTTGGCCTGATTATAGGGTATTTTATATGGCAATACCTTGCGTCTTCAGAAATTCTATATTCAAGGTTAATATTAACTGAACAAAAGCTGGATTTAGGGGGACGTGACAGGGTTTGGGATAATGTAATTCCATTCGTTAAAGAGAACATTATTTTTGGTAAAGGAGAATCCGGATACACTGAATATATGACCAACATTACCGGTGCTTTTTATAGTCCTCATAATGTAATTCTTGAAGTTTTAGCCTATACAGGAATTCTGGGATTATTTTTATATCTTTTATTTCTTTATAAAGTTTTTGTTATCAGCCGAAGGAAATATAAAGAGGATGGATCTATTATCCAACTATTGCTATTGATACCGATTTTAGGATTATTGCTAAGTGGCCAACTTTTGAACGTTAAGATTGGTTACATCGTTTTTGCATTTTGCCTGTCAGGAATATTTTCTTTAAGAAGAAGGAAAAGAAGAAATAGAAAGGAGGAAATTGAAATTTATTCAACAATAAAATTGGAGAGTGTATAAACTATCTGTTTTAACATTATAGGTAGCTTTTACAAACGAGTTTTCATATTAACTTTAGTTCTTTTCATGAAATGAAAAAAGTCGGTAAAACTTTATTTTTTCTCATTGTATTTAATCAGATAATTATACCTGAAAATGGCCTGGCCCAAAATTTAGCGTTGCATAAAAATTATGTGATATCGCCAGCGCCCAATTATAACATTAGAACAAAAACTGCAATAGATACTATTCTGACTGATGGCAAATATTCGAAGGGAACATATTTTTGGTCTCAACCTACAACATTAGGATGGGTGAAAATGCCAAGAGTAAAAATAACTATTGATTTAGGAAATGTGAGTAAAATAGGGGCCGTAACATTTAATACTTGTCAAAGAGTAGATTCTCTTTTTAATGTGAGGTATCCTGATCATATTTTTATCTTTTTAAGTAAAGACAATAGTCATTATTGGTATGCCGGCGATGCAGTTGAGCATTTGGGAAATTTGCCAGGGCCTTATCAGATAAAAAATTTTGAGTTAAGTTCTATTAATCAACAAGCACGATATGTAACTCTAAGTGTAATTCCAAACAGTCATCTTTTATTTTGTGACGAAATCTCAGTAATCAAAGGAGATTTAACTAACCGGCAGCCTTCTAATGTTTTTGATATTGGACAAATGGATAAGAAAGTAGATTCAATTATTTCGTCTAATTTTTACAGAAACAATTTATTACGGCAAAATAAGTCCGCTGTGCATGAGACTACGGGAAATCTACAACTAAGATTTTTAAATAACATTTCTCAGTTAAATGATAAAGAAATCAACTCAAAAAAACTATTAGATGTAGAATCTTTAACCCGTGACGCTCATTTAGAAATATTGAAAAAGCAATTCAAAAGCCCGTTTATTATAGAAAAAGTAATGCCCTGGGATTCAATAACTCCTTTCTTTAGTCCTAAATCGGCTCAGAAAGATTTAAATTATCAATTTTTAATTCCAGGTGCAGGTAGACTATATGGTGCATTTACCATTACCAACTTAAACAAGACTTCGGAGAAATTTACTTTTAAAACTTCTTTTAGCGGAAGGAGTATCTCTTTGAATTTATTCAACGCCTACTTTGTGCAATCCTCAAATTATAAATTTATTCCGGATGCACTAATACCTGTTACAGATGATGGCATTTCTATTGATCCTGGTATGTCAGCCCTTTTGCTTTTTAAACTGAATGCCGATGGTAATGGACAAACTAACGCTTCTATTGAAGTTAGGGCAGGATCGCAAATAAAAACAATTTATTTGAAAGTTGATGCAATAGATCTTAATACAGTCAATGATTGCATACTGAACGCAAATGTTTGGTTTAATAATTATCATCCGATGATAGCAGATCGGCAATCAGCAGCTTTCGGTGATTTAAAAAATCATCACATCAATACGATGTTAATAGGCCCAGGTTATTTATCGCCTTTAAACCAACCCAATTTTTCCAATCTATCCGACTATCTCTCAAATTGCCAGTATGCTAAAAAGCTATTAGTATCAACAAATTTTTCAAGTCTTAAAGTGCGCCAACCAGATGAAAAAATTCTATTTATGTCAGCAGAATGGAAAACTGATTTTATAGAGTGGTATAATAATCTGCTTAGTGTTATCAATGAAAGTGGTTTTCCGTCTTCGGCTGTTTATTTTTATCCCTATGATGAGGTCAATATGCAGAATGTTGCTGATTTCATAAATTTCGCTGAATGGGCAAAAAAAGCAGTTCCAAATTTTAAATTATTTGCTTCCCTCACGAGTTCGATTATACCGCATAAAAAGGAATTCAACGAATTAATGGGATTATTAGACATCGCCCAGATTGGTACTTTTGATCCAATAATTTTACCCGAGTTACCTGATAAACACGGGGAGATATGGATCTATGAAAACACCGGAAATTCAACATCCGAATCGCCTTACAGTCATTATAGATTAATGTCATGGGATGCATATTTAAATGATGTTTCAGGTATTGGATTTTGGAGTTACACTGGTGATCCACGAAAAAAGTCTATTACAGATCCTTTTACAAATATAAATATGGATTATGGAGTTGTGTATGATGGACCTCACAAAAGTATAATTTCTTCAAGGAGATGGGAAGCATTTAGTTTAGGCATTGAAGATTATCAAATTTTATGCATGTATGGGAAAAAATTTGGATTAGAGAATTCTAAAAAACTCGTCAGGCAAGTATTGGCTAATAGGGATAATATTTATTTAGCTGATGAAATCAGAAATCAAATGATGAAATCTTTAATCCAGAAATAAGACATTGTTGCAACGAGTAAAAAGCCAAAGACATAAAATGAATATCTTATGTGTCATTGATTCCTTGGGATCGGGAGGGGCACAAAGACAGTTAGTGGAGCTGGCTAAAGGGTTTAAGAAGAAGGGGGATGACGTCTCATTTCTTGTATATCATGATGAAAGCTTTTTCAAAAATTCGTTAATTGAAGCAGGAATTTCTGTAGATGAGATAGATGAGCCAAATTATTTGAAGCGACTGCTAAAAATGCGAAAATTTATTAGAAAAAGAAATTTCGATGTTGTTTTGTCTTTTCTCGAAGCGGCCAATTTTATTTGTGAGATTTCCGGTTTACCTAGACGGAAGTGGAAATTAATAGTTGGCGAACGAAGTGCAAATCCTGCCGTATTGAAATCGTTAAAATTGAGATTTTATCGATGGTTTCATTTTTTAGCTGATTATGTGGTGGCCAATTCGTTTGAGAATTTGAAAATAGTAAGGAAAATTAACCCGCTATTACCGGAGAGTAAATATAAGGTTATCAGTAACATCGTGGATTTGGCTCAATGGAAACCTTCACCAAATTATACACCACTAAAGTTTAATAGATTAAAAATATTAATAGCCGGCAGCCACTTGTTCAATAAAAACTTAAATGGGTTGATCGAAGGCGTAAACAAACTGGATAATATAGAAAAAGAGAAATTAATTATTAATTGGTATGGCAAATTGAGTTCTGATTCCTCTTTTAAGGAGGGGCAAGAATTGATTGCTAAATATTCATTGGGAAACATCTTTAATTTTTACCCTGAAACGTTGAAATTATTGGATCGAATGCAAGAGGCAGACGTGGTTGGGTTGTTCAGCTTCTATGAAGGGTTGCCAAATGTAGTTTGTGAAGGAATGGCAACTGGAAAGCCGATAATTGCGAGTAGCATATCAGATGTTCCCTTGTTACTATCCCAAAACAATGGATTTCTATGCGATCCCAATGATTTTAAATCTATAGCAAACGCCTTGAGGAATGCTCTGAAACTTAGCAAAACTGATATAGAACGAATGGGTGAGGCTTCCCGCAATTATGCTATTGAATTATTTTCTCGGGATGTTATTCTTGATAAATATGATAATTTAATGAATTAAAAGCCAAATTTAGAAGAGGGTATTTAATAATTACCTTTTATGAATCTAAAACCCGAATGAAAATTTGTTTTGTATCCTCAGGCACATTTGAACATGTTCAGCCTTATATAGATTATTTCAAAGATTTGGGACATGAGATTTATTTTGTCGCCTTAAGCCCATCGCCTGATAGGGGGGTAAAAATTATTCCGGCTTATATAGGCAAGGGGGAAAAATATAATATTGATACCCAAAAGTGGAAATATATTTTTTCCGCTTTTAAAGCGAGGACAGCCGTTAAAAAAATCCAACCAGATATTGTTCATGCCCATTATGCTACAAGCGGAGGATTTGCAACCTTATTAATTAATCATCCGAATACAATTTTAACGGTACATGGTAGTGACGTAAATGAAGCAATAAAGTCTCCTTACTGGAAAATCTTATTGAAGATCATTTTTCGCAGATGCAAATTTATTACCGTTGTTTCCCAGGAGCTAGAACAAAAGGTCCTTTCCTTGGGGATCGATAAAATCAAGATTAAAAATATCAATATAGGAATAGACTTTGACAAATTCTATTATAAAAGGGGGAATAGAGAGTATGCCGGCAAATTAAAAATAATATGCAATAGAAGCTTTAAACCTGTTTATGATCACGAAACGTTACTAAAAGGCTTATTACTTTTAAGGGGGAAAGTTAACTATCATCTCACTCTGCTGGGAGATGGTCCCTTAAAAGACAAGCTAATACAATTTGTGAACGATAATGGTTTAGAAAGTTATGTTTCTTTTTACGGAAGAATTCCTAATGAAAAACAAATCGATATTTTTAGAAAAAATAATATTTATATTTCCTCGTCTAAATCTGATGGCACCAGTTTAAGTCTGCTGGAGGCAATGGCAGCAGGATTGTTTCCAATAGTAACAGATATTCCTGGAAACAAGTTCTGGATTTCAAATAAATTTAACGGACTATTATTCCCTGTGGGAAATTTTAGATTGTTGGCAGATTGTATTGAGAAAGTGAGTTTGAACAATGATTTAATACAAGGCAGTATAACTTCTAATCAGCAATTAATTAGGTTAAAAGGAAATCGAGAAGTAAATATGAACGAGATTGAAGGTTTATATTTTCAATTAATTAAGGCACAACACAGAATCTGACATAATAATTATTCCCTGATGAAAAAAAAGGTTTCCCTTATTGTCGCCTGCAGAAACGAGCAGAAATATATTGGCGAGGCGCTAAAAAGCCTGTTAACTCAGGATTATCCAAAGGAGTTTATGGAGTTGTTGATTATAGATGGCAGAAGTGAAGATGATACGTTACAAATTGTAAACAATTATCAGAAAGAATATCCCTTTATTAAGGTACATGATAATCCCCTGAGAGTTGCAACTCATGCATTCAATATTGGTATTCAAAACGCGACAGGAGACTATATTTTTCTGATTGGCTCACACTGTGAGTATCCTACTAATTATATTTCAAGATTAGTATCGTGTGCCCAAAATTACAACGCTAATATTGTAGGAGGGCTTCTGTTTACGAGCATTAGAAATAAAAATATAGTATCTAATTCAATCAAGAAGGTTCTTTCTAATCGGTTCGGGGTGGGTAATGCTACCTTTAGAACTGGAGTAACAACAATACAAGAAACAGATACGGTTGCTTATGGGTGTTATGAACGGGCCTTGTTTGACAAATTCGGATTATTTAATGAGAATTTAATAAGGAATCAGGATATTGAATTTAACAAGAGGATAGTCAACAACAAGGGAAAAATAATTATAGTTCCTGATGTAACTGTAATTTACTATGCACGAGAAAATCTTGATGACCTCGCCAAGAATAATTTTCAAAATGGATATTGGAACCCTTTGACGGTTTTTTATACAGATTCTTTTAAGAGTATTTCTTTACGGCATTATGTTCCAATGATCTTCATATTATTCATTTTATTTTTTGGATGTTTATCTTTTTTCTCAATTTATTTTTTAGGGGTATTAGCTGGTGTTTTTTTGATATATCTTACTATTCTCGGTATAGTAAGTTATAAAATAAATGATGATGGAACCGCCTGGCTTCAATTATTAAAAACGTTCATTGTTATTCATTTTTCGTATGGAATAGGATCATTGGCAGGTTTAATTAAAGTAACAGAAATGAGGATCGGCGGTCCATCAAAATCTAAAATTAGCCACTCATAAATGAGTTTTTTCCGGGGCTTTATTAAATCAGTTTTCGACTAGTTAACGGTAATTTTTTTTATTCCCTTCTGGGTACCGTTATTTATTTTTCTTGCAGTAATAATTAAAGTTTGCGAACCACAATATCCTGTTTTTTTTTTACAGACTA
>Ga0157371_10002475_pt1 | contig 17572 bp, 9 predicted proteins | sample C45metaG_FD_113462 | JGI IMG/M metagenome (GOLD analysis project Ga0157371, IMG submission 113462) | Corn rhizosphere microbial communities from Kellogg Biological Station, Michigan, USA - C4-5 metaG | ecosystem: Host-associated > Plants > Roots > Rhizosphere > Soil | place: USA: Michigan...
TCAGGCATTCATCGCGAAAGCGTCCGTTAAAACTCTCAATAAATCCGTTCTGTGTCGGTTTACCGGGCTGAATAAGCCGCAGCTCCACGCAATGCTCAAAGGCACACTGGTCAAGTGCTCTGCAGGTAAACTCCGGCCCCTGGTCAGTTCTTATCGTAGCCGGCTAAGCCATGAAAAAGCGCGATGCTGTCCAGAATACAAGCGACCTAAACGCCTGAAATACCGAAAGCGGCGGTGATCGTCAGACACTCCTTCGTGAAATCATCCAGGCAGGTCAGCCACTTAATCTGGCGGCCGCTGGCAAGTGCATCCATGACAAAATCTATCGACCATGTAAGGTTGTTGAAGTGCCATCTCTGTGATGCATAAAGACAGCTGCGCGTCAGCAGCCGGACGCTGAGCCGAATAACGGCAGGTTGACAGGGACAGGTCTGATGCAGGCTGCGTGTGAAATGGTTGTGGCGAAGATAGCGCAGTTTAGTTCAGAGGGGAAAGCGTCGTTGTATCCGTAAGGGGTTGTGTGGAGGCAGAGAGGCTGGGGAAAGTCACTGATGGTGAGCGTCTTTTTTTGGGTTGGGGAGAGTTTATTTTGAACTTGCAAGGCTCGTCAGGACAAGAGAAAACAGGGTTAGAGTTAGGTTTAGGTGAGAGATTTAAATGAGCAAGTAAAACGCTCCTAAAACGTTAAGCTTACGATTTAGGTTTTCAGATAACCTTCTGAATTAAATAGAGTTATACCCCGCACCAAATTTAGGGGAAAACGCCAAAAAAAGTGAAATAGCTACGTAAAAAAAGATGACACAAGCCTATAAAACGTTTATTTTTACGTAAAATTAATATTACTTCCAGGTAACCTCTGTATGGCGAATTTCGACACTGACTATTGCTACTCTTTCCCCGCTGTCAGAGGAATCCAGGCAGGAAGACCGTTTTATATCGCTACCTGCCCAATGCGTATAATCCCCAAAATTTTTAGTTTTGACGAAAATGAAGTACCACCTGAGTTGCGCGCACAAAGAACGTTAAACAAAGCCCGTATACCTGAAATGGTCCGCTACTTACTTGAAAATCCAAGTGATTATGTTTTTTCAGCTCTAACTGCTTCCATTGCAGTAGATGTGCAGTTCGATGAGTATTCGGGTTCCAATAACTTAGGGACTTTGCGGGTGCCCATGGAGGCACAAATTTTAATCAATGATGGGCAGCATCGCAGGAAAGCGATAGAAGACGCACTGGATGCAAGGCCTGAGTTGGGACAAGATAATATTCCCGTACTATTCTTTGTAGATGAAGGGCTTAAACGCAGTCAGCAAATGTTTGCTGATTTGAACAAATATGCCATCAGGCCAAGCCCTTCTCTTGCTACACTTTACGACCACAGAGATATCAGTTCGAACTTATCACGGTATCTGGCTATGAATATCGAGCCTTTTATCGGACTAACTGAAATGGAAAAATCCAGCATCAGTAAGTTTTCAAACAAACTCTTCACCTTAAGCAGCATCAAGCAAGCTACGCGTTCTCTGCTGGGAAAAGAACCTAAAGCCAATGATGTTGAGCAGTGCTCTGACCTTGCGGCCCTCTACTGGCAAGCGATATTTCAGGTCATGCCAGACTGGCAATTAGCTGCAAAAAAAGAGGTATCTCCTGCTCAACTTCGCCAGGAGTATGTTCATGCACACGGCATAGGTCTTCAGGCTCTGGGTTTACTGGGTCACTGCCTGCTCTCAGAGCACCCTGACTCATGGCAAAAAATAATTTGTGAGCTTAGAGAGTTCGACTGGCGTAAAAGCAGCCCAGAGCTTACCAAACGTGCAATGCAACATGGTAAACTCAGTAAGACGACGGCATCTATCCAGCTTACCTGCAATGCTCTTAAAATCGCCTTATCGCTCCCCCTTTCAAATGAAGAACAAGAGCTCGAAGCTCAAATGGTTATCTCATGAGTAAACTAATTCAGGCCCACGATCTGGCCGATTACGAAGATTTTATCAACCAGGAAAATTTTGCCGGGCGGCCCCTGGCAGAATACGTATCTGAAGTACAACGTATCTATTGTGCCGATAAGCGTCCATGGGTGATTGGTTACAGCGGGGGTAAAGATTCCAGCGCTGTTATTACTTTGGTATATCTTGCACTACTGGGACTACCGCCCGCTATGCGGCAGAAAGATGTGTTTCTTGTTTCGTCCGACACATTGGTAGAGACACCAGTCGTAGTGGATTTGATCAAGAAGACCATGCAACGAATCGAAGCCGGTGCTAAACGCGCTGGGCTTCCAATCACTCAGCATGCTGTCATGCCAAAGACCCACGAAACCTTCTGGGTCAATCTGCTAGGTAAAGGTTATCCGGCCCCTACCCGTAGTTTCCGCTGGTGTACTGAGCGCATGAAAATCAACCCGGTAAGCGATTTTATTAAAGATAAAGTCAGCCAGTTTGATGAAGTCATCGTTGTACTTGGATCACGTAGCAGCGAAAGCGCATCACGCGCGCAGGTCATAGCAAAACACAAAATTGATGGTACCCGCCTGGCGAGGCATACCACTCTTGCAAATGCATTTATCTACACCCCTATCGATACCTGGGACACTGAAGACGTCTGGAAATTACTCAGAGGTGCATTCCGTTATTCTCCAGATGATATTGATGAGTGGGAAAACCCATGGGGTGGTAACAACCGTCCATTGTGGACACTGTACATGGACTCCTCAGCGCAAGGCGAATGTCCACTCGTTATCGATGACAGTACGCCATCTTGCGGTAGTTCACGCTTTGGATGCTGGACATGTACCGTGGTTACAAAAGATAAAGCAATGGAAAGCCTGATCCAGAATGGTGAAGTCTGGATGTCTCCATTACTGAAGTATCGCGATCTTCTGGCATTCACCACTGATCCAGCAAATAAAGACACTTACCGTAACTATAAGCGCCGTAGCGGCAAGGTCAGTTATCAATACGCCAAAGATGGCGAGGAAATAAGTGCTGAACGTAAGCATGTTCCAGGACCTTACTGGATGAAGTATCGTCAGCAATGGTTGAAAGATTTACTGGAAATTGAGCGAGATATGAATGCTCAGGGCCACACCATCACGCTTATCACTGAACCTGAACTACATGCTATTCGCCAGGAATGGTTAAAAGATCCGAATGAGCCCGATTGGTATGATGCCCTGCCGGGTATCTATCGGGAGGTCTACCAAAAAGATTTGGATTGGGTTGTAGACGACCAGTCAAGATTTGATGCCAGTGATGCTGACTTGCTAATGCAGATATCTCAAGGGTTTGATGTTGAACCTGAGATGGTCATGAAGTTAATCGAACTGGAAGTATCGATGGAAGGCCTGAGCCGACGTCAGGGGATCTTTGACAAGTTAGGCACCATCCTGAGACAGGACTGGGGCAGTCTTGAAGAAATTAAGCTGCAACAAGAAGCATTACAGAAACGAAACGATCGGGATATACATCAGGGCGAAGTCGCTCAGTTAGAAGCCGAACTCCAGATATTGCAGCGCAGAATTGCCGAAGTAAGTGACTCGTCTCTGCTTACCAGTGAGGAAAAAGAACATGTTAATTAAACAGCTGGTTTTGCAAAACTTTAGAGTCTTCAGAGGAGAGCACGTTATTGAATTGGCGCCAAGGAAACGCCAAAACAATTCTAATCCTCGTCCGATAGTTTTATTTGGTGGACTAAACGGGGCTGGGAAAACATCCATTCTATCGGCTATCCGAATTGCCTTATACGGCAGACTTGCGTTTGGTTCCTCAACCCAACAGCAAGAATATGTTGAAGAGCTTAGTGCATTAATTCATAACGGCTCCACTTCTGGAGAAGATCCGAGTGAAGCATCTATCGAGCTCAGCTTTACTTATAACAAAGGTGGTTATGAAGCTGAATTCACCGTTACACGTTCCTGGAAAAAAGGTAAAAAAGATCAGCTCTCGCTTCAGCAAGATGGCCAACCTCTGAATGAGCTGGATTATGATCAGTGCCAGGGATTCCTGAATGAATTAATTCCACATGGAATTGCAGATTTGTTCTTCTTCGACGGCGAAAAAATTGCAGAACTTGCTGAAGACGATTCAGGAAATATTCTACGCACAGCGGTAAGACGCTTGTTAGGTTTAGATCTCATTTCGAAACTTCGAAATGATTTGATGATATTTGTCAAGCGTCAACAATCAAGCCAATTAGAGGTTTCAAAACAGCAAAAGCTTTCTGATCTTGAAGAACAGGCTAAAAATTTTTCTTTCCTGGCGGAGCAGATTTTAGAAAAAGCTGATTTTACAAAAATGCGCATCGATTTGCTGACGAAAGAAATCATGCGATATGAATCCCTTCTCAATGCAGAAGGTGGTGCTTTTGCCCAGACTAAAACACAAGAAAAACAGAAAGTTGATACGCTTTTAAAAGAAAAAGAGCGCCTTGAAAAAGCCTTGCGCCATGAGTGCGATGGCTCATTACCATATGCTTTAGCACCTAAAACTTTAGGCCGTTTGCTGGAACAAATTAATAAAGAGATGCAAATCAAGCAAGCGAGCAGTTTTGAAAAAGAATTGAATCAATTCCTCGTACAGCTAAAAAATGATATCTCATTCCGTTCAGGTACTACAGGTCTTATTGCTGCCGAAGCGATTGAAGATAATCTAAAAGATTTCCTGGCTAGTAAACCTAAAGGGGAATTATTGTTTGACATCTCGGAACGGGAAGCTGGGATGATTGAACAGTCCATCGAGCAAGACAGTAAGAAATCCTGGGAACGTTTTGATCTCTATCGTACCCAATTAGCAGAAGTTGAAGAGCAACTTGAGCAAGCGGCAGCAAACATCGCTCGTGCACCCGAAGATGATCAGCTCATAGATATATTTGAAAAACTTCGAGAGCTTGACCGGCAACGCGAGAGTAAACGCCAGGAGTATCGCCTGCTTCTGGAAGAAGCAAAGCAAACTAAACAACAGCAGCTTGAATGTGCTCGCCAGATACAAAAAACTCATGACCTGGCTCGTAATCAGCATAACTCCGATAGTGCATTTAATAATGCGCAGGAAACGATCAACCTGCTTGATCGATATAGTGAACTTTTAACAAAAGCCAGGGTGAAAACGCTGTCAGTCAATTTTGGCGATGCTTATCGTAAATTAGCTCGTAAAGAGGATTTACAGCTCAATGCACACATCAATCCTGAAACGTTTGATGTGGAATTGATCGATGAAAAAGGCACAGTAATAAATCGTAAGCTTCTTTCCGCTGGTGAAAAACAAATCTATGCAATAGCAATACTTGAAGCTCTGGCGAAAACATCTGGTCGCGATTTGCCAGTGATTATAGATACGCCACTGGGCCGTTTAGATTCTCAGCATAGAGATAAATTAATTAATTATTACTTCCCGTTTGCTAGTCATCAGGTAGTGCTGCTCTCAACAGATACAGAAGTCGATGAGCGATATTTTGTTGATCAATTACGAGATGACATCTCTCATGCTTATGAGATTGTTTTTAATGCGAACACCAAGTCATCAACTTTAAAACCGGGATATTTCTGGGAATTAACTAAGGAGGCAATCTGATGCTCCCTAACAGAATGCAGCTAAGTCGCCAGACTGAAGAACAGCTTAAAAAGTTAAAAAGTTATACTGGGATCACACCTAATGTTGCTGCAAGATTGGCATTTTTCCGTTCGGTTGAAAGTGACTTTCGTTACTCATCAGAACTAACCACTAAAAAGCTTGATGGGGTTTTGGTACTAGATAAAATCACATGGTTAGGCGAAACACTTGAGACTACCGAATTAATCCTTAAACTTCTTTATCCACAAATAGAACAGAAAATGCTAATCAAAGCGTGGGCAGCACATGTTGATGATGGTATATCTGCATTGAGGAATTATCGAAACCTCAAAGATTTTTCATTTAACATATAAAGCGACTTAAGGTATAGAAAACAAAAAATTCCATACCTTAAATTAATTAAAATTAAGGATGTCATTCTAAGAACAATAAATCCTTACCATCGAATACAATATTTTTATTAGGATTTTCATAGGATAGAAAATCATGCACTTCCATTTCTAATGCAAGCGTCCTTATTTCATCAAAATTTAGATTGTAACTTGATTTAAATATACAAAAAACAAACTTATTGACGAGAGATAAATTTTCAGAATACCATATGCTGAATATATAATTGAACAATGTTTCCTCATTAATATTCAAGTATTTCGCCAACTGCATGAATCTGTCATGGTGATCTAATGAACAACATTGCTCATGATAAAGCAAAATATCATCATATTCACAGCCTTTAAGTTGCGAAACTACTTTGAGGTTTTTAGATAACGCATTCCATAGCTCTTGCTCTGGATTCAATCGATCAATTGAGGGTAAAGAAATAACAGGTATTTCCCTTCCAATAAGCTTTACTATTTTAGGATGCATATCTGCATCAAAAACAGCGAAAAAACTAAAATCAATTTTTTTATTAGGATTAAAATGTTTTACCACTTTTTCAATATCAGATTCGCCGTCATGGAAACTCACAATATGATAGTCATAGGCGATATCTGAAGCGGCACGATTCAATATCTCTTTGAGGAACATATAAGAAAACTTATCCTCAACGAGAAATACTCCTTTTTTTCTTGGTTTAATTCCCAAAGCAGTAAAATACTTCCTCTCGTGTTTAGGTGAAACGACACTAATACCAACGCTATTAATATTTGATATTAACCTAGCATTTCCGATTCCGACCTTACTTAAAATAGATTCTGAATGACTAGATAAAATCATCCAAATACCTCTACGCGATGATACGTGCGCGAGAAAATCCATTAAATACTCTTGGCTATATACTGAAATACAATTTTCAATCTCGTCAATCAGCAAAATTGAATTTTTTTCAATCCAATTTATATACCAGAAAAGGTACATACACAAGTATTCTCCAGCCCCCATTTCTAGACAGGAATACTCTAATCCATCAGGCAGTGTTACTTTAATAAAAGGAAAAGTATAATCATCACCAAGAGCTCCCTCGACTTCATAAATCTCAACCTTAGAATAAACTCTCCCAATAATATTACCCATTATTTCAACATTTTCTTTTTTACCCAAAAAACCATTAGGATCAACCCCCTCAATTAAATCAGAAACATTATCAGAGGATAATAAAAAACTTATTATCTTATTACATTCAACGGATGGCTCAAGATAATTAACAATCGCGTTATCAATGCTTTCTTCTTCATTATTTTTTTTCATCAATGATAAACTGACATTTGATAAATCAAACCTACTAGTAACTAATTTATCTTTTTTAATATATGAATAGATAGATTTTAAAATGGTACTCTTACCAACTCCATTTTTACCACAGAGCACAGAAATACCATTATTTAGCTCTAAACAAAACTTATCAGATATGCCTTTTACTTCATTGATTGTAACTCTGCGAAGCTGACAATTATAGTTAGATAAATCTTGTGTGTTTCTCCATCCATCATTAAATTTCGCCTGTCTCATAGTCCAGTCTCCTTCCAATTTTCAGCCATATTCTCAATCAGAAGTTTGACGTCCCCATCATTTCTTAACTCATTTAAAATATACTCAAGCTTTTCAACATCAACGTCAGTAAGATGCGATGGTATAATTCCCGCCATATAACAAGAAATGTTTTGTATAATATCCCTAATTATTATTGAACCGATGGACATGACACGCGACGAAGATCTCTCTATATAAATCATCATTAACTCACGCAAATTACTTTGATCAAAACCAAAAAAATCAATTACATCACTTGGAAATCTTTCATTCGTCTTGATACATGTCCTCGCAGTCTCTAAATAGATGAATGCGCTATATAATTTTCTAACCTCAGTCTCATTACCATGTATATGCATACAACAAACCAAATAAATCCAATTAAGCGAAGAGGCTTTAGTAAGATTTGTTTTGATTTCTTCATTAGAGGATGTAATAACTATGTAACCGAAAAAATCAATAGCAGATTTAACTGCGTCAGATATTTCTGGTTCAAAACTAGTGTCATCTCGATATCTATTGGTTAATGCTGCATCACTTAATTGATATCTTATACTACTCTTTTCAAGCAACAAACAAACTCGTGATAGAAGATCGTTATACGCCATCCTAGAATTACTAAATCCTAATATATTCTTTCCAACTTTCATTTCTTCCATATAGTTAACAAATGATGAGATATCATCTCTGACATCTCCAAAAATAGCATTGCGCGCTTCCGACGAAGTTAATTTAACAGTCTGATTTAGCCTATAAAATAACTCACTTGGTTCACCTTGGTTATACTCCGTTATTTCATAAATGGTTATACCAAACCTTTCAATTCGCTTTTGCACATCTATAGGTAAATTTTTAAATTTTTTACCATGCAAGGCCACTATTTCTTCATCTTTAGGTTCTATATTTCCATCAACTGCAAATTGATTATCAAGAAAGTCTTTAATTGCAGTTAACCTTTGCTGGCCATCAAGCACTTCTGATTTACCTATACCAAGTGCCACAGTATGTATAGGAGGGACATACCACTCTCTTAAAATTGAATCAATTAATAATCTTTTTTTATTTAAAGTCCAAACTTCACCTCTTTGAAAGTTGGGGCGCAAGTCTAGATCACCATCTTTAATTTCTGAATATACACTTTTAATTTTATTAGTTGTATCTCTGATAATCACAAAATCACCTTATCATTATTTAATTCCCAGAATGCTTTATCACGCATCTTTTTAACGCTTTTATTACCATCAACATATAAACTATAATGTTTTTCAAGTTGTCGAATTTGTCCCATCAACGACTCTTGCTCGCTTTTATCGTCAACATTAAAAACAGCTTTAATATCTGCATTTCGTATCTCAGAAACTCGATGAATCACCCAAGTGAGAATATAAGATGCATAATTATTCTCTCCCGTCTTAAAATGGGTGATCTCTTGGGTTGAAAGAATAACCCCTACACCATATTCACGACCTTCTTTAAGAATCTTTCGCAGACTTGAAAAATCCTGACGCATGAAGTTATCAGCTTCATCCACTAAAATCATTTTAGTGAGCTGTCGATAATCCCCACGAACGGCGGGCTTACCACGCTTTTGCATTTGTGCGTAAAACAGATCCAGCGTGAGTGCAACCACCAGGTTTTGAACTTCTGGTGGATAACCCGCCAGTTCGATCACAGTTACTCCCTCGATCAATTCGTACAGGCTAGTCATCCGCTCAGGATCGGTCTCGAATATCTTGTAGCGCGCTAATTTGGATAACGCAGCATAAAGAGAATCCTCTTCAACTTTTTCCTGATTAATAAAGCGCTGCCACACATCTTCAATGGTTGGTGGAGTTCTTGACCACGTAGAAGGATTTTCAGGTGAAATACCCGCAGCTTCGTAGCATTCCAGAATCAAATTTTCTAATTTAAGTTGCTGTTTATGACCCAGACCATAAGCTTTCGCCATTGTTTCCGAGAGTCCACCAGCAGTGTGGATCGGTAGCATTGGCGTATCGCCAAACAGGGATAGTGGATTGTAGGGCAGTTTGAATAACTTATACTTTTTAGCGCCTGTTGCTTCCAGAAAAGCGTCATCTACATAGTCCGACTTATAGTCAAAAATTAGCAGGCCAATCGGTTTTCCATCAACATTACAGGACTGATTGCGCATCAGCTGAGTAACCAAAGCCTTTGTAAACTGAGTTTTTCCAGTACCCATTGTGCCAATAATCCCGGTATTGGTGTTCATGAACTTAGCCGTATTCGTTGGCTCCCAATACAACGGGCTCTGGCGCACAGCATCGTGACCGAACAATATCTGTAATGGCGTATCAATGATATCAGGTGCAGTTTTTGTAATTTCAGAATTTAAGGGCTGTTGTTCCGAAACGGGTTGTGTAGTTGTCGACTCAGTGTTTTCTACAATCACATCTGGTTGTAACGGACTTACATCACATTCTGGCTTAAGCCGATATTTTTCCGGCACCTGAAAACGTTCCGCTAGCGGTGATTGATCTCCCTGAGCAGTGATTAGAGAAGGCAGCAGTGAATAAGGGATTTCAATCTGTAAAATATTATCTACCGTCTCTTTATAGGAGATATCAAAGCAAGTTGCGCTGTCTACATGTGCTACCACGAAGCCGTTTGCATAATCCGCAAGCTGACCTAACTGATAGTCGCCTGTTAACCACCATTCGCGTCGATCAATCAAGGGGACAAGTTTGTCGCTGTCGAGCACGCCGTACAAACGCAACTTCTCCACCTGCATCAGCACCTGACGTATAAAAAGCGCTCGGTAGAGTTGTGATGCCAGCGTTTCAGGTTCCAGAATATCTTGCTGTAAGTAACGTTTTAACTCACGAGCCTGCTGGCCTGCGTAACTATAGTCTGGTCGAGCCCCGGTTTTCACTTCCAGCGGCAGCAGATAGAGGCAATTGTCTTTGAATCCGACAAAGAGCACATCATCAGAGATCGCGCCATTGCGATACCCCTGCAAATTCCTCGATAAATCGCTCTCTTTCATTTTGAGTCCGACATTGCCGGACACGCGAATCATTTCAGCTACCGATAATGGAACCCAGCAAATATCAGATTCACGCAGCATAGATTGTACAAACTTGTACGCGCCAATAATGCCGTGCTTCTCTTTACGTTCTCTTTCACTGGAGCGCAGCATTTTCAGCAGCCATTCGCCATTGAACGCGTTAAATTCAGCCAGCAGATGATGACTGTCAACGGTGGATTGCCCGGGCTGACTTCCGGTCTGGAGCAAGCGTAGAAACAAATCAACCTGCTTCGTAACGGTGACGGCATCATAGCCTGCGCAACTGGTGTATTGGTCAGAATAGTGAATAAGAACTACATCTTTCTGGCTGGTGAAAAAGTCGAGAGTGACTTTAGGATCAATGATCGTAGTCCATAGCGCACTGTTAAATGAGTAGTTAAGCAGCTGTTTAAAATTGCCACTTACGGCTAAGCCGATCCCCTGTCCATGATACTGGCTGTTGCTTTGACGTGCAGGCTGCCACAGGCAGCCGACTAATTGCGCAAGACGCAGCGCGATGTAGGGTTCGGTGTCCACGTCACGCAGGCCAAACGCGGTAAAGTATGCGTCCCCCTGTGTTTCAGCTCCTTCACCGGCGATGAGTCCATGGCAAAGCACTCCGCTAGACGCATCTTCGATACGTATCTGTCGGCAATCAACAGGTACTGTGTTGGTGAAAAACGCCAGATGCGCATAGGCCAGCTTGTCACTTTCTGAAGGCAGGACAAATTTGCTAAATGTTAAACGGCTGCGTAGCAGATCAATCAGCATATCTGCTTCTGCCCGCCATACGCCGCTGTTCAGATCGAGATCATTTTTTAGCTGTTCATAGCTACCACTTTCAGCAAAGTGATCGAACATATTGGGAAGAAGGCGTTCATCGTAACAGTTCACATGCACCGAAATAGCATGCTCTCTTTCCTGCTTAAAATAATCTACTAAACCCAAAAATAACTCTTTGGCGTTCCCTTGATTAATGGCATTAATAATCAACGCATTGTTTCCCGCACTCTGAAACAACCGAGCATAGGCGTCTGTGAACTCATTGAGTTTGTCTTTTACCAGACGTTTCACATAGTCATGACTTACCTGCCGCTGCGGAATCACATCAATCCAGAAGCGGTTCTCCTCCACTGGCTGCAATTGTGCGTATTCATGCTCACTCTGATAAACAAATGGCATTAAGCCTGAAACCATCAGGCGATCCAGGGTAATAGTCGGTAGAGTGGCAAATGAAGATGAAGCGTGCTTTTCCGACTCATCAATTATCGTTTCAGCAAGTTGTAGATGGTAGGCGAGCACTAGCGGATGCAGCGGCGAGAGGCGTTCATGGTTATCACTACGGCATATCCCAACATATAGAAGCCGTTTTTCCCGAGCCGTCAGTGCTCTGCTCAGGCTGATTTGCTGAAGGGCCTGTTCAAAGGTGGCAATGATGTTGCTGACCACCGCACGGTATTCTGCCGACCATGATACCAGGCTAGGCAGCGTACTACGCTGCTGATAGTAGGCAAATAACTGCTCATAGGCGTTATGTAGCTCGGGGTAGCTGGCATGAAGTTCTTCTATTTTAAAATCAGTACCGTCACTTCCGGTACCCAGAAGACGTCCCTCAATTAATGAAGCTTCCAGTTGTAATAATTGCTGACGAACACCAACGACTTTGTGCTCAATGTTATCAAGAATGATACGACTCTTCAGTCGATTCCAGGTTGCATTACCCGCTTCTTTAAATAACTTATTGAAACGACTCTGATCAAACAGCAGGGGCAGCGTTAGTCCTTCCTCGGCTCCTGGTCCCTCGATGTTAAACGACAAACGAGAATCGCCAGAAATGAGCGCAAACTGAACCAGATCACTTTGATTCGCCAGTTTCTCAAAATTCACTTGAGCATAATGCTGGCAATCGATGTCTTCGCTCTCGTCATCTAGCATACAGGTCAGATCGCCAGATTCGGCAATACGCAGCGTATTATCTTCCAGTTGCAGCGTTATTTGCCCTTTACCAGGCTCTATACGATAGCTGTGCTGAATATCGTTTAGCCAGAATTTTCCCTGCTCAACTAATAACAGTCGAAACTTATATTCTTCAGCTGAGTTATTACGATTGGTCAGTTCAAGACTAAAAAAGCATGGACGCCCGTCAAAGGGCACCGATGCCATAATGCGTGATGTCTTTCCTCCCGCCCGACTAGTGCGCCAGAAAGAGGTATTTTTTAGCTGCCGATGATGGGATATCTTAATCTGGCTGTCCTGAAGATCGTTCCCCTGAAAGCTGAACTCTAACTCTGCTTTTGATTGTCCGGGCTGCACCTGCACCAGCAGGCTGATGTCACGTTTGCCCGCCTTGCTCGCGCTTTTAGCACGTTGCCAAACTTCACCATTTTCAACGGAGATGTTTTCCAGCACCAGTTTTTGCTCACTATTCTGTTCTTTTTCTCTTCTATAGTCGGCAAAATCAAGCTCACGCCAGTCATCTTTATCGACAAAGTGCTCCTGAATGAATTTAGTACTAAATTCAGTTAGCACATTCTCCAGCTGTCCACTGTAGCGTTCAACACTATCTTCAATCTGGCGATATAATTTCCGGTTTTCATTGAGTCTGCTGCGAAGCTGCTTGTGGCTATAATTTAGTAGCTCATCATCTTTGAACAATTGAAGCTCTGAAAAATCCAGGTTGCCATCATCAAGCAGACGATACAGCGACGAGAAACCAAATACAGTAGCCCCTTCTTCCAGCACCGTTTCCCGTTGATCCTCCAGAAGGCAGCGTGATAAGTCCGAACGGTTACTATCGGTGGTAATAAGCCTTTCCAGCTGATGACTGAAGGTTTGCGGATACCAGATAGCATCCGGTGCAGCCACGTCTTTCGTGCTGTTAATCAGGGTATCCAGCATACTGTTGTGAATAATTAACAGCGCCGTTTGGGCAAAAATTCCGCTACGCCCTGCCACTTCGTCTCGCAGATGGGAAATATAGTTTTCTGTGAATGCCAGAGCCTCGTTACCATGCAGCACCGGAATCAGCTGAATACCATTGCATGAGAGGAAATCAACGTGCTGCTCTGGCGCAATCTCAAGTTGATTTCCGTCCGCCAAAGAAACGAATGCTTCCCAAAGCTTTAAGGCATTTTCGGGATCGGGAGATTTGAACTGGTAGCGCTCGCCCGGCTGGATGATGCCGCCAACCCACTCAATAAAGGTTTCAGCAAGAAAAGTTTCAAACTGTTTTACGGACATACACGGCGTCTCCACTGTCACTCATTCGCTCTACATTTCCCATACGTTCATAAAACGCCACCAGCGTTTGTACTGACTGATTATCCAGATAAAAACCACGCTGCTCAAAACCACGCAGCAGTTCATGCAGGCGGAGCTTGTCATTTTTCCCAACGGTAAGATTGGTCAATAACAGCAGGCGATCCTGATTCAGTACCAATACTTTTCCCGCCCGACCGCGCACCTGAATGAAGTCAGCACAAATCTGGCTTTCCAGTTCGTTGATATATTTACGGTTGACTGTCGCACGATCCGTTTTCTTACCCTGAAACTGCTCTACAGCAACGGATAAGAGCTGTTTAAAGGCACTGTCCAGATCTGTAGCGCGATCTCTGGCTGGAAGATCTCGTTCTTCCTTACTGATAAACTTTTGTATGTAATCATTAATATCATCTAACACTTGATTTGAACTGTTCGAACAGCTCAAACAATCCTGATACACTTGCCAGAGGGGCCTTTTTTTCTCCCCTTTTATCTGCAATACCTCCAGTGCGGAAAGTATTGGGAAAAGTTTTTCACTCTGACCAGCAAACCATTTATAACCAAAGCGTTTAATTTTATCCCGCTCAGAACTGGCTTTTTCGCTGTCGAGAATAAAGAATAGAGACTTACTTTGTGGCTCACCATCTCGCCAGTTATCCAGATTGAGAGCCAGTTGAGCACACCAGCTAAAAGCGTACAATCGCAGAGTATTAGTCAGTTCTTGCAAGAGATATTGTGGGTGTTCTGCCAAAAAATCCAAGTCAGATTGAAAACATACTGCTATATAGGGGAGATAGGATTGCTCTTCGGGAAACGGGCCTTTCCCCAGCAATCTTATTTTTTCATTGAGCTTATTCATCATTTGCTGCTCAATGAAGTTCAGTCTGTCCTGTATGGGATAACCAAGGCTGAAATCCCCCATCAAATTAGAAAACAATGTGCCCAGACGCTTATCTGCCGTAGACCCATTGATTATTTTTTCGCCCACAAATTGAGCATGAAAAAGCAAAAAAAGTGGGGAGACACTGAAAATATCCTGGCTGGCAAAATACATCCGTTCCAAAACTGACCAGAAAGCTGGCTCATCAAGCAACTCATGCATATGTGCCTTACAATCCTCACGGAATTGGTCAGGATCGTAGGATTCAATTTTACGTTTTAAAGCGTAGCTAAGTACCAGGCCGGTAACAAATTGCCAGTCAATATCGTTATTTTTATTGCGTATCGGCAGGTAACTATCCAGTTGATTATTACCAACTTTTAAATCAGTTGCGATAGGATACATGTTGTTAACCCTCCATACCGCTAATAGTGATCATATCTTCATCCGCTTTTGCACGATAAACCCTGGAGCCACCATCATAGAATTTGATGTCTCTACTAGACTTAGCCTGTTCAGCAATTAATTCAACGAGTTCATCCAATAGAACAATAGCATTTTTATCGTATTTATTTGGGCGATATCCATTATTGAGTTTGTTCAAGAGCTCAAAGAGATTAAGGCCAATATGAACAGGAGGAAGTGCATTTTGTCCGACCTTTAGATAGATATCAAAACCCGTTGGATGGGCAGTATTTTTATTACGAATCGCGTCCCAGTCAGGCTTAATTTCTACTGGCGCAGTTAATTTTACTCCACCGAACTCACCCAGGAAAAACTCTTCTTTCTGCATGCTTAATTCCGGTGCTCTACGGTTAGCATAGCGCTGTATACCCGCAATAAGCTCAAAATTATAGAAACGATTCAATAATTTTTTTTGTTCCGGGTCTCCAGTATAATTTCTATGAAGACGCCAAATTTCTGAGTAGCGCTCAAACAACGATTCATTAAAGAATGCAGAAAAATTCTTATGATAATTATTCCCCAGAGATTCGTCTTGAAGAAGCCAAAACAGCCGGACTAATGAGGTCGCATCACCAGACCTAACACATTGCCGATCAAACTTAATATGCAGTGTCTCAAGAGCAATTAAAAAATCATCGAGATCGTTGTCAATCAGTCCAAGCTCATAGCGCAAAATAAACTGATCAAGTTCATAGGTATGCAATCTGGCGGGATCGAAATCTGAGACCTTTTTGATCAAATCATTTTCTGAACCAGTAAATAGGTTATCAAATAAGTATCCCGGCCCCATAAGAAGATGATGCAGGAAATCCAGCAATGTTCTGGTGGTTACAAATTGATCTTTTATTAATCGAGCTTTGAAAAGTTGCGTAATCAAAACATTCTGCACACCCGGCAAACAAAGTAATTTAAAGTTCGCGACTTCTTTCAGATCGGGATTGATAGCCTCATCTCTCCGAAAAATAAACTGGAATAAGTTATCATCATTATCGCCAGTTAAATTATCTAATAATTTTTTGATAAATGATGAGTATTGTTTATTTTCGTCAAAATGAAATTTAGGATAATGTTCAAAATCAAAAAAGATGCAATTCCCATTCTGATAAGGACGGCTTGCACTCTGCTGAGCGGATAAAAAAGAGTCAATTGCAGATCGAATCGCTTGGTGGCATTCAGCACCTTCTCTGGCAAAATTTGCAATCATGCCGGTGTTGATACCAATGAGAAGAGGGGATGATTGCTGATGATGATTAGTAAATAGATTATTCAGGGCATCAATAGCTGATTGCCGAGGAGCAAAACTGTGTGTGGCATCCATGTGGAAATTAAATTTCCGCTGATAACGAGGATTTGACTGGCAACGGGCTAAAATTTCTGACTTTCCATCTCCGCTGCTCCCACACAGAAAAATGATTTCACCGGGTTTAGCAACATCGAGATAACGTTGCAATTCAGTCTCAATATCTTGTTTTACAAAGAGTTGTTCTTTTAACTGATCGAGTTCATCTTTCTGACGATGTGTTACAGTGGTGACTGAAAACGAAGATGACTTCGCAAGTACACCCAAAGCCTTTTGTAATGTGATTGCGCTCATAACCGCACGGTCTCTGATGTGGATTTGTAACCATTCTATATAAACGTAAATATTAACTCTACTGAACATTGAGCAAATTTATTAGTTTAATAATGCTCCAACCATGCTTTGCGAGAGCAGACTCTAAAGCAATCTGGTTGACTTCAGGACATAGATGTTCAGATTTGGCCTCCGATCAAAGCCTGAAAACCTTAACCTCATAACATTCAGATTCTATCTGCTGTTTAAAGGGATTGTACCTACCATTTCTAGTAGAGATCTTTATGCTACCAATCAGCTAACATGTTGTATTTTATCTTTTTTCAGCGACCATATATGTTGGCTGGCAAAATTTTAACTCATAGGCTGCTTTAAAGCGTGGTAGGGAAACATGTTTTTAACGCAGCATCATGACACATATGGATTTTAATTGAAGGTATCCTGAAAGCCTTCATGGTCCTTGATTGATTTAAAAGGCCATCTGACGTAACAGTTATATTTATCCAATCCATCAATTGTCCTCTCATAACCCAAATCAGCAGAATCCAGCAAGGCTATTATGCTTCATCATTACTTTTAGTTAATAAGTTTTACCAACCTAAGATATAAGCAGATTGTATGGGCAGAATTATTTTATTGGTGGAGGTTGTGAATAGAGGTTCAGGGTAAAGATTGAATCTGATGCGAAACCCTCAACTCCAGAGCGACAGACACAAAAAAAGCCGCCCTTGAGCGACTTTAATTTCCATACCTGGTGCCGAAGGCCGGAATCGAACCGGCACGCCTCGCGGCGGTTGATTTTGAATCAACTGCGTCTACCGATTTCGCCA
>Ga0157371_10002476_pt1 | contig 17566 bp, 15 predicted proteins | sample C45metaG_FD_113462 | JGI IMG/M metagenome (GOLD analysis project Ga0157371, IMG submission 113462) | Corn rhizosphere microbial communities from Kellogg Biological Station, Michigan, USA - C4-5 metaG | ecosystem: Host-associated > Plants > Roots > Rhizosphere > Soil | place: USA: Michigan...
CAAAACAGGAAGGATCATCCCAATGAGAATTTTGCACGGGAAGTGATGGAACTCTTTACAATGGGAAGAGGAAATTACACAGAAACAGATGTGAAAGAAGGAGCAAGAGCCTTTACAGGATGGGGTTTTAATCTCCACGGAGAATTTGTAGAAAGACCGTTTTTGCATGACAACGGAACGAAAACTTTTTTAGGAAAGACCGGAAATTTTGATGGCGATGACATCATTGATATTATTCTTGAACAAAAAGCAACTGCAAAGTTTATAACCAAAAAATTCTATAAATTTTTTGTGAATGAAGATATTGATGATGAAAGAATAGAAATGCTTTCAGCGCGCTTTTATCAAAGCAATTACAATACACAGCAATTACTCAGCGACATTTTCATCGGTGAATGGTTTTATGAACCGAAGAATTTCGGAACAAGAATAAAATCGCCGGTAGAATTGCTAGTGGGCATCAGGAGATTGATTCCAATGCAGCTTGACCGGCCTGAAGTACAAATGCTATTTCAAAAAGTATTGGGTCAAGTTTTATTTTTTCCACCTAACGTAGCTGGGTGGCCTGGCGGAAAAAACTGGATCGATAGCAGCGGTTTGATTTTTAGAATGAGGCTCCCACAGCTTCTTACAAATTCGGAACAATTTTTATTAAGGCCAAAAGAAGACGATGATGTTTCAATGGGAATGGAGCGCCCGTCCACAAATAATGCACATGGTCTTTCTGTTACGGTTGACTGGAATTCGGTTTATAAAGTTTTTGAAAAAACCAATCGCACCGGACTTTTAGAGAAAATGAATGAAATCATTCTGCAGACAAAAAGTTCTATCAATCCAAATGTTCTAAAAAGATATATTGATAACAGTTCACGTGAAGGATTTATAAAATCAACGATAGTCGAATTAATGAGTACGCCTCAATATCAATTGTGTTGATGATAACGGTGATCTATAAACGCAAAACATTATGCTCATAAAACGAAAAGAATTCTTACAAATCGGATCATTGGCTTCTGCTTCATTGATGATGCCTAAATTTTTAAAAGCCTTTGAAAAAAAGGCGACGGTGCCGGCAGGAAATAAAGTTTTGGTAGTGTTGCAGTTGAGCGGCGGAAACGATGGACTAAACACGGTGATTCCAATCCGAAATGATATTTATTATAAATCACGCCCAAAGCTTGCAATAGAAAAAGATAAAGCACTTCAGTTAACCGATGAAGCAGGCATTAATCCTGCCTTACCTTTTTTTAAAAATCTTTTTGATGAAGGAAATCTTGGTATTCTGAATAGCGTTGGTTATCCCAATCCGGATCGTTCACATTTTCGCAGTATGGATATCTGGCAAACTGCTGCTTACAGCAATGAATATCTAAGTACAGGCTGGCTTGGCCGCTATTTGGATGCGCAATGCAGCGGTTGTGATAAACCGACGCAGGCGCTGGAGATTGACGACGTACTGAGCCTCGCGCTGAAAGGTGAAAATATAAAAGGCCTTGCCCTGCGTGATCCTAAAAGATTATTTAATTCAAGTAATGAAAGATATTTCAGGGAAATAAATGCCAGTCACGAAAACGACGAACCTGTTGCAGATTATCTCTACAAAACATTGAGTGAAACATTAAACAGTGCTGATTACATTTACCAGGAAAGCCGGCTGCGTCCTTCCTCTCAAACTTATCCTGCAACTGAATTGGGCAAAAACCTTCAAACTATTTCTTCATTAATATTAAGTGATATAAATACGAAAGTTTACTACGTGAGTCTGGGAAGTTTTGATACTCACATCAACCAGGAGAATCAGCAAAAGCGCTTGTTTACAGAGTTAAATGATGCGATCTCCTCTTTTGTAACCGATCTGAAAAAGAACAATCGCTTTGAAGATGTAACGATAATGACTTTCAGCGAATTTGGAAGAAGGGTTGCACAAAATGCCAGCGGCGGAACCGATCATGGAACTGCGAACAATATGTTTTTGATTGGCGGAGGGTTGAAGCAAAAAGGATTGATTAACGATATGCCTGATTTGACACATCTGACTGAAGGAGACTTGGTTTATAAAGTAGATTTTAAAAGCGTTTATGCCACCCTGTTACACAACTGGTTGGGGGCGGATGATGGAAAGGTTCTCGGAAAGAAATTCGAGCTGTTGAAGTTTGTTTAGGTTTTTTTTCTCTCCAAAAAAAGAAAAAGCCCTTCTGTGAGGACTTTTTGCGTCTTTAAAAAAAAATTCTTTTTTACTTAATGTTGAACGCTTTCTGCACAGCATTTAAATCATTCAGGTTGACATCCTGGTGCAGACCGAGCGCGGTAGCATCTATCAGAACTACTTTAGCTTTAATGGATTGGCCCGGCGGAGTTATTGCCTGTCCTGAAATGTCGCTAATGTCGATTCCGACATAACCCGGAGAATGAATAGCTCCGTAAGTAATGCCATCAAAAACTTCCGGCAATGCTTCGAAGTAAGAAGTTCCGGAAAATGAAAGATAAACCAGGACAGCACCGTTTTGATAAATGATGTTATCGAGTTCAGGAACATTTAGTTCTGCCGTATAAATCAGTCCGTTGTTGTCTGTTGTCCAGTCGCCGGGTTGAATAGTGTAGACGGCCGAATAAGCCTGATCTACCTGTTCCACTTTAGTAGTTTCTTTTTTGCATGACAAAAGGAAGAGGATCACGGGCGATAATAGTAAGAGCGCTTTTTTCATAAAAAATGTTTTTAGTGAGACGAGATAGAGTGTTTTTTGTTACAGTAGTAAGACCAATTACAAGCTGCTAAGTTTAAAAAAGTTAATAAATGGAAGTTGTTTTCACAAAAAAACCGCGACAGGTTTATATCGCGGTTTTATCTATGAAATAAAAATTAAACCGATCCTGTTTTTTCCTTAACGATCGAATTTAAAGATTTTAATCGGCTGAAGATTAAAATGCCACCCAGGAAAGCTGCAACAACAAGAATAAGAAAATACATTTTTTTATCAGTGAAATCGTCCCAAAAACTGGTCATTACGCCGGCAAGTTTTCCTCCAATTGCTGTTGACAAAAACCAGCCGCCCATGAGCAACGCTGTAAGCCTCGCGGGTGCCAGCTTCGAAACGAGCGATAGTCCGATCGGGCTTAACAATAATTCGCTTATCGTAAAAACGAAGTAAGTTCCCCAAAGCCAATAAGGAGACGTTTTTTGAAGATAGACAGAAGAGACCGACATGATAGCGAACACCATCACGAGCGCAGAAAGCCCGGAAATAAATAGAGCCATTCCGAATTTACTCGCTGTGGAAGGTTCTTTGTTTCTCTTTCGCAAATAACTAAAAAGCATTACGAGCAACGGCGTAAGAATAATAATGAATAACGGATTTATTGATTGAAACAATTCTGTGTTGGCCACTTCCTCGCTACCACTTGCAGGCCATTCACTTTGGGGAACATTATTAAAATAAGGATCCGGGCCCATTACCTGAACAATCCTTGTTTTTTTGTTCACAATATTTCCATCAACCAATTTCACGTTGTCTTCATCGTAAGGGGCCGCTATTAACGCCTGGTCTTTTATCGAAACAAAATGTTTATCTACTTTATCAACCAATCGTGGCGTATCACTCACTGTTTGTAAAAATCCAAGAGAACCAGCAACTTTTTTAGCTGTTGGCGATACGGTGCGGTCTGTGTGTACCTGGGCCCATAAAGTAAGACCTGTAGAATTTTGATTGTAAATAGTCCAGAAAATAATGGAGATCCCGAAAATAAACAGCAGCGCCCCGATGGCTCTTCTGTCTGTTCCGGTAGCCTTTATATACAGCGAAACATAGAACGCAATGATTGGCAGGCACGCAAAAATAAATGCGTCATTTGATTTGCTACCCATAATTGTAGAACCAAAAATTAAAGTAGGAATAATCCAGCCAATAATGGCAGCGATAATTGCCGGTAAAAAAACATAACCGAAAATTTTGCTGAGTGGCATATCTTCTGACCTTTTTTCTTTTTTAATTTCACCAATTCGTACTCTCTTTAATGAAGTGGAAAGAATGATCAAACCAATTACAAGGCCCACTCCCGCAGCAGCAAATGCATAACCCCAGCCATACTGATTTCTTAAATATGCGGCCACAAAGTTACATACGAGCGCACCGATGTTGATACCCATGTAAAAGATATTGTAAGCATTGTCCTTCAACGGTTTCAGGTCGGGACGATTGTAAATATTGCCCAGGAGCGTGGAGATATTGGGTTTGAAAAACCCGTTTCCCACAATTATTAATAACAAAGAAATATATAAAGCTGTGTTGCCCGGAAACGCAAGGCCAAAATATCCGAGTGCCATAAGCGATCCGCCAATAAAAATCGATCTGATATAACCAAGATATCTGTCCGCGAGCAGACCTCCAATAAAGGGCGTGAGATACACGAGCGCAATAAAACTTCCAACAATATCGGCGCCCATTTTTTCAGTCATTCCTTTACCGCCGGTTTTATCATCTATCAGGTAAAGAAGTAAAATACCAACCATTAAATAATAAGCGAAGCGTTCCCACATTTCTGTCATAAAAAGCACATACAACGCTTTAGGATGTTTGCCTTTTTTATGTTCGGCTACATCTTCAGGTATCAGCTGATCTGCCATATTGTTTTGGTTTTAGTTTAAAAATAGTTTAGAAAAAGCTTTCAATTAGCTTGTAAAATAAGGAGAAATTTAAAACTATCTTTAATTTTTAAAAATATTTTACTGAAAGTGTTTCTGCGTTTTATAGTAAACAAACAAAAAAGAGTGATTTTTATTTTTCAGTTTTGATAAATCAACAAAGCGATTTTTTAAAACAATATTTCATGCGTTTTTATTATGCGATAACCCTTTAGTTTACTAACTTGCCTTTCCTTTTTATTCAATAAACCCGAATAGTTTGAAAATTCTTATCCTCGGATCCGGCGGCAGAGAACACGCCTTCGCATGGAAAATCAGCCAAAGTACTTTATGCTCAGAATTATTTATTGCACCCGGAAATGCGGGAACCGCGCTGGTTGGAGATAATATTGAGATTGATATAAATGATTTTGAAGCTGTAAAAAAAGTTTGTCTTGCCAAAAATATAGAGATGGTGGTTGTGGGTCCTGAGGAACCTTTGGTAAACGGTATCTATGATTTTTTTAAGTCTGATAAAAAACTTGAGAATATAATCATCACCGGCCCGTCTAAAGGCGGCGCGCAGCTGGAAGGAAGTAAAGCATTTGCCAAAAGTTTTATGAATAAATATTCTATTCCTACGGCGAAATACAAAGAGTTTGACAGTTCAAATTTTGATGAAGGCCTGGAGTATATTCAAAAACATCCATTACCTGTTGTATTGAAAGCGGATGGACTTGCGGCAGGAAAAGGTGTGATCATTTGCCAAAATTACGTAGAGGCTTTAAGCGAATTTGAGTTGATGATCCAACAAGCAAAATTTGGGAATGCCGGTAAAAAAGTGGTGGTAGAAGAATTTCTTGAAGGGATAGAATTGAGTGTTTTTGTTCTGACCGATGGAAAAAATTATGTTGTTCTCCCTGAGGCAAAAGATTATAAAAAAATTGGTGAAGGCGATAAAGGTCCCAACACGGGCGGAATGGGAGCTATAAGTCCGGTTCCTTTTGCCACAGAGCACTTTATGGCGAAAGTTACAGAGCAAATAATTGAGCCGACAATCAGGGGCCTGCAGCAGGAAGGCATCGATTACAAAGGGTTTATATTTTTGGGTTTGATTAAAGTGAATGAAGAACCGATGGTGATTGAATACAATTGCCGAATGGGCGATCCTGAAACTGAAGTCGTTTTGGTCAGGCTGCAGAATGATCTTGTAGAACTATTGGTGGCAATGGATGAGCAAAAACTGGATACACAAAAAATTTCCGTTGAAAAAAATAACGCTGTTACGATTGTAGCAGTGAGTGGCGGTTATCCGGGCATTTATGAAAAAGGAAAACCTATCGAATTTTTCTATCTCGAAAATCCTCAAATTATAAAGCATATTGATGATGAAGGCGTAGGAGCCTTGGTTTTCCAGGCCGGCACTAAAAATGCAGACGGTAAGACAGTTACTGACGGTGGACGCGTACTCGCAGTTTCTGCAATGGCAGTGGGACTGGGAGATGCAATCGAACTTTCAAAAACAATTTTGGAAGAAATTTATTTTGAAGGAATGTATTACCGTGGCGATATAGGTTATGAATTTGTTGAATAAAAGCAAAAAGCGTATACTCATTACAGTTATATAGCAAGGGAGTTGGTTTTTGCTGCTTCCCAACCTATAATAGCTGCCTTTCTCGTGCCTCCCCAATGATAACCGCCAAAAATGCCTGATGATTGTATTACGCGGTGACATGGAATTAAGAAGGCCACCGGATTTGCGCCAATTGCGGTTCCTACAGCTCTTGAAGCCGTTGGTTTTTTAATTTCATTAGCCACATCACGATAAGCAGCCAAGCGGCCTTTTGGGATCTTTAATAATGTTTCCCACACTTTAAGCTGGAAATCGGTTCCTTTTAAATGCAGCTTTATGGTTTGTAAATCCGACCAATCGCTGTTAAAAATTTTCAACGCATTCTCTTGAAGCACATCTGAAGTATTGTTGAAGTGTGCATTGGGATATTTCTTTTTTAGATGTTTTAATTCTGTTGTTTCATCCTCCGCAAAAGCAAGATGGCAAACTCCTTTAGCCGTAGACGCAATAATTGTTTTTCCAAACGGGCTTGTTGAGAAGGTGTAATTGATGTTTAGATTTTCACCGCCATTTTTATATTCACCCGGCGTCATTCCCTCAATATTAATGAAGAGATCGTGAAGACGGCTGCTTCCCGAAAGACCTGATGCCATTGCAGTATCAAAGAGCGAAGCGTTGTTTTCTTTCAATAAACTTTTGGCATATTCCACACTTAAATATTGAAGAAATTTTTTCGGGCTTGTTCCTGCCCATGCACTAAACATCCGCTGAAAGTGATGCGGGCTCATATGAATCTGTGAAGCTATTTCTTCAAGCGAAGGCTGCGATTTGAAATTTTCTGTTATATAATTAATTGCCGATGCTATCCTTTCAAAGTTGATCTTTTCCTGGCTTTCCATTTTTGTAATATTTAAATATGTTGATCGCAAATTTACAATCGGGCTACCCCGTTTCCTACCCGAAAATTGCGATCTTTTTTTACACAATTTGCATAAAATGAAAATCTGGTAAAATTGTTGCTTTACTCGCTTCCATATCTGTATTTTGAAAAGATATATTATAATATTTTTCCTTTAAAACAATTTACAAATTTTAATTGCGTTTCATATAAAAACCTTCAATAGTAATGGGTTGTAATTCCAAATTATTTCCACAACTTTGCAGGCATTAGTAATTATTCAATACCTCAAATAAAACATGGGCCTTTTTAATTTTTTCACACAGGAGATTGCGATAGATCTTGGTACTGCCAATACGCTGATTATCCACAATGATGTTGTAGTTGTAAACGAACCTTCCATCGTCGCATTGGATCGCAACAATCCCAAAAATATATTGGCTGTGGGAAAAAAAGCTTTGATGATGCATGAAAAGACCCACGAAAGCATCCGCACGGTCCGTCCCCTGAAAGATGGTGTGATCGCCGATTTTAACGCGGCTGAGTTGATGATTCGCGAGATGATCAAAAAGATTTATGAGAAAAAACCTTTATTTCCGCCGAGCTGGCGAATGATGATTTGTATACCAAGTAGCATTACTGAAGTGGAAAAACGTGCGGTAAGGGATAGTGCCGAACAGGCCGGCGCCAAAGAAGTTTATCTGTTGCACGAGCCGATGGCTGCAGCGCTCGGTATTGGAATTGATGTAGAAGAACCAGTAGGAAATATGATCATTGATATCGGAGGTGGTACAACAGGTATTACGGTAATCGCCTTGGCAGGCATTGTTTGCGACCAATCAATTCGTGTGGCTGGCGATGAATTTACGGCGGATATAATGGAAGCCTTACGTCGTTATCACAGTTTATTGATCGGTGAACGTACCGCTGAACAAATTAAAATTCAGATCGGCGCAGCGATGAAAGATATTGACAATCCGCCGGACGATATGCCGGTCAATGGTCGGGACTTAGTGACCGGAATTCCAAAACAAATAATGGTAAGCTACCAGGAAATTGCAGAAGCACTTGACAAATCTATTTTCAAAATTGAAGAAGGAATTTTAAAAGCGCTGGAAACTACGCCACCGGAACTTGCTTCAGATATCTACCGCAGAGGTTTGTATTTAACTGGTGGAGGCGCTTTGTTGCGTGGCCTTGATAAAAGATTAGCTGCAAAAATTAAATTGCCTGTTCATATTGCTGACGATCCCTTGAAGAGTGTCGTTCGCGGAACAGGGCTCGCCTTAAAACATTACGACCGTTATCCCTTTGTAATGAGATAAGTTTTGGAATATTAATTGCACTGCCCGGTTTTCATTTAATCAGTAACTAAATTTGCAGTAATAATTATTTCAACTTCTAATAAATGGCTGTTTCGTTAACGCAGCCCGGATGAAATCATGCGAAACATTTTTCTCTTTATCCGTATTTATTTTACATTTATTTTCTTCTTGTTCCTGATGGGAGTATCATTTTATATGATCTTCAGTTATAATCGTTATCATCATGCGGTATATTCAAAAACAGCCAATGAAATTACCGGAAACATCAATAAAAGATACAATAGCGTTCAATATTATTTTCAGTTGAAAAGAACAAATGATTCATTGGTTAAAGCTAATGAAGCATTATATAACAGGCTGAGGGAGGATTTCGAAATACCTGATACGGTTAACAAGGCAGCTATTGATACAATGAATTTTGATTCAACCCACAAGACAAGGAAATACCTGTACATGGAGGCGAAAGTGATACATAATTCTGTAAATCTTTTGAATAATTATATTGAATTACACAGAGGCAAATTGCAGGGAGTAGAACCCGATATGGGCGTTATTGGTTTAAACAATGCCGTGGTAGGAACGGTGATAGATGTGAGCAACAATTATGCGGTTGTAATGAGTTTATTGCATGAACAGAGCAATCTAAGTGCGCGACTTAAAAGAGGTGGCGAGACCGGCATTGTTAGCTACGATGGCAAAACTCCCGGCATCTTATATCTTAAAGACATTACTAAATCGGCGAAAATTCATGCAGGCGACACCGTGGTTACCAGTGGCTTTTCTGACAAATTTCCGGGTGGATTACCGGTAGGCTATGTAAAAGACATAATAAACGATAAAAGCAGTAGCACCTACACAGTAAGAGTAACTCCGGCTGCAGATTTTGAGAAACTTCAATTTGTATACATCATTAATAATTTGCAAAAAGAAGAGCCCGAAAAGCTGCTGGAAAAGGTAAAAAGTAAATGAATAATTTAGTTAAAAATATAGTCCGTTTTTGCCTTTTTATTTTGGTGCAGGTTTTTGTACTGGACCAGATACCGCCTTTACACCAACTGGTAACACCATACATTTATTTTCTCTTTATTTTATGGCTGCCTTTTAAAATGGGAAGAAGAATGCAGATGCTTGTTGCTTTTGCTTTAGGGTTTGTATTAGATTGTTTTGCCAATTCCTATGGAATGCACGCGGCGGCCTGTGTTCTTATCGCTTATTTACGACCCTTTCTTATTAATTTGCTTATTTCACAGGAAGGTGCAGACAGCAATTATAACGAGCCTTCTATACAAAGTATGGGCTTTACTCCATATCTCACTTACGTAACAATTTTAACGTTTATTCATCATACTTTTCTTTACTTTTTACAAGCTTTGCAAACCGGCGGATATTTCTATTTCTTTTTAAAATCTTTGATTTCTACTGCAATAAGTTTGCTGCTAATATTGTTAATAGAGTTGCTGTTTCCCCGGAAACAAAGATTTAGGACAAATACGATTTAGACGAAGTATTTTTGCACAATAATAGTTGCTTACCGATACCCTCAAAATCAAGCTTAGACTGTGTTCAACCAATCCCGTAAAAATATAATAATTGCAATGTTCCTGTTCATGGGACTCATTATCATTTTACGCCTTTTCAGTTTGCAGGTAGTGGATAAAAAATATTCCGTTATGGCCAATGAGCAGGGAAGGTTCAGGATGGTCGTTTATCCAAACCGCGGAATTTTATTTGACAGAAATGGGAAAGCCGTTTTGAGAAATACGGTTATTTATGACTTGATGGTAACGCCTTCCAAATTGTATGGAATGCATCTTGATACTGCAGATCTTTGCAGAATTTTAAATATTGATACTGCAGAATTCAGAAAAAGAATTATCACAGCAATTATCAAAAATCGTAGTTACCGGCCTTCAGTCTTTGAAACATCTCTGTCAGAAGAAAAAATCGCGAAAATCAATGAGAGCCTGTACAAGTTTGTGCCCGCGTTTTATTTGCAGGAGAGGCCTGTTCGTGATTATCCTTATGATGCGGCCGGAAATATTTTGGGATACTTATCTGAGGTGGACGCAAATTTCTTAAAAAATCACGAGGGCGAAGGTTACCAGGTTGGTGATTACGCGGGCAAGACAGGTTTGGAAAGAACTTATGAAAAAGTTTTGATGGGAAGACGAGGCATAGAATACTGGAAGCGTGATAATAAAAACAGGCTTACCGGCCGGCTTGAAAACGGAAAATATGATACTGCAGCGATACCTGGCGAAAATCTTCACATGGCACTGGATATTGACCTCCAGGCGTTAGGTGAACACCTGATGGAAAATAAGGTTGGCGCAGTAGTAGCACTTGATCCCAGGACGGGCGGCGTACTGGCAATGGTGAGCAGCCCCACTTTTAAACCAAATCTCTTAACGGGTTCAGAGAGAAGGAAACATTTTTCCCAGCTTTGGCTCGACCCAAGATTACCAATGTACAACAGGGCTATTAGTGCAGGTTATTCGCCGGGATCTACGTTTAAGACGCTCCAAGCCTTGATTGGTTTGCAGGAAGGCGTAATAACGCCATCAACCAGGTTTTTGTGCACAGGCGCTTTCTACGGGTGCGGCAGGCCCATGGGTTGTCTCGACCCGGGAAACTTTAATTTAAAAGAAGCGATCACCGTTTCTTGCAATACTTATTTTGCCAACGTAATGCAGCGCGTAATCAACAATCCACAATTTGGCTCTACAGACAGCGCTCTAAGAGTTTGGGATAAATATATGTATGCATTCGGGTTGGGCAACCGCCTGGGGATCGACATGCCATTTGAACGCAGTGGCATCATTCCCACTCCGCGCACTTATAACAGGATGTATGGTGACGGGCACTGGAATTTTTGTACTTTCCGCTCATTGAGTATCGGCCAGGGAGAAGTGATTGTTACTCCTTTGCAAGTGGCCAATGAAATGGCCTATCTCGCCAATAAGGGGTGGTTTATTACTCCACATATGATTGATTCTATTGATGGTGGTGATAAATATGGATTACTTGATTCATTTAAACTCCGGCATCACCCTTTAAATATTTCCGATTCAATTTTCGAGGCGGTGGCAGATGGTATGGAGGCTGTTATGGAAAGAGGCACAGGCGCGGCAGCAAAAGTTCCGGGAATAGTAGTTTGCGGCAAAACAGGAACGGTAGAAAACTATTATAAAGGAGTAAAGCAAAAAGATCACGCTTTTTTTGCAGCTTTTGCTCCTAGAGAAAATCCGCGTATAGCCATTGCCGTTATATGCGAAAATGCAGGCTTTGGTGCCAATTCTTCCGCGCCGATTGCCAGTCTTATGATTGAAAAATACCTGCGCGATTCAATTGCAGAGCCAGACAGGAAGGCACTTATTGACAAAATTTCTCAATTAAACCTTATACCTCCGCGAATGCTGGATGCGATGAGGAAACGCGATTCAATCGCCCATGCAAAAGAAGAGAAAGCAATTTTGGAAAAAGAGTATATCAAATCAATTAAAGATACTACGGGCATGGAAGACGAAGATAGTTCCGGTGCACTGGAAGAATTGAACAAAGCGAAACCGGATGAAATCAACAAACCTGATTCTTCCCCATCCAAAAATCAAAAGCTGTCAAACGATGCTCCCCAAGCCATTGTGCCTGAAGAGCAAAATAAAAAAGTGAAAAAATAATTCGTTTACTATAATTCTATATAAAGTTAATGCGAGATCAGGCTATAATATCTAAAGGTGTAGATTGGATCAGCGTTTGGCTATACATTATCCTGGTTTCTATCGGCGTGTTATGTATTTTTTCTGTTGAATATCATACCAACGAAAATATCTGGAGCAACATTATTGGTCTCAAAAAGAATTATTCGCGCCAATTATTATTTATTGGCATTTCCGGTGTAGTAGCCACTTTCATTTTACTTACCGACAGTAAATTTTTTACCGCCACAGCCAATTTAAGTTACGCTTTTGGCATCCTGTTGATGATGGCGACCTTCGTTCTTGGGAAAGACATTAATGGCTCCCGCTCCTGGATTCCGCTTGGGTTTTTTAATCTCCAACCTGTTGAAACCTGTAAAATTTTTACAGCTTTGGCTCTTTCAAAATATTTGTCGCGGCCTGAAACGAATTTTCAAAATCCACGATCGCAATTAATAGCCGCAGCCATTGCTCTTACACCGGCGGTCTTTTCGCTGTTGCAAAATGAAACCGGGTTGGCTTTGGTTTATTTCGCTTTTTTAATACCTATGTATCGCGAGGGTTTGCCGCCCGTTTACCTGATTATTGGTTTTTCATTTGGGATACTTGTAGTTGCCACCATATTAGTCGAAAAAAATACGCTGGCACTCATTCTTACCATAATTGCAGCAATTGTTATCTATGTCTTGAGGAGGACTATTAAAAGGGATAAGGCGGTTTTAGTTCTTGTGCTTGGTCTGTGGATCTTGTGTGTGGGAATTCAGAGATTCGCTGTTCCTTATATTTTTCAGCATGTATTGCATGAATACCAGGTTGAGCGTATCATGAACACATTTGGAGTAGACTATGTTCCTCCGGCAAGTACCAAAGGGCTCAATAAGAAAGAGCAGCTTCAACAACACAAAGTACAAAAGGCCAAAGAAAATTACAACGTGAAGCAATCGAAAATCGCTATCGGATCGGGTGGCTTATGGGGAAAAGGATTTTTAAAAGGCACTCAAACGCAGGGAGATTTTGTGCCGGAACAACACACCGATTTCATATTTACTTCTGTAGGTGAAAATTTTGGTTTTTGGGGAAGTGCGTTGGTTGTCATTTTGTACCTGTTTTTTATGCTTCGGATGGTTTTTTTGGCAGAACGGCAGCGAAGCACCTTCACGCGGGTTTATGCCTATAGTGTGGCAGCCATAATCTTTTTTCACGTTTCAATCAATATCTGTATGACGGTAGGTTTGGCGCCCGTTATCGGAATCACTTTGCCGCTGTTAAGTTATGGAGGCTCCTCTTTGCTTACTTTTACTATCTTAATTTTCATTTTGATCAGGCTCGATGCCGACAGGCAAATGGTTCTGAGGTAAGTTTTAATTGTTTAATTTTTTCGACATGTCTAAAATAATTCCTTTAAGCGAAGGCACTTTTACCGTAGATCAGTCAAAAAAGTTTGTTCCCTTTAATAAAGAAACCGATGATCTTCAGCAACGGAACAAAGGAAGTCTTTTGGTAGAAATACAACCGTTTGCAGTTATTACTTCAAAAGATATTTTATTGTTGGATACGGGACTCGGTTTTGCAGATAAGGAAGGGCAATTACAAATTCATAAAAACCTGGCCGCAAACGGAATTAATTCTTCAGATGTAACAAAAGTGCTTCTTTCCCACCTTCATAAAGATCATTCAGGCGGCATTGCTCAACCGAACAAAAAAATTGTGAGCTTTGAAAACGCAACCTACTATATCAACAAAAAAGAATGGGAACACGCTTTAAAAAAAGGCTTTCCCTCATACCAGGTAAACGATTTCTTACTACTGGAGAAAAGAGGCAACGTCATTTTTTTAGAGGATGAAGGAGTTATTGATGGCTATATTTATTATAAACTCACCGGGGCACACAGTCCGTTTCACACGGTTTTTAAAATAGTGGATGGTAATGAAACGATTTTTTTTGGAGGAGATGTGGCTCCCCAATTGCAGCAAATGAAAAATCGCTTTAAAGCAAAATACGATTTTGATGGAGCTGCATCGATGGAGTTAAGGCAAAAATGGTGGGAGGAAGGTCAGAAAGAAAAATGGACTTTTTTGTTTTATCATGATATCAAGCAGCCTGTTTTTTCATTTAAATAACAGTTCTTTTTTAAAAAATAAAGGCCTGCCCTAAAAAGGGCTGGCCGTTGCTAACCTATGAAAAACACCGTTGCAAAAATAGGAGAAAAAGTAACTTCTCCAATTTTAATTATTTTTTTTAATAATATTCAGAGGGGCTATTTCTTCAAATGTATTAATATTCAGGCAATTTACATGGCCAAAATATTTTTAAATCTTATCAAAATAATTTCGATAAAGAATAAAATTTTATTTTATATCACCAATTGTAACTTTGTTTTAAAGGAGCACCACCAGTAAACGAACAAAAACGCAGTGTTTTTATTTCATTCTAATCTCGTCTTTCTTTAAGTCTTTGTATAAGTACTTTCCTGAAATCAGCTTCTGCAGAATATAGATCATTCAATCGTTGGGGCCCAAGAATTTTTTCGAATGAGGGCCGATACTTTTTTCTTATATCTAATACTTGTTGTTCTTTTTCAATGATATCTCCATTCCGGTTATTGGTTCTCACTTGCATGATCTCGTCATCATATTGATTATAAACCGGCCAAAATTTTTCTGCTTCGGCAGCAGTAAGGTGCAGCTTTTGAGTAATGAAAGCGACTTTCAACGCCTGGATCTTTTCACGGCCATTTCCTTGTTGCGCCATGGTAAAGGAACACGCTCCTAAAACTGCGAGTATAATAAGTAAAAATTTTTTCATTACTGAGTGTTTTTGTCGGTACTTTCTGCATTTATTTTCTGAAGATAATTATCTAATGCATTATCATCAAGTAAATAATCATCGGCTGTGGGTAATTCCTTCGTATCTGTATTCCTCGTAAGCGTTTCATCATCAAGAATGGTTGTATTTTTTTCGAGGTATTTAGCAATTTCATCATCAGTTAATGAAGCAATGCCGCGGTCAAGCTGCGTGGGAGTTTTATATTGCGACGCCAACTGAACATACGCCGGAAGTTTGCCTGATGAAGCAAGGTTATTTACAGCGTTAGAATTTTGAGTTTTAAAAAGGAGCAGCGAAGCAATTGTAATTATTCCTGCAACTACCGCAGCTGCCGCATACTTCCACCATTTTTTTGCTGAATCAAAAGAAACGACTCTTGCGCTTTGCCCTTTAATTTTATTTAAAATTCTGTCACTTAAATCATCGAAATAACCTTCAGGAACCGTAAAAACCTCTTCTTGTTTAAGATAATGCAGAGCGGGAGAAAGGGATTTGATTTCGTTATCGGCGGTTTCTTCCTCTTCTTTTATTTTTGAAAGGATTTTGGTACTTAGCGAGTCAAAATATCCTTCGGGTACTTTTTGAAAATTATCTTTTTTATCTACCTGAAGAAAAACCGTTGTAGCGATTTTTTCGTCCAAATCAATAAAATATCCGTCAGGAACCGAGAACACGTCTACCTTCTCCATTTGCGCCAGCAAAGGTGAGATGGTCTGTAATTCGCTTAATATTTCATTTGATTTTTCCATGTCGCTTGTTCAGACTATTTTTTACTGCTTTCGTTTAATTATTTAAAATAAAATTTTCTATTTTTTTTGCTGCATGATGATAACTCGCTTTTAGCGCACCTTCGCTTGTTTCCAACACATGGCTCATCTCTTCATAAGGCATTTCTTCATAATACCGGAGGTTAAAAACTACGCGCTGTTTTTCCGGCAACGATTGAATAGCCAACTGCAATTTCCATTCGAGCTTGTTGGCGTCAAAATGGCTATCGCTTTTAAGCTTATTGCTCAATCCATTCTCTTCATCACTTAAAGAAACTGAATTTCTTTTTTTCTCTTTGTTCAAAAAAGTAAGCGACTCATTTGTTGCGATGCGGTAAAGCCAGGTGTAAAGCTGGCTGTCTTCCCTAAAGTTGTCTAACCCTTTCCAAACTTTAATAAACATATTCTGCAGCACATCATCTGCATCTTCATGCGTAATTACTATTCTTCTTATATGCCAATATAGCTTTTCCTGGTACTTTTTGATGATACCGGTAAACGCCTGCTCTTTGCTCGCAGGATCTTTAAAAAGCGCCAGCAGGTCCTGGTCATCTTGGAATTGGGTCATAATTGTTTATGTCTGCAACAAAAATAAACAAACTGTATGTAAGACTGGTATTGGGCTGAAATGTTTAACCTTCTGTATTTTTATTAAGTTAAAGTTTGAAGCTGGGGAGAGAAGTTGTAATCTTTTGCATTTAAAACGTCATCAATAGCAGCAAGGTACTTGTTAACCACTATTTTTTTGTCAAACTCGTTTATCATTTTTTGGCGTCCTTTTTTCCCCATCAAATGCCTTTCTTCAGAAGATAAATGGTACATTTTTTCCATTTTTTCAGCGAGGTCATTACTGTCTTTTACATTACAAAGAAGGCCCGTAACACCATCTTCAACTGTTTCCTTACAGCCGGTTGTATTTGTTGTGATGATGGGCCTCTCCATGCTGGCAGCTTCCAGCAAAATATTCGAAGTTCCTTCGCGATAAGACGGTAACACGATGCAATCAGCACGCGCGATATATTTCCTGATATCCTTTTTCTCTCCCTCGTAATCTATTATGCCTTCAATGATCCAGTTCTGCAATTCATTTTTTGAAATCAAATTTGATTTTAAATTTTGATGCCAAAAAGGTCCTATCACATTGAATAAAATGCGCGGATACTTTTTTTTCACAATTCTCGCCGCTTCCACAAATTCAAAAATTCCTTTGTCTTTTATCAATCTGCCAATGAAGAGAAAAATAAAATGGTCGTCGCTATGATTACCCGCCATGGGGCTGAACTTAATATAATCTACACCCGATCCGGGGATTGCCCTGGCAATTTCTTCTTTTACGAATTTGTTTTTTATAAACAAATGCATGTCATCGTAATTCTGGAAAAAAACGGTGCGGGTTTTTCCCAGGGCATAACGATACACAAAACGCGCAACCCGGTAAGCCAGGTTCCTACTACTGAATAAGGGTCCAACCCCCGTTATGTTGGTAATCGTTGGAATGTCTAAATATCTTGCAACCAGGTTGCCGAAGATGGCCGGCCTTATGCTGAAGATGAGGCAGAGATCTGGCTCTATTTTTTTTAAAGCTTTATATAAATAGAAGACATACTTTAAAATTTTCAATGGATTTAAATTACCTGAACCGATATTAATAACCTTCAGCCCGCTTTTTTCTACATGCGAAACAAAGCTATTGGTATGAGTAAGAACAGTAACATCATAGCCTTCCTTCATAAGCCTTTTCATCAGGCTGTCACGCATGGTATAAGTTGAGAAGAGACTATTCTCGATGACGGCAATCTTTTTCTTATGGGGTACACCAGTTGTCATTGGTAGACTTTTTTATACCATACCTCTAATGAAAAA
>Ga0157371_10002479_pt1 | contig 17548 bp, 16 predicted proteins | sample C45metaG_FD_113462 | JGI IMG/M metagenome (GOLD analysis project Ga0157371, IMG submission 113462) | Corn rhizosphere microbial communities from Kellogg Biological Station, Michigan, USA - C4-5 metaG | ecosystem: Host-associated > Plants > Roots > Rhizosphere > Soil | place: USA: Michigan...
CGCCAGGTGCAGGAGCTGCTCGAGCGGGTCGGCCTCGCGAGCGAGCACTACAACCGCTTCCCGCACGAGTTCTCCGGCGGCCAGCGGCAGCGGATCGGGATCGCCCGGGCGCTGGCGCTGAGACCGAAGCTGGTGATCTGCGACGAGCCGGTCTCCGCCCTTGACGTCTCGATCCAGGCGCAGATCGTCAACCTGCTCGACGACCTCCAGGACGAACTCGGCCTCGCCTACCTCTTCGTCGCCCACGACATCGGCGTCGTCCGCCACATCTCCGACCGGATCGCGGTCATGCACGACGGCAAGATCGTCGAGCAGGGGACCGCCGACCAGGTCTGCGAGAACCCGAAGGACGATTACACGAAGAAACTGCTCGCGGCGGTGCCGATCCCGGATCCGCGGGAGTCGCGGGAACGGCGGCAGGTGTCCTCCGCGTAGGGACGGAGGTTGGGGGCCGGCGGGTCCTGTCACGGCAGGGGGCCCACCATGTCTTCCGGTAGCTAAAGCTTCCTCAGACATGGGCCCCCTACCGCGCCACCCGCCGGTCGTATGCTCGCCAGATGACGCTTCCCCTTCGGCCGCCTATCAAGCCCCAGCTGGCGCTTACTCGGAAAGAGTTGCCGACCGGCGAGGAGTGGGCTTATGAGCCGAAGCTGGACGGGTTCCGGGCGATCGTGTTTGTCGACGGGGACGAGGCGTATATCCAGTCGCGTGGGGGCAAAGACCTCAACCGGTATTTCCCCGAGCTGAGCTTCGCGCCGGGGCGGTGGGTGCTCGATGGCGAGCTGGTGATCCGGGACGCCGAGGGGAACCTCGAATTCGACTCACTCCAGGAACGGATCCACCCGGCGCAGTCGCGGATCGAGATGCTCTCGCAGCAGATCCCGGCGGGCTACGTCGTCTTCGACCTGCTGGCGGAGGGAGACGAGGTGCTGTGCGAGCGGCCGCTGCGCGAGCGGCGCGAGCGGCTGGAGGCGATTGCCAAGCAGGCCGGCCTCGAGCTGACCCCGCTGACCCCCGACGCCGAGCAGGCGGAGAAGTGGCTCAACAGCATCGAGGGCGTGATGGCCAAGGACCTCAGCGCCCCCTACTGCCAGGGCAAACGCAAAGGAATGGCGAAGGTCAAGCGCGAGCGGACGATCGACTGCGTGGTGATGGGCTGGCGGCCGGGCAAGGAAGAGGGCACGGTCGGCTCACTGATCCTCGGGCTGTACGACGGAGCCGAGCTACGCACCGTCGGCCACATCTCCGGCTTCTCGAAAGCGGCGAAACAAGGGATGCGGTCGATGCTGGCGCCGCTGGAGACGGGCAAGAGCGGGTCAGCGGAGCCGAGTCGGTGGACCGGGGGGCGGGAGCTCGAGTGGGTGGAGCTGCGGCCGGAGCTGGTAATCGAGGTTGGCTATGACCACGCGGCCTCGGGGCGGATACGGCATGGGGCTCGGTTCCACCGGTTCCGGGATGACAAAAAGCCGGAGGAGTGCAAGTTCGCGCAGCTGGATGAAGGAGCGGGCTAGAAGAGGGGTTCCTGGCGGGCGGGTCCTGTCTCCGATCGGGGGCTCTCCCTCCCGGGAGAGTCCTCCCGATCGTCGCCACCCACCCGAGGGGCCGCCGGCCTAGACCTGGCTCCTCGGGAGCGGCCCCATCCTTTGAGAGCGCGGGTGGCGTGCTTCCGCTGTTGAGCTTGCAGGTAGGCGCGGCCCTTGTAGAGCTGTTCGTATTTGGGGAGGAGGTCGGGGCGTTTGGTTTCTAGCCAGCCGAAGAAGACGTCCTTTACCTCGCCGCGTAAGTGGAGGGCGATGCCGGTTAGGAAGCTGGCGTCGGCGGCTTTGGCTCGTTCGAGGATCGGTTGGACTTGCTCGGGCTCGTCGTTGATGCCGGGCATCAGCGGGGCGACGAGGACGCCGGACTCGATGCCGTGGGCGCGCAGCTCTTCTACGGCGTCGAGGCGGGCTGCCGGGCTCGGCGTGTGCGGCTCGGTCGCTCGCCAGGCCGTCTCGTCCAGCGTCGGGACCGAGAGGTTGACCGAGACCGGCACCTTCTTCGCCATCCGCTCGAAGATCTCGATGTCTCGCAGCACCAGCGGCGACTTCGTCAGCACCGTCACTGGCGTCTCCGCCGCCTCCAAGGCCTCGAGGATCCCCGGCATGAACCGGTAGCGGCTCTCCACCCACTGGTAGGGATCGGTGTTCGTCCCCAGCGCCACCAGCTCCCGCCGCCAGCTCGGCCGCTTCAACTCTGCCCGCAGCAGCTCCGGCACGTTCACCTTGACCACGATCTCCCGCTCGAAGTCCTCCCCTGGGCCAAAGTCGAGGTAGTTGTGGGTCCTACGGGCAAAACAGAATTTGCAGGCATGAGTGCAGCCTCTGAAGGGGTTGACCGTCCAGCGGAAGCCGAAGCGGTCGCCCGGCACATGGTTCAGCGCCGAGCGGGCACGTACCTCGTGGAAGTTGATCCCCATCGCCTCCGGCGCGTCGAAGGTCCGGATCACGGTCCCATCGCCCACTCCCGGCAACCGCAGGTCGTTCTCAACTCTCTGCTCATCCCAACGCATACGAACACATGTTCGCACAACTCGTCGAGGTGCTACTGTATTTAACGTGAACGTAAGAAAGAGGTTCAGTGGGCGTGCTGGAGTCGACGCCTCGCACGAGCACTACAAGTGGTGGGCGCTCTCCTGCACCTCCCTGGGGATGCTGCTGGTCGCGACCAACTCCGGGACGCTGATCATCGCCCTGCCGAACCTCGAGCGGGCGCTGGGGACGAACCTGCTGGAACTGGTCTGGGTGATCCTCGCCTACATGATCTCCTCGACCGTGCTGGTGCTGACGGCGGGGCGCCTGTCGGACCTCTTCGGCCGCAAGACCGCCTTCGTCGGCGCCTTCGTCATCTTCGCCGCCGCCTCGCTCGGCGCCGGCTTCGCCGCTGACGGCACTCAGCTGATCCTCTGGCGGATCATGCAGGGGATCGGCGGCGCCTTCATCTTCGCCAACGGCCCCGCCCTCGTCACCGATGCCTTCCCCCGCGAGCAGCTCGGCATGGCGATGGGCACGAACACGATGGTCGCGGCGATCGGGCTCGTCATCGGACCGGTCCTCGGCGGCGCCCTCGTTGCGATCTCCTGGCACTGGGTTTTCTGGTTCAACGTGCCGCTGGCGCTGGCCGGCGGCCTCTGGGGCGCCGTCATCCTCCGCGAGCTCGCCCGTCCCGACACCCAGCGCGGCTTCGACATCGCCGGCACCCTCACCTTCGTCGTCGGCCTCACCGGCCTCGTCTACGGGATCTCCCGCGGCGGCATCTCCGGCTGGGACGACACGCTGGTGATCGGCAGCCTCGTCCTCGCTGCGATCCTCCTTCCCCTCTTCGTCTGGATCGAGCACCGCGGCGCCGCCCCGATGCTCGACCTCTCGATCTTCCGCAACCGCCTCTTCGCCGCCGCGACGGGAGCCGCCTTCATCAACGGCCTCTCCCGCTTCGCCCTGATGTTCATCTTCGTCTTCTACTTCCAGGGCGCCCAGGGCGACGACCCGATCACCGCCGGGATCAAACTGGCGCCGATGGCGATCGGGATGCTCGTCTCCTCGCCGCTGGCCGGCGTCTGGGCCGACCGCCACGGCTCCCGCACCCTCGCCGCCGCCGGGATGCTCGTCACCGCCCTCGGCTTGGCCCTGATGACCACCCTGCAGGCCGGCTCGCCCTACTGGGAGAGCGGCGTCTGGCTGGCGCTGGTCGGGATCGGCTCGGGGATGTTCAACTCGCCGAACACGGCGGCGATGATGGGCACGGTGCCGACCGAGCGGCGCGGGATCGCCGCCGGCGCGCGGACGATGCTGCAGAACACCGGCGCCGTGATCTCGATCGCCTTCGTGCTGGCGATCGTCACCAACTCGATCCCGAAAGAGGTCCTCTTCGCGATCTTCTCCGGCCTCGCCTCCGGCCTCTCCAGCGCCCAGCTCGATCCCTTCATCCACAACATGCACGAGGCCCTCTGGGTCCTCGCGGCCACCTCGGTGGTCGGCGCCGGCGTCTCGCTGCTGCGGCCAAAGGACGAGGGCGCGGCGATGCACGTCCAGGCCGGCGAAGCCTTCGAGGAGGCCCTCGCCGAGGAGGTAAGGGCAACGCCATGAGCTCGTGGTTCTTTAGTCCGGATATGCAGGACAAAGGAACCACGCGATGAGCGAGGAGATGGCGTGGTTCCTTAGTCCGGATATGCAGGACAAAGGAACCACGCGATGAGCGAGGGGATGCGGATCGGCGAGGTGGCGAAGCTGGCCGGGACGACGCCCCGCACGATCCGCTACTACGAGGAGATCGGGCTGCTGCCGGGGTCGCGCGAGCGCGCGGCCCGGACCCACCGCACCTACGCCGAGGCCGACGTCGAGCGGCTGACCGAGCTGCTGCGGCTGAAGGACCTGCTCGGCCTCTCGCTCGAAGAGCTGAAGGAGCTGGTCGAGGCCGAGGGGGCGCGGGCCGAGCTGCGGCGCGAGTGGCACGGCGGGGTCGAGGACCCGGTGCGCCGCCGCGAGATCCTCGAGCAGTCCCTCACCTACACCGGCCGCCAGCTCGAGCTGGTCCGTCGCCGCCGCGACGAGATCGGCAAGCTCGAACAGGAGTTACTGCAGCGCCGGCGGCGAGTCCAATCTCTTCTACGCGAGGCCAGAGGGGGCGGACACCCCTCTCAAAACACTCCCCCAGCGCGCCGTTAGGCGCGCGTTTCGAGAGGGGTGTCCGCCCCCTCTACCGAAGCGGTCTGCTCCTCGAAGTGCTTGCTCAGCATGGTGACCTGACCCTGGTAGTTGGAGCCGAGGCCAGCGCCATAAAGGCTCTCCGCCGGGGCGGCCATCCGCTCCAGGCCGAGCTTGCAGACCGGCTGGCGGTGCTCGATCATGAACGAGACGTCCCGGGCCCGCACCTCCAGCGCCGCGCGACTGCCGTGGCGGCCTCCCTCGGGGTCGTAGCCGAAGCCGGGGTCGAAGAAGCCGGCGTAGTGGGTGCGCAGCTCGCCCGCGGTCGGGTCGTAGGCCATCATCTCGGCAGCGATCTGCGGCGGAATGCAGACCCCCTCGGCCGAGAGCAGCAGGTAGAAGATCTCCGGCTCCAGCACCACCCGCCCGCCGGGCTCGGGGTAGACCGGGTCCCAGTAGTCGGTCCAGCGGTAGGCGCGAATCCGCGAGAGGTCGACCGGAAGGCTGTTCTTCTTCGCCCGGTAGCCGACCACCCGGTCGGTCGGGCCGGAGAGGTCGAGGCTGAGGAAGAGGCCGTCGCTGACCGCCATCTCCGACTGGCGCAGCGCGTGCGAGTCGAGGTAGAGCAGTGGGAACTCGTCCTGGAGGTCGCGGATGTCGTCGTCGGAGAGGCGCACGTCGCCGCGCGAGAGCCGCAGCTGATTGAGCGACAGCCCCGCTTTCACCTGGATCGCGAAGGAGCGGGGCACGATCTCCAGGTAGAGCTTGCCCTGGTAGCCGCTGCGGATGTCGTCGAAGCGGTGATGGCGGTCGGTGATCACCCGGGTGAAGACGTCGAGCCGCCCGGTCGAGCTCTTCGGGTTCGCCTTCCCCCGCATGTCCTCGGGCAGGTTCAGCTCCTCGAGCAGCGGCACCAGATACGGGCGATCGCGCTCGAGCACGGCGCCGTCGCGCAGGTCGACCCGCTGGAACGCCAGTCCGTCGGTCTTTTCCTCGACCGTCGATTCGACGTCGGGGAGGAAGGAGCAGCGCAGCGCCCAGGCGAAGTCGCCGAGCCGCAGGTCGATGCTTGCCGGCTGCACCGCTTCCGGCCGGATCCGGTAGTCCCCCGAGCTCACCCACTCGGACTCGATCGCCTGCTGCAGCGCCTGCGAAGGAAGGACGCCGCTGGTCGCCTCGCTCATCCCGCGGAGACTATTCGCCGCGCCTCCTCCACACCGAGGTAGGCGGAGAGTACGAACTCGAGAATCTCCGGAAATGGCTGATCAAGTTGCTCCGCTTCCCCGGCAAGAACGCGGCGCCCGAGCATCGAGGCGACGCCGCCGACCACCGCCTCGTCGGTTGCTTCCGGCACTTCGCTCCCCCCCGGCGCCCCCGGCGCGCCGCTCCGGAGGCAGCTGACGAAGGACTCGATCGCCCCTTGGTAGCGGTCGTAGACGCCGCGGCCCGCCCGCAGTCCTTCGACGAGGACGATGCTCGCCAGCGCCGGCTCCGAGGTGAGGAGCTTCAGCAAGGCATCGAGTGAGGCGCTGACACGGAGGGGCCACGTCTTATCCGAGGCGGCATCGCACGCCTCGCTCACAGACCCTCGCATCCGCCCTACCGCCTCGTCGTACGCAGCGAAGAAACAGTCATCCTTACTTTCGAAGTGTTTATAGAAGTCACTCTTCGAGACCGCCGCTCGCTGGCCGATCAGTGACACAGTGGTTTTTTGATACCCCACTTCGTAGAGCGCCTGAGTCAGGCCGGTGATCAGGCGTTCGCGCTGATTGCGCGCGACGAACTCGGGCGAAAGCCCGTGGCGTCCCCTTGGTAGTCGATCCATTTCCTAATGGAGTCTGCCACCGTACTGTTACTTTCGCCGCGCGGTCTCCCGTGGTTGCCCTACACCGAGGTACGGCGATAGGACGAACTGCGACAGTTCAGGCAGCAACTCGACCGCTCGCTCCGCTTCGTCGCGGCGAATCTGCTGCTGGAGGATCCAGGCCACCCCACCCACCAGCGACTCCTCAATCGTCTCCGGGAGCTCGCTGTTGTCGAGCGCAGAATTGCTAAGCAGATCGACGAAGTCGCGCATCCCGGCGTCGTAGAGACGAGCGGAGCTGCGGGTGGCGGAGATCGACTCGACCATGCACATCCGAGTGGCGGCAGGGTGCTCGGCGATGAACTCGAGCAGTGCCTCGAGGCCGGCGACGACCTGCTCCTCGGGCGAGTCGGTCCGTTCGCACGCTTCTTCGACGACGACCCGCATTTCGCCCATCGTCGCGTCGACCGCCGAGAGGAAGAGGTCCTCCTTGCCGTCGAAGTTGTCGTATAGCGTCTTGCGCGCCACCGCGGCGCGGCGCACGATGTCGGCGATCTTGGTCGCCTCGTAGCCCTGTTCGGCGGTCAACTCGGCGATCGCGTCCATCATCCGCCGCCGCTTGTGGCCGGCGACGAACTCGCGCGGAAGCTCCGGTCTCGCGCTCATCCATCCTCCTTCCGGGTTTTCGAAGTTGCTCGCCGAGAGGCGGAAACAGTCGCCAATGGGCCGTCTTGCGCACCTTTGTTCTGGTACCGTGAGAAAACTTTCGTTGTTTTTAATGGAAACTTGTGAGTTCTTCGGTGCCTTTCGAGCGAATCCAGCTGAGCCAAGAGACCCTCCTCGCTGCGGTCGGTGACAACTGGCCCCCCGAGCAGATCGAGGCGGCCCTCGACCTGCTTGCCAACAGCAGCGGCAAGTTCCCATCCGGGGTCCGCCGGCTGCCGCCCGAGCTGATCAGGGCGATCCAGCGCGAGCGCCTGCTCAGCGCGATGCTCAACGCCACCGCCGAGCTCGGCTACCTGGAAACCAACGTCCAAGACGTGATCGACCGGGCCGGCGTCTCCCGCCCCACCTTCTACGAGCACTTCTCCAACAAAGAGGACTGCTTCCTCGCCGCCTTCGACTCCAGCGCAGAGCGCTTGCGCAACCTCGTCCACGGTGCCGTCAAGGACGGCGGCGACGTCTGGCGCGACCGGGTGCGCTGCGGCCTCAAAGCGCTGCTCGGGTTCGCCCAGCGAGAGCCCGATACCGCTCGCACCCTCGTCGTCGAGGCGCGGGCCGCGAGCGCCACGGCCGTGCGCCGCCGGGTGCAGCTCCTCGACGACTTCGCTCGCTGCCTCGACGAAGAGGCTCGCGAGCTCTTGCCTGGCGTTGAACCCGAAAATGCGGTCACCGCCTCGGGCATCATCGGTGGCGTCGAATCGCTCCTCTACTCCCGCCTCTGCAAGCAGGAAAACGACCGGCTCGAGGCCCTTCTTCCCTCGCTGATGTACTTCGTTGTCCTTCCCTATGAGGGTCATGAGGCAGCAGGTGAAGCGTTCGCGGTCAACTAGATCCAGAGTACTAAAATTGGACACAAAGTACAGCTCGATTTTGGGCTGCACAACTTCCGGATAGCGGCTTAACAGGCTGTGTTTGAGCCATCTAGCTAGCCAGCCAGTCCAGTTCGTCTATTGCTAAGTTCCCGAAATCCCTGCAAGTCGAAACTGCAATCGTTTGCAGCGGTCTGATCAGGTGGTCAACCGGCTGGAAATTTCCTGCAAGTCACCGTGACAAAAAATCGCCCTTGGACCCCGAGCGGTGGGCCGAGCGGCGGTGCATCATGCTCATCCCCCGGGCGAGCCGGCGGACGCCAGTTGCACCTGGCGGGACCGGGACGGCGCGGAAGGTAGGGGCCGGCAAGTGGAGGCGGAAGGCGACTCTGCCCTGGCGGTCGAAGCCGGTGACGAGCTTGTTGTCGCCCCAGCTGACGAGCCAGCCGCCGCCGGGCAGTTCGCGCGCCGAGCCACAGCAGTGGCTGCGCTTCACCTCCGGGTCGTTCAGCTGGCCCTTGTAGATCGCCTTGCCGGCGGCGAGGTCGAGCCTGTAGAAGACGACCCGCGGGCGGCGGGGGCGGTCCTTGCCGTTGTCGAAAATCGTCAGCCGGCCATAGCGGTCGAGGCGGGCGTCGTGCTGGCCGCCGAGCAGCTTCGTCGCCGGATCGCCGACGACCTGCAGGGACTTGCCGGTCTGACTGCCGCCGAGCTTCCAGCGGATTTCCCCGCTCGCGCGGTCGATCCCGTAGACCGCATCGGTATGACGGGTGGAGACGATCACTTCGTTCTGCCCCCGGGGCTCGATCGAGTTGATGTGGACGGGATCGTAGGCCTCGCGCTGGAGCCGGCGGCGCGGGTTGCTGAGCACGCTGTGCCACCAGCGGCCCGTCTCCGAGAGGGCGATGTGGCCGCGCGAGTTCCACCGCCACAGGACCTTCCCGGCGGGATCGACTTCCTGCGCTTCAGCGGAGACGATCGTCGCCCGCCGGGGGCCGCCGACGCGGCGCAGGTCGGCCGTTTCCGGGACGTAGGTGTCGAGCAGCACGTTGCCGTTCGCGAGTTCGCGGTACTCGTGACCGTCGACGATCGACCCCCCGGTCTTGACCAGGCGCAGCAGCTTGCCGGCCTCCGAGCGCACCTCGTGGGCCATCCGTGGATCGAGGCCGTAGCCGTCGCCGAAGGAACGCGCCCAGACGACGCTGCCGTCGCGGACGATCTGCCCCCACAGGGCCCGCGTGTCCGGGTTGAACCACCAGCGGGGCCTGCCTTCGGTGTCGAAGACGATCACCCAGGGGCGCCCGTCCCGCGGGCCCGAGTAGGTGACGACGAAGAGACCGAAGGGCACGGGGCGGATCGATTCGAACCGCGTCGGCGGGAAGTCCGCCGGCAGCTTCGGGAGCCGGGGCGCCGGCTGCCCCTGGCGATCCAGAGGCTCGCCGCCAGCCTGCCCGCAGCCGCTGAGGACGCAGAGCGAGAGGACCGCCAGCGCAAGCAGGGCGCTGGTTCCGCAAGCGATTCCCGGGCGATGACGGAAAGGTTTCTCCACCGGCCCGAGCTTAGGGAGTGGGGATCTACTGCTACGGTTGACGGGTCGGGTTTGGCCGATTCGCCACCCGAGAGGTTCCGTTTCCTCCACGTGCTCGTTTGCGCCTTGGGGTCGCAGGATCTCCCAAGACGTATCTATCTAGGAGCTCACAACATCACTACCTTTGCCGATCTCGGCACTTCCAAGCCGGTGGTCGACGCCCTCCGCGCGCGCTCGATCACCCAGCCGTTCCCCGTTCAAGAGATGGTCGTCCGCGATGCGCTCGCCGGCCGCGACCTCCTCGTCCAGTCGCCCACCGGGTCGGGCAAGACCCTCGCCTTCGGCGTCCCCATGGTCGACCTCGTCCAGCCCGGGGGCAAGGGACCGGGCGCCCTCGTCCTCGCCCCCACCCGGGAGCTCGCCGGCCAGATCGTCCTCGAGCTGGAGGCGCTCGCGAAAGCGCGCCACCTGAAGATCACCGCCGTCTACGGCGGAGTCGGCTTCGGGCCGCAGATCGCCGCCGCCCGGCGCGCCGACATCCTCGTCGCCACCCCGGGCCGCCTCGAGGACCTGATCGGGCGCGGCGCCGTCTCGCTCGCCCAGGTCCGCGTCCTCGTCCTCGACGAGGCCGACCGGATGCTCGACATGGGGTTCCGCCCCGCGGTCGACCGGATCGTCGCCCTGACCCCAGCCGAGCGCCAGACGCTGTTCTTCTCGGCGACGCTGGAGGGCGCGACCGGCAAGGTCGCCGCCGCCTACACCCGCGACGCCCGCTCCCACACCCACGCCGAGCCGGAGCGCAACGAGGCCAATATCGAGCACCGCTTCCTGCCGGTCGATTCGCAGGGCGCCAAGCTCGAGCACCTCGTCACCCACCTCGCCACCGACGACGCCGGCCGCTCGCTCGTCTTCGTCCGCACCAAGCGCGGCGCCGACCGGCTGGTCAAGCGGCTGCGCAGCCGCCAGGTGAACGCGGTCGCGATGCACGGCGACAAGAGCCAGAGCCAGCGTGAGCGGGCCCTGGCTCGCTTCGAGCGCGGCGAGGTGATGACCCTGGTCGCGACCGACGTCGCCGCCCGCGGCATCGACATCCCCGATGTCGCCCACGTGATCAACTACGACGCGCCCGAGGACCGCGAGGCCTACGTGCACCGGGTCGGGCGCACCGGCCGGGCCGGGCGCACCGGCACCGGCATCAGCTTCGTCCTCGCCGACCAGGCCGGGGAAGTAGGGCAGATCGCTGCGAGCCTCGGCCTCGACCACGGCCTCGGCGAGCCGGTCCCGACGGCAACCTCCACGCGACCCCGGCAGCGGCCCCGCCGCAACCGGCGCCGTCGCAGCAGGGCGGCGGTCTGAGGATGGCCGCCGACGCCATCAGGTGGAGCTGCGCTCGCTGCCAGGTCTCGGTCGGCCAGATGGACGGCGAGCCGACGCTGCTGCCGTCGAGCTGGTCCCGGTCTGACAGCGAAGTCCTCTGCCTGACCTGCAGCCGCGCCCAGGCCGGCGAGGCAGCGATGGAGTTGGCGCCCGCCACTTGCTCGCGCGAGGACCGGGTCCGGCTTCGCCGCACCGCCCTGATCGAATTCGAGATCGGCCGCGCGCCCGAAGCGCCGAACGCGACGATCGCCCGCGCCTGCCGCACCTCCAGTGCCGCGGTCGCGGCCGTCCGCGACCGCGTCGCTTAGTCAGCCGCGCAGCTTGAGCTTCAGCGGGTGGCCCTGGGTGTTCGGGCTGCCGCCGACCGGGGTGAAGGTGACCTTCAGCGCCAGCTTCACCGTGCCGGTTTCCTTAAGCGTCACCTTGGCTTTGCCGAGGGCGACGACCGGGATCCCGATGTCGCCGGCGGCTTTCGCTGACCTGACAACCTTCTTCACGCCCTTCCCGGAAAGGGCCACGCCGCCCGGCCCGGGGAGCACAAGGGTCAGCTTGGCGCTGCCCATGGCCTTGTTCAGCTTGACCTTCCCGAAGCCGAATTTGTTCGGCGGCTGGGGCGGCGCGATCGGAGGAGGCGCAACGGGCGGAGGGCTTGAGGATCCGCCACCGGCACCCCCGCCGCCTTCTCCACCGCCGCCTTCTTCCCCTCCTCCGGAAGCACCCAGAGCCGGCGCCCAGCTCGGGTACGGCTCGAAGACGCCTTCGACCAGCGGCTGGCGTTCGAAGCCGTCGACGCTCATCGTGTAGAGGCCCTCGGCATTTCCGCCTTCGTAGGCGATTTCGGTGCCGTCTGGGGACCACGCCAGGACGTTCGTGGAGACCGGCGAGCCTTCAGGAAGGAGCCGGTGTTGATTGGTGCCGTTGGCATTCATCAGGTGGATCCCGTCGTCCACCGCACTCGGGGTCGAGTTGACCGAATAGGCGATTTCGAGCCCGTCCGGAGACCAGCTCGGAGCGATGTTCTGGGTCGGATAGTCGGTCGTCGTCAGCGGAGCCTGGTTGGAGCCGTCCGCGTCCATGATCCAGATGTCGTTGTTGTAGTGGGCGGTGCAGCAGGCGTCCGGACCGGTGCTGATGTAGACGATCTTGGTGCCGTCGGGAGAGAACTCCGGTGAGGACTCGTTGACTTCCGGGCTTTTGGTCAGGTCGACCGCGTTGGTGCCGTTGGCGTCGACAACCCAGATGTCCTGTTCGCCCGGGGTCAGGCCCTGGCGCATGAAGACCACCTTGGAGCCGTCCGGCGACCAGGCGGGCTCGAAGTTGATCACAGGTTCCTTGGTGTTGGTGAGGTCGAGCTGACCGGACCCGTCGGCGTTCATGGAGAAGACGTTCCAGCCTTCGTCGCGGTAGCTCTGGAAGGCGACGCGTTCGCCATCCGCCGAGACAGCGGGCCGCTCCTCCGAGAAGCCGTTGGCGGCGGTGAGGTCGAGCGCGCCGGCTCCATTCGGGTCGATGCTGAAGATGTCGGTTTCGGGAGTCCCTTCGACACCCTGCTCGTAGAAGATCTTCCCGTTGGCGCCGGGGAAGCTGGCAGGGGCCGCGGCGGCGAGGACGAGCGCAGCGACTGCCGCCGCACCAGCTAATCCGATCGTCAGCCGGCGACGGCTTATGTTGCGCATGCAACGACCCTACAGTGCACCACAAGGGGAACCGCCAAGGCCACCGCAGCGGTAGCCGGCGGATCGCTACTGCTGACGCTGGCCTTGGCCGCCCTCGCTGACGAGTGAGTGCTGCGAGCTAGATCCCCCGGGAACCGCCGCGCACCCGCTGGAACAGGTAGATGGCAAGCAGTACCAGGATGATCAGGATAAGTATTCCGACAATGGTCACGAGACTCTCTCCTCTGTTGGATTGAGTCTCAGGTGCCCTAAGCGGGCGCTCCCGAAACCAGGCGCCGCCGGTTCCTAGGCGGCCGCGCTCGGCGACCCCCCCTGGGCGGGCTCAAAATAGAACAGCTCCGCAGCAACGTCTTTGCCGGCGTCGAGACCGCTGATGAAGGCCCGGACCTTGCGGCCGGTCAAGCGCTCGATCACCTCGAGGAACCTCTCCTCGGTCGCGTACTGGAAGTACATGCGCGTGTCGCGGAGCCGCTGGTGCTCCCCCAGCTCGGCCAAGGCTTTCTCGGCCTGGGTCAGGCTGTGCTCAAGGGTGCAGAGCACCGCATCTCCGCCGATGAAATCGGTTTTGACCTTGGTGGGGCCACGGCCGAAAAGCTCCTTGTAGAGACGGACCATCTCGCGAGATACCTCCGCTCGAACGGAATGGTTCTCGTCATGGCCCGCCTCTCGGGGGACGATTTGCTCGTTCAATTCGGGTGTCGCTAACCCCTCCTCTGGGGGTCTGGAGCCGCACGCAAGGAGGAGGAGGATCAGAACCCGACGTCGGAGGCTGCCCATCGAGGGTAGCGGCCGAAAGGCTCGGCGTCGAGGCTCCGCAGAATCGCGCTCTACAAAGCGGAGGGGGTGGGATTCGAACCCACGAGCCCCCTTACGAAGGCCAACGGTTTTCGAGACCGCCCCGTTCAACCGCTCCGGCACCCCTCCGTGGAGTAGGAGATTCTAGGGAGCCGCTGCCGTGCAAGGCGGCTGTCCGGTTCAAGGGTTTGGCGGTGGCGGCCGAAGAAGCCGTGTGGCAAGCGACGAGCAGACCAAGCTCGGGCAGTTCTTCGACCGGCGACCGCGGCTGCTGCGGGCGCTGGCGCTGCTTGCCCTGATCTGGGGGGTCGGGTACCTCACCTGGCGCGTCGGCTGGAGCGGCGAAGGGGCCGAGCCGGTCGTCTTCGCGATGCTGCTGGCGACCGAGGTCTACGGCCTCTACGCGCTGGCGATCCTCACCTGGTTCTCCTGGTCGCGACCGCCCTCGGCTCGCCCCGCCGCGACCCCGGGCCGCAAGGTCGACGTCTACGTCTGCACCTACGACGAGCCCGCCGAGGTGGTGATGGCGACGCTCGCCGGCTGCCGCGCCCTCACCTACCCCCACACCACCTACCTCCTCGACGACGGCCGCCGCCCCGAGATGGAGGAGCTGGCCGTACTGGCCGGCGCCCACTACCTCACCCGCGAAGACAACTCGCACGCGAAGGCCGGGAACCTCAACGCGGCGCTGCCGCGGACCGAGGGTGACCTCGTCTTCATCCTCGACGCCGACCACGTGCCGATGCCCGACGCGCTCGACGCGCTCGTCGGCTACTTCGACGACGAGCGGATGGCGATCGTGCAGACGCCACACGACTTCTTCAACCACGACTCGGTCCAGCACTACCGGGTCGGCCGCCACGAGCAGTCGCTCTTCTACCGGGTCGCCTGCCCGGGCAAGGACCGCCACGGCGCCGCCTACTGGTGCGGCTCGGCGGCGCTGATCAACCGCCACGCCCTGCTGGCGATCGGCGGGGTGGCGACCGAGACGATTGCCGAGGACTTCCACACCACGATCCGGCTGCTGCGGCACGGCTGGCGCACCCGCTACCACGACGAGGTCCTGGTCCAGGGCCTGGCCCCGCACGACCTCGACGGTTACCTGCTGCAGCGCGACCGCTGGGCGCGCGGCAACCTCGCCGTCTTCACCCTGCCGGAGTCACCGCTGCGGGCGAAGACGCTGAGCGCGAAGCAGCGCCTCTCCTTCCTCGCCAGCCTGTTCGCCTACCTGGCGCCGCCGATGCGGCTGCTGCTCCTGCTCACCCTCGGCGCGGTGCTGTGGACGGGTGCGCTGCCGATGAAGATCAGCGTCGTTGCCCTGGCGGCGCTGTGGCTGCCCTCGGTCGCGCTCAACTTCAGCGCCGGTGCCGCGCTCGCCCGCGGCTACATGCGGGTCCCCGAGAGCGCCCACTACGAGCTTTTGACGATGGAGATCTACACCCGGGCACTGCGCTGCGTCTTCCGCCCAGGCAAGACCGCCTTCAAGGTGACGCCGAAGCAGGGACGCGACGGCGGCGGTTTCGACTCGCTGCGCAAGCTCCACCTCGTCCTCTTCTGCACGGTCCTGCTGGCGACCGGCACGGTGATGCGCCTGCTCGACCTGGCTGGTGTGGGGCCGTTGCCGGACTTGCCCGGGATCGCCGCCGTGGTGGTGCCGTTGCTGGGGCTCTACGAGCTACGGCGCCTGCTCGCCACCAGCTCTGCGGTGATGCGCCGGCGCCAGCGCCGGCTCGTCTACCGCTTCGAGGGCGATGCCGAGGCGCACGTCTACAACGCCGACGCCCATACCCCTGCCCGCTTGGTCGACGCCTCGGCCGCCGGGGTCGGGCTCGTCGCCGAGGCGCCGCTGGAGCTCGGCAGCGAGCCCGCCGTCCTCCTGCAGCTGGCGGACGCGCGCGGCGAGGTGCACGAGGTTGCGGTCAAGGTCGAAGTCCGCACCTGCCGCGAGGTCGAGGGCAAGCACCTGATCGGCGCCACCATCCTCGAGATCGACCCCGACGCGCGGCTGCGCCTGATGGAGTGGTGCTACGTCGTCTGCACCCACGAGCGGCTGCGCGGCCACCGGCCGGTCACTCCATTCACGGGCGAGGAGGCGATCGTCGTTTCCCTCGACGATTTCCGCGAGCCGGAGCCGGTACCGCTGCGGCCTTCGATCCCGGCCCTACGCCAGGCTTAGATCAGTATCCTTTCCCAACGCAGCGGTTCCTCAATCGGCTGCGGTGCGGGAGGAGAGGACCGGCATCATCGGCCAAGAAATGCCGGCCCTCTCGCTTGTAACGAAGTTCAAGTGCGACACTCCATTACCTTTCTGAGTATAGAGTTTTCCTCAAATACTTTCTGAGTTCCTTAGGAAGTATCTGCCGCAACGTGCAGCCGTTGCCGGCCGGGAATGAGCCGCTCGAGGCAAGCGAATACCCTTTGCTGACCCGGAGAGGTGTCCGAGTGGCTTAAGGAGCGCGATTGGAAATCGCGTGGGCGGGGTTAACCCGCCTCGTGGGTTCGAATCCCACCCTCTCCGCTCCGTGGTACGCATCCAAGGGTGCAGCTATTCCAAATGGGGCGTGATCCAGGATCCATAGGCCCGGATGAACTCCCGGGCGGCGGGAAGCCCGAACTCGACCGCCGCATGCAGGCGACCGGCTCTCATCCCCGGATATTCGTGCTCGACGTCCGACCGCGCTTTCTGGGCCCGCTTCAAGTTCCGGCAAAGGGAGGCGTCGATCACATTGGCTTCCTTCAACGCATCAAAGGCTCGGGCCGAAGGCCCTTCGTGGGTGCTGGGAAGCTCTAGCTCGGCGAGGCGGCATCCCCTTTCCGCGAGCTCGGCCACGTAGTTCTGCACGCGACTGAAAGCCCGTTCTACGGCCTGCACTCTGTTGTATGCCTTGATGCCGGCCTTCTTTTCGAAGGCTGACTTGAACTCCCCCAGATCGAAGTTCTCGCCGAACTCCTCCATCGCACTTTCGAGCGCCAGGATCTCGTCGGGAAGACCCTCGAGCCGTTCGACGATCTCGCTGTGCAGCCTCTTTGACACTCAGGCCTCAGTAAAGAGACGATTGATCCCGGCAAGAGCATTGCGGCTCCGGCCGTGCAAGTACCTTCGGGCGCGAGACTCCATCGCCTCCGCTTCCGAACCGAGCTGGGCCCAGCGTTCCTCACGGTCGACGATGGTGCGGCCCTCTGCCACAGCCTCGGCCAAAAGCACCGGATTCGCGCCGGCGTCCTCCAGCGTGAGCACGTCGACGCGCCGGCCAAGCAGACCTTCGAGCTTCAGCTCCAGGTCGATGACGCGAACCGGTGAAGAATCCCGCATCTCGACGATGAGGTCCATGTCGCTTCCCTTGTGGTCATCTCCCCGGGCGGCTGAGCCGAACAGGAGGGCGAAGCGCACGTTCGGCTCGGTTCTCAGCACCTGGCGCAAGGTTGCGAGGAGCTTCCAGGAGCGGCGGAGATACCGCTTCTCTTCGCTGCCGAGCGTCAACTTTCGCGGCGTCGGTCGCTCCGCCCGCAGCGTTCCCTCGTTGAACGCGCGACGCAGGGTTCGCTCGCTTACTCCGATCTGGTCGGCCAGCGTTGCTAGTTCCGTCATGTGTCCATTATAAATGTCTCATGTGTCCGTAATTCGGACTGGGAGCTCTGTCTCACAGTGGCTTTCCTAACGCTTGGCGGCGAAGAACTCGCGGAGCACCGTGGCGCACTCCTCCTGGCGCACTCCCTGGATCACCTGGGGGCGGTGGTTGAGGGCCGGCTCGGCGAGGATGTCGAGGATGCTGCCAGCGGCGCCTGCCTTTGGATCGGGGGTGCCGATGACGACGGTGGGGATCCGGGCGAGGACGATGGCGCCGGCACACATCGCGCAGGGCTCGAGGGTCACGTAGAGGGTCGTGCCCGGTAGCCGCCATCCCCCTAGCCGCTCGGCGGCGGCGCGGATCGCCAGCACCTCGGCGTGGGCGGTCGGGTCCTTGCGCAGCTCGCGCTCGTTGCCCGCCCGGGCCAGCAGCTCGCCCTCGCGGTAGATTGCGGCGCCGATCGGGACGTCGCCGTGGCGCTCGGCCTGGCGCGCCTCGGCGAGCGCGACCGCCATCGCCGCCTCGTGGAAGGCATCGTCGGGCGAACGAGAATTGCCGGCATTCACGATGGGGCAGTATGTCCGCCGA